>FRDC01003777.1_pt2 | contig 59650 bp, 65 predicted proteins | sample 1106171 | NCBI WGS metagenome assembly FRDC01 (sample SAMEA3930566, study PRJEB13176) | freshwater metagenome | biome: Drinking water system; feature: drinking water; material: water | place: Singapore | collected 2014-12-20 | reverse complement strand
AACTACTAATTATTTACTACCATGAAAGCTACCTTCGTTTCTGTTGTTGCAGCAGCAGTTAGGTTAATAGTAAATGAACCGCTGCTGGGAACGACGTTCGCAATGCGGGCTGTTGCATCATTAGTTTGTAGTGTACACATAACTACCGAATTTGCGGTCACTAAACTATTAGTTACAGTTATGCTCGTAGCAGATGATGCAAAGTTAACCGAGCCGACTGGTTTGTTGATGGTCTGCGCGCCCGTCGTGCCGCCTGCGGTGAATGTGGCGTCGAAATAGGGCAACCCCGAAGATTTGAAGCCCGCCAGCACAGTTGCAGAACTATTCTGCCCCTGCCACAAATCGCCCGTCCCGCTTGAACCGGATTTACTTACCAGGACAGCAGCGGAGTTAGACGCCGCACCATTGATTTCAAGTGGGACAAGCGAGGCGGAAGGGCTAACCATCTGCATTGATTCGGCAACCGTGAGGCCGAAATTACCCCCGTAAAAACTACGCGAAAGAGCCGTGATATATGCAGTGTTATTGACCGTAAAAGCGGCCTTCAGCCCAGCCGGGAAAGTAATCCCTGATTTATCATTTGTACCAAGCACATAGCCGCCACTTACGGTTGTAACGAAATATCCCGCACTACTAATTCCCGCCACAACTGTTGCGCCTGAATTTTGCGCCTCAAATAAATTCCCGCTCTGACTTGCTGCGCCCTTCGTTACTAATGGCACATGCGCTGCTGCGCTTGCTATAAATCGGGCTGCGTAAGAATTGCTCAGTGTTGCATTAGTTCCGGCAATCGGGGATGCGGCTTCAAGCGTTACCGCCGTCGTGAGCGTACTTGCTCCGCTAAAAGAATAGGTCGGAGCAATGAAAATATTCTCTCTTTGTGTCGTGAGCGCACCGCTCGCCCACTGCCTTACTACGGTTGCCGCAGAAGTGTTCCCGCCAAACTGAGCGCCGATACTTTCCGTCGAAGCCGTCTGTGCGGTGTCGGCTGGCGTGATTACACGAAAGAAGCTCGCCACCCCGCTGCTCGCCGCTGTCGGGGTCGCCGTCAATCGCCCGTTGCTCTGCGCAATCACGCCTGCGCCGAACGAACCGCTGGAGTTAATCTGATAATCGCCGCTCGAACCTGCTGTGCTTGCACTCACGCTCTGCCAACTCCAATCATCTCGCAAATATTTAGCTCCTGTCGGCGTACCAGTAATAGAGGTTTTTGCGGCAGTAATTACACCATTATCAATAGTCCACGTAGCACCAGAACTGCTAACCGTTATATCCCCTTTATCACCATCACTTACTCCACTACTAGAAAGGTCTGCAAACACCCAAGCTCCAGTGCTTGAATTATATTTAATCGTTTGATTATTACTAGGCAATCCAGTAGGAGTAGGGAGTCCTAAAAATGAATCTAAAACATTTATTTGCCCTGCTTGGGCGCAGGCGTCTAAGGTATTTTGGTCTGGTAATTCTGCTACGGTAGAATAAAGTTTTCTACACACTAATACAGAGTAGCCTGCGTTGATAAATTCTATTAATTGTTCTCGTGTGTACATCTGCCGCACCTCATCAGGAAATATTTAACATTTGCAAAAATGAATGATTTATACTCGCAGATTCCTGGGTATCATAGGAAATCTCTAAAGCATCTGACTCACTTCTACAAAGCGTTAAATATGAAATGTCTAGAAAATCCGTAGGAGTGAAACTAAAAGCGAAAGTATTTTCTAAATATAAAGTCTCTGTTCCATCTCCATTACTCACACTATCAGTTATTCTATTAAAGTAAATACTTCCGTTACTTCGATAAAATACTAAATCTCTTCTAGCTAAATTTTGTTTGATATATCGGTAATATCCTATGTCGTAAATTCTAATGAAATTCTGCCCTGCAGTATAGTTTGCCGCAAGTTGAAAAGATTTATTTTTTTCAGCTAACCAGCAATAATTTAGTCTTCCTTTTAATGCAGAAAAAAAGCCTAAAAACTCACATAACTCTGTGCGTGAATTTTTTAATAGACTTACATTCGTCTTTTTTCTATTCGTGTTCATTCTAGACTCATTTTTAAATATTCCATACTCAGTTCCAATCCTTCCAGAATGTTTGTAAATCTCTACGTTTCTGTCGCCATCATAATTATGGTCATGAAAAAATACTGGATAGCCTTTATAAGTATAAGTCGGAGAATAAGTAGTGAATCTAGGGTTATTTATGGTATCTTCTGCTCGAACTTCAAAAGAAATATTGTATCCTTCTAAAAACCTAGTGAGTTCTGAACCACTGACTGTTTCCTCAGTTATCATGGCTGACCTAATTGGAACTACTTTTGCCCCGGCATTCCATGTTTTAGTGGTGTTACTGCTCAAACCTATTGTCGTACTAGTTATGCTAGAGATTTTTACTAACTCGTAGTTATTATATGAATCGTAGATAACTAAAAACCCGTTAACATAAAAATCGTATAACTGAGGGTTTTTATTAAATGTTAAAGAATTACTACCGCTATTTACCGTAGCACTAATCAATAATTTATCAGTTAGAATTGGTAACGCTATGACTAAATCCTGGGCATAACTTAGAAAATTTTCAAGAAAAGCTCTTTGTCTCGCCATCTCTACTTGATTGTTTTTCTCGGCACTTAAAATATTATATTCAAGTTTGCGGCGAGGATAAGAGCGAAGCATGATTCCTTGCTCTGTGGCATTATCTGATTCTATAATATTAGTTAAATACTCATATCTTTCAGTAATTTCTGTTTCCCAGTTATGGTTGTATAAAAATAATTCGGCCTGACTACCAGTCACCATCAGCATCGGGTCTTCAGCATTAGAAAAAGTAAAAGTTATTACTCCGTCTAAAACTAACGGTGCCGCAGTCGTGTATTGAAAATTTACACTAACGGATTCAAACGCAGCAAATACTTTGGAAAGAGTTAAATCATGATTAATGCCCGAAACTGAACTTGAAATCGTGGTTAGAGTTTTGCTAGAACTGTATGAATTCCAAACTACTACCGGAACATTAGTGGTTGCGGGAATACCTGTAAAACTTAGAGTTTCTGGAATAATCCAAATTCTCTCGTAAAATAAGTCATAATAACTAGTTGATTTTTTACCACAAAGAGATTGTGCAGTAAAACTAGGATTTCCGTATGTTCCAAAAGTTCCTTTTAATATTCCATTGGTTGGAAACAAACCTGCCGCAGTTGCAGGTAAAGTTCTTGTGTTCACCACACTTCCTTCTGACGGATGGGATGACGGGAAGATATTATTACTAACTGAAGCTCCGGTTGGCATTAATATTTAATTGCAAAACCTAAGTTATAACTGTTATTACTCATGGTTGTACTAGTGCTTATTTTATAAAAAGGAAATACTTTATAATTATCACTACTGATAGTTACAGTGTCTGCTGGATTAAAACCACTTAAATTAGTTAGAAATACATTAGGCATTTCACCGAAAGGAACCCAGTAATTGCCACTTGTTTCTTGGCAACCCACAATTACTGGAAACATCGGAGAGGATGAACTAAATGTATTCGGCATGTTTAATGCAGTAGGAATATAAGACCCTATGCTAGAAATTGCCGAAGGCGTTGCGGAAGTAAGACTGCTAGTAAAATCACCTTTTGTTCGGTAAGTGAACCCAGAAAAAGACGTTGCTACTGAAGCATTTAATATTGCAGAAGGTAATTCATTATCCCAGGCGGCAGCATTTACATCACCGTAAGTGAAAAAGTCTAAAGTCTTAGCTCTTGCTGATAGCGCATGAGAACAAGTGCCAGAAGCAAACATTCCAATTGGCACGGAGTCTGCTCCATATTTGCTTTTATCTAACATTCCCATCATTAAATAACTGTATTCCCCTGCGGGGGCTTCTACAACAATATATAATCCTTCAAAACCTGTACCGCTGATAGCAAAGAAATGATAGGCTGGAATTGAGCCTGAAAACATTCCTATACCTGCGGTAGAACTTTGTGTACCATATACCGAGTAGCCAGTCTGGTCGTACCAATTTTGTGCTCCATTATAACCAGTACTTAAATTAACTAGTAACGACCCAGTTTGACTACGACAGTCTGCAGTGCCGTTCGCCATTGAAGGAGTTTCAGTATTAAAAGTACGGAAATTTAGATACACGTTACTTTTAGATAAATGAAATCGTTTGCCTGTTCCTTGTGTAGTTGTGCTACCGTTTTGCGTCCATCCATTCGCAACTGCGAAAGTGATAAAATCTGTAGCAAGTGTGTCTATATTACTAGCACTATTCGTTGAGTATGGCAAAGTATTAACCTCCTACTAGCTTTGTTTCATAGCAATAAAACTTCCATCTCCAGAACGAGCATTATCTGGAAAAACGATATAAGTATCAGAACCTTCAGTAATGGTACTTTCTGCTGTTAAATTAAAAGCACTGACATATTTTAATCCGTCAAGCTCACCATAAATGTTGCCAGGGTTATTATCATAAATTAAAATAGGAATTAAGTTATAACAACTGTTGGTACAATTTTTTACATACATCATGTTGCCTGCAAAATTTTCTACCGTCGAACCTGAATACAATTCATCGTTCCCGAAAAAGTTTGAGTAAGGGTAAACTCCAGCACCTTGAGCTTTACCGATTCCTGTAGTGTAAGTATTGATAAATGTCCACCCACCGTCAGCTTTTCTTAACGCTAAATTTCCGGTAGTTTTAGTGCTATTAAATCTAGTAGCCCAATAAGAGTAGACAGTAGAAGTCGTTCCTGCACTGTATCTTGGAATTGTGCCGTCAGATTGCACAAAACTACTACCGCCGACCATAATAGGATAAGGAAGTTGTGCAGGTGTTGCATACTGAGTATACAGCCCTATGTAAAAATGCTGATAATTATTCGTTCCAACTCTAACCACTCCGCAAATTCTTCTAGCCGTTAGTGAAATCCAATAAGTTAAAAGCGTAGAATTTCCAGTATTTTCATCAATAGTTAGGGCAGGTAACTGAGTGGTAGAAATAGCACCAACTTGATTATCGAAAGTATTGCCTGAAGCGAATCCACTGTAGGCATTTAATTTCCAAGCTCTAGCGTTGGTAGCAACATTGTCGTAAATTTTTATTCCACCGTACCATTTATCTGAACCGCTAAAAATTCTGCTGAAAATATACTCATCGTTAGATACATATCTTTCCGCCGTAAAGCTGTTACTATCCATTGCGGTTTTTAAAGCAGTTAATAATGCTTTATGCCCGTTTGCGTTTCCCGTAATAATTGCCAAGTTAGTGTACTCCTAAAGCAGTTTGAGAGTTATTTTTATGAATAATTCCTGCCGCAGAATTGGATAAAATATTTTCTTGTGTTTGCGGTAAGTTTAAACTATCAAAATTTCTAGTAAAATCATCCACCACTCCTTTATCATCTTCTGTTTTCTTTTCACAACCACAATCTAAAATTTTCTTTAACCATTCTTTCAATTTTGCTTTTAGTTTTTCTATTAAATTTTTTAACATGGCCTAAACTCCTAATGCACTACGAAACATAGATTTGTTTGCAGATATTAGATTTACTAATGTTCTCCTACCATCACTTGTATTCATAAATTCTTGCAACAAATTCGGGTCAAGTACATTGATAATCTTAGTTCTAGCATCAACATTTACTCCTGCACTGCTGTTTGAATTATTTCCAATACTGTCAATTCCTTCGCCCACCAATCCCCCAGCGGCTAATTTTACTCTGCCAGAATTGATATAATCAAGAGTTCTAGTATCAATATTTCTAGCGTTATTCAAATAGTCGAGTAAATTGACTCCTAGATTCTTTACTGCAGAGGCTCGAATTACATACTCTCCATTAGAAAGCATGGCTGGAATAGAATCTGAGGTAGCAGAACCTCTTCCTTGTACAAAACCACCTGCCGCTTTCAGCGTAAAATTTCCACCTAAAAATTGATTCTTCAAGTTTTTAAAAGCTGAAGAATTAAAACTATTTGCAGGTGCACCAGATTTCTTAAACAAGCCGAAAACAGAAGCAATAGTTGTTGCAAAACCTAAAAGATTTCCTAAAATTCCATTGCCTGATTTAACCGAGTTTGCGGAATTTCCTACTCCTGAATAAACAGAATCAATAAAATCTAAAATCTCTTGTGTGTAGTTGAACTTGGCTATTGAACCAGAATCAGTTAAATAGTTATACGCTGAGCCATAGAGATTTTTGCGCAAATAATCTGGGTCTGCGGAACCTTCAAATCCAGCAGGATTTACTGTATCAAAATCATTAGCTTTTGTCTGATTTCCACTCCCACCAAAGAACCCGCCAAATAAACCTAATAACGCCCCTAACCCTTTGCTATCGCCGCTGAATAATTTAGAAAGAAATCCTCCGCCAGAAGTTCCTGCCCTAGCAGTTGCACCTGAAAATATTCCAGTCCCCCCACTCCCTTTAGAAATTCCGCTTAATTTTGAAAACAATCCTGATAATCCAGAGACAAATCCCCCGAACAAATATTTTTTAGGTTTGCGGCGAATCATTCCGCCATAAGCACTTTTCTTAGGCTTAAAATATTTTTCAAAAATACTGTTTCCAAAAAAACCTAAAGTGCTTGCCCCATTATTTAACGCTCCACCAAAAACACCTAAAATGTCTTGAACTTTACTCTTCTTCAAGAAACCAGCTATTCCACCTAATTTTCCACCTTTGCCCGCAAACCCACCAAAATTTCCTAAACCGCCAAGAATACCGCCAAGAATAGAAGATTTTCTATCAGTTCCAGATAAAGCTCCGCCTAACGCCCCAGCCCCAATAGACAGGAATGGCCCAATACCAGGAATTAAATTTAGAAAAGGCGCGACAAAACTTAAAGCTCCACCAAAGATTCTTTTAAATAAGCTTTTCTTCTTAGGTTGTTGCGATGCCTGCAGTGCAGCAAAATCAATAGAAATTGGAGCGGGTTTATTGATTAAACTAGCTCCGCCACCAGTGTAATTATATTTACTTGCGTCAGGTAATACGAACCCGCCTGCCGCAAAACCACGATTTATATTGTCAAAAAATGATTTACCATATTTTTGTACGGTTGCGGCAGAAATTACAAACTCACCATTACTAAGCATGGCTGGAACCATGTCTTGTATTCTCCCGCCTTTACCTGAAATATACCCTCCCGCAGCTTTACCATTCTTCTTGAAAGCATCAATCACCCCAGTAATCGTGTCAAATATTCGAGTGATTCTACTGCCTCCACCTTCACCGCCTGATGTAGCAACATTACTGATAGTTTGTCCTGTTAAAGATTCAAAGCTAGTAATCAAAACTCCAATATTTTCAGTTAACGTTTTTATCGCATCATTAGCAACTGCTAGAACGTTAGTGTTGTTAGATAACTCACCAGTGTTATTTTTCTGTATTATAGAGAGAATATCAAAATTACTTAATATATTTCTAAAAGCTGTTGAGATAGTACTAGTAGTTTGTTGTAAAGCTACATTAGTACTTCCTGAATTTAGAGATTCTGCCGCAGTAGGATTAAATATTACGCCTTTCCCTTGAATAACTCGGTCTACGATATTTCCAGTATTTACCCCACTACCGTCTAACTGGCTTTTGAATTTAAATTGTTTTGCATCTGGTAAAACTTTTATTGATTTCTGCAAGCTGTCATCAGGCAGTTGCCCGCCTTTACTGACAATAAAATTTAACGCATCTTTGGTTGCTTGTTTTAAACCGATTACTATGTCGCCTAAATCTTTGAGAGATTCTGTAACATTTCCTACCTGAATATTAAAGTTAAGTAGAAATTTATCTTCTTCTTTGATTCGTGCGTCAATTCCTTTTTTAACTTCTTCTACTAAAGCTCCAATTGTTTGAATACCTTGAGTTTTTACTAAATCTAGTCCTCCAATTGGATTCTGAGCAGTGTCTATTTGAGCTTGTTGATTTTGTTTTACCGCTGGTTCAATTCCAAGATTGCGTAAAAATCCTGCTAAAAATCCTTGCGCTTTTCCTTCGGTTTGTCCTAACTGTCCGATTATTGGGGCAAAGAATTGCTGAACAATTTGCTGAGCGATAGTTTTTCTAAAGGCTTTAAGAAAAGTTTGCCCCAAGTCTTGTAAAGCTGATTTAGTATTTCCGATAGACTCTTGAATTTTCTCAAAGAAATCTACTAAACCATCGCCAACTTGTTGGTTGATATTTAGTAAAACACTTTCACTAACTGTATCGTCAATAGATTTAAGTTGCTGTTCTAAATCACGTAACTGACTTATTTGTTCTGAACTTGCGGTTTCCTGCTCTTGAGCTTTGCGAAGTTCAGCTATTTGCTCTAATAAAACTTTTTTGTATTGTCTGCGTGCAGAAGCTAGTTTTACTACCGCATCTTGTTGAGAAATTATTCCAAAAGTTACTTGCCGATTAATTTCATTTTCTTCTCTAGCCAGTCCACTTTGCAATACTTCAATATTTTGATTGACTCGTTCTACCTGTCTAGCTCTTTGTTCAATTGCAATTTTTTCAAGAACAATATTATTAATTGCACGAAGATTTCTTGCCTGTTCTTGATAAAGACCTATTTGTTCCTGAATTGCCGGATTACTACCCTTATATTGTATTTTTAAAGTTTGCTGCAATTCACGAACTTTTTCTTCAAAATATTTTGCATCTGCGGCAGTTTTTCGATATTGAAGGGAAATTTCTTCGGTAGCCTTTGCTATAAACGTAGAATCTTGCTGTTTAAAAGGTTGATTTTCTGCCTGTGCAATTTCTTCCCGCAAAGTAAAAATTTCTTTACGAGTATTGATGATATTATCTAACTGATTTTTAGCTAAATCTAAATCAACTTGCGGAATAGAGGCTTTTAAAATCTTAAGTCTACTATCAACTTGCTCTAATTCCTGTTGAGTTTTAAGAATTTCTTTGTTGCGGCGGTTGTTAGCTTCTGCAATACGATTTTCTAGTTCTGCACTTCTATCTTCACCTTCTTTTTCTCCTTCCTGCTCAAACTTTGCTCGAATTTCAGCAATTTCTCTTTCATAAGCACGATTAATACTTGCCGGATTTTTTAAATTCAAACGTTCGTTGAGAATATTTTTTTCTTCTTCCAGTGAACGAAGTTGTACAGCAATTCTTTCTTTTTCTAATTCTGCACTGCGATTATTAAAATCTTCCTGACTTCTTATTCCTAAATCTCTTTGTAAATTGATAATCTTCAGTTCAGTATCAATTCTTTTCTCAGTTTCTGAAACAAGAATATCATTACGATTTTTAGCTAAAGCTATTAACTCATCGTAATAAGCAACAATAGATTTAGTTATTATTTTTCCAATTTTCTTTACTTTGTCAGGGTCTTCTTTACCGAAAATATTAATATTTTCAAAAGCTTTTTTCTTTTCTTCGTCAGTTAATCCTTTGCTATTAAAGAAATCAGAACCGTCTTGGAAAATCTGACCTATTTCTTTATTTGAATCTTCTAAATTTCCAAGAAATCTTTGAATTTGTTTTTCTTTCTCTTTAATATTTTCCTTTAAACCGGGCATGACATAATCGCGCACAGTTTTAGGAAATAAATCAAAAATTGCTTCCGAAATTTTATAAATTATTAGAAAAACAAAATTTAAAGCCAGTCCAACCGCGTCTAAGGTAGAACGAATTCCTATAAAAAATAATCTTATAGTGTTGACCGAAACTACTATAATTCCTAAAATAGATTTTATTAACCCAAACTCGTTCTTAGTGTCGCCCACAATTCCAAAAATTGCTAAAAAGTCATAAACAAGTAAAGCTACAACTTTAGCAGTAACTTTAATAGCGTTATATAACCCAACTACCGATTCTTTATTTTGTTCAAAATAATTAGCTAAAGACAGTACATAATCAAAAATATATCGTAGAGCTTTAGAAAAATCGTTTAACAGAATTGTAGCAATTTCAGTTACAAATTTTAGTAATTTTTGAACTTCTTCTGTAAACGGGACTTTAGTTTTTCCTGCTAAAATATCTTTAATAGGTACTAATCTAGCATAAATATCGTTTAAAGTTTTCTTTAAAATCTCCAAGCCTGGAAATACAGTCCGTCGAGAAAACGCTCCAAAAAAGTCTTTGAAGTTTGAAATTACGCCGGGTAGAGTTTTAGTATTTGCTTCGGCAGCTTGAGCAGTAAGTCTAGCGAAAGCTGAAGTCATTTCATCAATAAGTTTTGCTGGATTCTGCGCACGAAGTTCTCTTATTCTTTCTCTAGTTAACTTTATTCCTGCCGAGTCTGTTAATGTATTAAGTTGTCGTTGAATTCTATTGGTAGAACGCCCCACGCCTGCCAAAATTTCGGAAATAGATGTAGAAACTTGTTCTGAATTATATCCAACTAAAGTACCTACACGAGCAAACCCAACAGCTAATTCACGAGCATCGTCAAGGCTCGTATTTGCTGTTCCTAACGTAGTAATTACAGATTGAAAAGGTTGTAGTAACTCTTGAAAAGTAAAGTTTGTGGCAAGAGCGTCAACTTCTAACTTTTGTAAAGCTTCGCTGGCAATTTGTTGTGCCGCAGCAAATTCTTGGAAAGCTTGACTGTTTTTGCCCATAGCTTCCCCCACAGAATTTTTAGCTAACGAAAAATCTAATTTAAAGTACTCTGTGACTAATCCAGCGATATTGTTTGTAGCTAGTTCTAAAGCTGAATTAAATTTTATACCCTCGGCAATAATTAAACCCATCGCTGCGGCGAATCCAGCTATTTGAACTCCAGCCGCAATTAGATTTGCTGATAGAACAATTAATGCTGGCGCGAACGGGCCTAAAGCTTGTAGAACACGCAGAGCAATTGGTGCAAAGTTTTGCATAATTGACCCAAGTGCGGTAAATGCAAATCCAACTCCCCTTAATTCTCCTCCGACTAAAAACGCACTTGTACCAATCAACCGCAAACCTGTAGCAAAACTTTTAATCACGGCTTGCTGTCCGCCCGCTGCCTTACCAACCCCTCGAATTCTTTCTCCTAATTCAACAAAACTTCTTCCTAATGCAGATTTTGGCAGAGCATCTTCAATTTCCTTTACTACTCCTGTGACACCTGTAATTCCAACCTTTGCTCTAGCCACGCGAGGTAATAAAGTATTATCCGTAGTAGTGTCTTCAAAATTCTGAATTTTTCCTTGAACTGTTTCCGCTTTTTTCTTGAGCGTAGTAACTATTTCAATGTTTTTTCCTTCTTCTTTTAGTCTCTTTATTTCTTTGATTAGTTGAGCAAGTTCTATTTCAAGTTCTTTTAACTCTTGTTTAGCTTTTTCATTTTCAAAAGCTTTATCTAGTTTTATCTTTCGAACTTGTTCATCTAGTTGGCGTAATGCGTCATCGCTTTGATTCGCGGTTTTAGCTAAAGTATCAATTTTCTGAATAGCTTGGTCTATTCCAGTTATTTCTAATTTGTTTTTTTCGTACTCAACTCGTAATCGTACAAGTTCCTGCCGCAAATCAGCTAATTTTTGACGATATTGTGGAGCGTCTGTCAATAAAGTTCCATCTGTGGCGGATTTATCTAACGCTTTAGAAGTATTATTAACTTCTCTTTCTAAATTTTTATAAGAGTCTTTTAGATTATCTAAATGCAGTTTAAACTGTCGAACAGTTTCGTCATTTTTTCTTAAATCCGCATCCGAAATATCTAAAGCTTTTTCTAACGAAACTAAAGAGTCTTCCAGTGTGGATACTTTATTACTGCTGTCTCCAATGTTGTTAGAAATATCCCTTAGAGAGCCTACTTTTTTTCTAAGTTCTTCTAACGCATTCAGAAAATCTTTTTGACTGGCGAAAGACGTTCCAGCTTCCTGAGCTTTCTTAATCTCCTTCTCTAAGGAATTTATTTCAGATTTTGCGGCAGAAATTCCACTATTCAGTTTAGTAGTTAAACTAGGAAGAATTTCCTTTTCGTTTATATCATCAATTCTTTGAGAAAGTTCTGTAAAATCCGTTCCTAAATTATTTACTTTTCCTATAGCGGATAAAAGTCTTTTCTCTATATTTGGGTCTATTAAATCTTTTATCTGGGAAGAGTTGGCGCGATTAAGTAGGATGCTAAGTTCGTTCCGAAGAGTCTCTATAATTCCTTCAGCATCTCTCAGAGATTTTACATTTATTAATTCGTCTCTACCTGAACTTTTACTTATTTTATTAAAATCTTGATAAGTCTTAGTGAGCTTAGAGAATTCCTCTTGCGCCCGTTTAATAGTAAATTCAAAATCTTCAGCTAATTTTGGAGCGATTTCATTTTTATTGAAATCGGCAATTTCTTTTTTTCCTTTCTTTAATTCTCCTAAAACCTGTTGAAAAGCAGTGCGTAGCTCTAAAATTCCTCTAGCGGCGTCATCTTCTCCTAAAGAATGTAGTTCTTTTTTATATTTAGTAATTTCAGAGATTAAGTCTCTCAGTAATTTAATTGCCCGATTAACCTCTCCGTCATCTACTGGGTTTATTTGATTTGAACCTAGACCATCTGTACTATATTTTACTTTTTCTAGTACTTTTAATAATTCTCCAAGTTTTCCAGATGCTTTTGAAGAATTAGTAATTAAACTATTAAGCGTGCCCTTTACTTCAGTCTCAGAACGCTTTGTACTTTTGGCTAAAGATTTGACCAGCCGTTCTATATCAGAAAACTCATCTTTACCTTCAGTAATAAGGTTTAATAATATATCTATGTTAAATTTCTTTGCCATTCTTCAGTGCTTCACTCAATATCAAAAAAGCCGCTTCTCAGTTTCCCGAAAAACGGCTTAATAACTAACTTTTCTCTAATTCATTTAATAATTACCTAATTAACTTTTATAAAATTAAAATTCTTAGAAATATAACTAAATTTCTTTATATGATTACAGGGAGTTTTAGTTTCCTTATTTGAAATTCTATATTTAGTATTCTTATAGACTCCAGTTAATAAATACTCTTTACCTTTATAGCCGATGATTTTGCCTTTTTGCAGTCCAAAAACTGTCCCTCTTCCACAAGATTTTCTAATATTATTTTTAATAGGTATTACTTTGTGTAATTTTCTTCTAACCGGTCTATAAGTATCATCAACTACAGTTAATTTTTTATTAGGCTCAATTCTACTACCAGTTAAAACTTCACAAGCTAAAGCTAAACTATCACAACAATGACTTTCAAATACATTTTTGGATTTGTCCGAGATTTTCTTGTATCCGTATTTTTCTCTTAATTCTTTAGTTTTGTAACCTTTAAACTCGAATAGCTTAGCTTTTTCTTTTAGAAAAGCTCTCAATTTATTTTTTCCAATTTCCATTGTTGAAAAATTCTTTCCCCATCTTTTTTCATAATGATTAAAACAAACATCTTCTAGTCCTATTACAGAAATTGGATAAATTTTAAATAATTCTCGTAAGATTTTCAGTCTAGATTTTATAACAACTAATTGACTAGGAGCAATAAATCCAACTCTAACTCTATTATTGTATCTAGCTTTTCTACTCCGAAGTTTATGCCGTCTTTTAGTTCTACGGAGTGTGGAACGTTCTTCCATTTTTCTTTTTATATTACTTTTATCTGGAAGATTGAGTTTTATATTTAATAAATTTTCATTTTTAGATGAAACTGAATATCCTTCAAATTTTGTACCAACATCTACCCCAAGTGAAATATTTTGGATAATTTCAGAAGTCTCGGTTAAAAGTTGAATTCCAAATTCTCCAAACTTGTTCCAAACTGGCTTAGCTGCTTTGGCTTTTAATAATTTTCTAACCTTTGCCTGAGTTGCAGGCATTAGTGGTTTTCCTGATTTTGATAAAACAAATATTCTCATCTAATTAACTATATAAGTTCAAAAATTATTTTTTAATTTTTGTATCCCTCACTTCGCTAATGTATTCATAAAATGTGTCCTATAAAAATATTCTTATAGTTTTGTTTTCAAGAAACAACCTTACAGGGTTTGGAACTAGTGAAGCATTCCAAAGTGTTTATCTTTATGAAACGTAGATTTTAAAAATCTTAAGCTAATCACTACCTTAATAGAGGTCGCAAGTCTTGAATCTTGCAAATTTAAGAAATTATTCAGTATTTTCAATACTATCTATAACTTTCTGTAAATTAGTGATACTCTTTTTAATCGCCTTATTGTCACCTTGAGAAGCAATAGCATCTAGGGTAACTTTGTTAATTTGCTCAAGTAGATTCTTTTTTGTGTACGCCTTTAAATGATGCTGCATTTGGTCAATCGTCATGTCATCTATTTCCTGACGACTGTATCCAGCAGATTTTAAATCATTTAAGGTGTCGAACCAATTGTGTCCTCTACTGGCGTGTTCAGAAGTGCTTCCACTTCCTCGTCGGTCAGAGTCACTTTCTGATTTTGGTCGTTCTGTAAGTTTAACGACTCTTCCTTTTGGCGCAGCCCTAACAGGTCTAAAATTGGCACCAATTTGCTGTCGAAAAAACTTTTATTCACCTTAATAATCGCGTATAAAATATCCGCACCCGTTACTCCATCCAAATCATCAAACCATTCTTTCGGCTTATCTACTGATAATGAAAATAACTCTAATACTTTCTCTTCAGATTCCCCGATTAAATTAAATACTGCTTCAGCTTGGTCTTTCGTAGAAGCCATTTTTTCAGCCACATCAGCAACTAATTTAATTACTTTGAAAATCTTTTTAAATTTAAAAGGCTTAATTGTCAGTGTTTCGCCTTTTTCCTTTACTACAATATCAATCTCTTCTGGAAACAAAATCTCTAATTCGTTTTGTTCTGACATGATTCTCCTGTTTTTCAAATATTTTTTGGTATTTTGCGGCAGAAAATAAATCCAATCATAATCTGCCGCAAAACTAACTAATTGTTAAGCACTAAATGCTGTTGTTTCAATAATGCGTCCGAAACCGCCAAACTGTGAATTACTTGCACGAGTATCGTCATAAAGAACAGTACCTTCAAGCTGGAACTGAGCCACATCGTCACCAATCAAAGACAAATTCTGTGTCGGAGAGAATGAAGCACGGTACAAGTCAACCACAACTTTCTTATTAACTGAGGCACTGTTTGTCGTGTTAATTCCTACGAAACGTACCCAAGTATCAGTCAAACCGGTCGTGAACATTGTCAATGTTTCATTCGCTGCATAGGTGTAATCAACTTTAAATGGCTGAGTAAAAGAGCCAATATTAAGAATTTCAATCAAACCTGCGGTGGCATCCTGCACTGCGTAGTGAGTCCCTGCAGTCAAAGTAGCAGGTGAGCCATTACTATCTTTAACTGTGACTGAACTAATACCAACTTTACTGGTAAAATAATTATCACCAACTGCGGCAGTAAAAGGAAAAGTTTCATTAGTTACAGTAGAGCCACTAACGCTTACTGCCGTACCATAGCATAAAAGTTCAAGATTCTTCTTATCCCAATCTTCTAAAGTCATGTTAACGTTCGCTTTATTCTCACGATTAAAACGAAGGTCAATCTGACGTTGGCCTGAGTAGGATTCTTTGTGTTCAACTACGTCTGTTTCAAAAGAAATTTCAAATGAAGGAACGTTGCCAACGTAACGATAGCTTTGAGGAACACGGCTGGCGTTTAATGCTGCAACATAAATTTTGCCCTGTCCTACGAAATAAATATCTGCCATAATTGTATAACTCCTAGTTGGTTAGTTTACCAACTTTATTGTCTACCAGCCATCTAGCAGTTAGACTATCTGTTTCTAATACAGAGCCAGCAGGGTGTTCAACACCAGAATCAATGTGAGGTTTATCTAATGTAATTTTAACTTTTACTGGTTCTTTTTTAACGTCTTCTACTTTGTTTTCTTTATTGTCTGCCATAACTTTTAAATCATCTGGAAGTAATGTATATCAATTGTTCCTTGTGCTACATTAGCAATTATTTCTCCAGAATTAAATACTCCAATATTTTGGAATTGTAACTCACCATGTCCTAAAAATAAATCGTTGTTGATATTAAGTTTAGGATTCTTAGAGAAATAATCTGACACACTGTCAATTTCTGTAATAAGTTTAATTTCACTATTGTCATATTCTTCCTCTTCTTCAGTACCAAAATCTAGTTCTTTAAAACAAGCGATTTTATATCTTTTAATAATATCTCTACGTCCCGGTCCCCTAAATCTTAAAGAACCTTTATTAAATCCATCCTTACTGTCTGGTCTACTTCTTGTAACAGAAGATGCTGAAATTATCCACCCATTTACTTTATACTGCTCGTCCCCTTCAAGAGATTTTAAAGCCGCAAGATTTTTACCTAATGCATTAGTATTTAATGCATTTAAAACTCTAATATCAATACTCCCATTATACAAATCTTCTATTGCTGCTTCAATAGAAGATTTAATTCCAACTCTAATGTCTATGTCTGTAAGATTTGCCATTAACTTCTAAAATTTATATCTGGTTCAAAACTAGGAGCATCAGGAGAAATCTGCCGTAAATGTTTTTCTAAAATTTCTTCAATTTGATTTTCTGCTTTTTCCACTGCTTTTTCAAAGGGGTGCTTACCTCTATCTCCTTTTCCAGTGTAAAATCCATCCCTAGTAATTTTTCTAGCAATCGGAAAAACTGATTCTTCTGGTAATCCTTTTGCATTAACCCACCGAATAATTTCACTTATTGGAACATTAAATTCTTTTGCATCACTTATCCCTAATCTCCCTCCTTCTACATAAATTGCCGCCTCATCTAAAGCTCCTATATTTATTTGGTAGCCAAATGACTCCACCTGTACAAACTCTGTGTCTATACTTCTTAGTAAATCTCCAGTTGCTACTAAATCATTCTCTATTAATTCTGATTCCGCGTTTTCTTTAATTAAAGTAGATATTTCAAACAGCGAATTTTTTAAAGCTCTTCTATAAGCATCTCTTATTTTTTTAATAGTTGCTTGTCCGCTTGTTCTTCTTGGAGATGTTAGTTTACCCATTAATTTTATGAAAAGTTAAATTCATGTACTCTATTTACCCAACTCCTGAACTCAGCCATAGTATATGAATTTTTTGCCCAATTACATGTACTACAGCAAGTTACTACATTTCCTTGAGAATAATCTAATTCACTGTCAATTCTATCAAGACCGTTATAATAAAGTTCATGTTTTTTATTATTGCTTCTAAAAATACTTTTAGGCGCAACTCCGCAGTAAAAACATTTAGCACTAATTAAAGATTTAAATATGTCTTTATCTATAAGAAATTTGATGCCTCTAGATTTTGCTGCTGAAACTTTATTAGAGTATAAATGTTTAAATATACTACTATTTTTTGAAATTTTCTTAGAAATACTTACGAGTTTTTCGTTATTATTCAAATGCTTATGAACTTTTTTTATCCATTCTCTAAACTCATTTTCTGTACTGGCTCTTTTTGACCTATTACACTGAGTACAACAAGCTACGCAGTTTTCTTCATTATATCCTTTACTACTGTCTACTCTGTCTATCCCATTATAGACTAGTTTGTGTGAACGACTATTGAATACAGTAGAAGGTTTCAGCCCACAATAAAAACAATTTTTTTCAAAAAACTTTTTAAACTGTTCATTACTTAATGAACACTCTAAATTTTTATTTTTAGCATTCTTTCTATAACTGTGAATTACTCCGTTTAATGCAGAATCTGGTTTAGAATATTTTAATGCTTTTTCTGGCGTCATGATTCTTGAGCAACCACAACTTTTAGTATTTCCTCTGACAAGACTGTTTCTTGAAACATCAAGTAAATTTCCACAATTACATTGACATTTCCAAAGAGGTTGTTTATGTTTATTACTTCTACCTGTAAATTCTAAAACTGTTAATCTTCCAAACTGTCTGCCAGCTAAGTCGTTTTTAAATCTATGATTCATGTTTCTTACTCCAAGATTCTAAACGAAGCTTCCATAATAAAGTCTCATCTCTTGGTCTAGTATATTGAGTCAGGGCATATTTATTATTTCCAAATACTACTATATTAGATATTGGAATAATTTTTTCTAAATCAATCGTAGAATCAGTGGTAGAAATCGAACCTTCAAAATATTCAATTCCTAAAGTTAAGTTACTGCTAGGATTACGTCTAATATGAAAACCGTTTTCTACTTCTAAAAGAATTTTACTATTTAACATGAATGTTGCAAATGTTCCTTCTTTATAAAATAAATTACGCTTAACATTATTAACTTTTTCATAAACTTTAGTAAGATTCAAAGGCATATACTAACATCGTCCGCAAGTACAGTATCTTCCGCAAGTTCCTGTGTAATTTGGTCGCTGCCCAAACGAGATTGCTCCATAAACGTTTTTAGATTTAATCACAACATTACTCGCGCCTTTACCAATATCTGCCGCAGAATCAAACAAAATATCAAACATCTGTCGAACAAGTGCTTCTCGTTCCTTGATTTGACTCCACTTCAACCCGTCTCTGTCGTCTAGCTCTACTTCACCAATTCCGAGCGACTCAATTTCCCGTAGTAGACCATTCAGCATTCTTGCCTTAATTGTGCCTTCCGCAGCATCAATTGCAGGTGAAAGTCTTGCGGCAAAAATATTAGCGTAACATCTATAAGTATCTAATTCTCTAATAAGAGAAATAATGATAAGTTTAGCTACACTATCTAAATGGTCTGAACTGGTTTCAATTATTTCTCTTGTTAACGCCATTAAATTTCTACTTTAGCTGTTTCTGCCTTCGGTTTTGCGGTTTCAACTTTAGGCTTTGCTTCGGACTTTACTGACTCAGTTTCTGCCGCAGGTTTAGCTTTATTTTTCTGTAGTGCGGCAATCTCTGCTTGAATCCGCTTTGCTTCTGCCAACAGCAAATCCTCAGTTTCCTTAATTACTGCGTCATCTTTTGAATTTAGAGCGAGTTCAGATTCACTAGGAATCTGAGATGGATGTGTAATACACATTCCGTTCCAAAGTACTGAACCGCCTTCACGTAAAACCTCAATAATTTCGTTTCTAGTTAAACTTAGCATTTTTATTTAATTCCTGTTTTAATTTTATAGGAGTATTGATTTCAATACTCCTATAATTTTATCTAACACTAGGCCCAGTTTGCGCCGCTGCCAGCCGTAACACATGCTGTAGCTGTTGTATCATGTTTACGAGGAAATCCGCGTGCCACGCCCCAGCAAGTAACTGTGGGAGGGTTGTAGGTTCCTTCATACCATGAAATCGGGCCAAACGAGGGTTGGAAAGACTGCTCGCCAGTCAACGCACCGACAACTGATTCGGTAACAATACCGTTAGCAAAATCCATAACATTACCGTCATTATCATTCCCAATTGTGGAAATAATGACTTTGTTGTTTGGAAGTGCTTTAACTGTATTAATTTTACCGTTATTTGCCTGCTCGTTAATAACTGCATCGTACAACTCAACTTGCGCACCGAGAATGTCACTGAAGAATTTCTGCATTGAGTTAACATCTGGAGTGTTCAATTCGTTAGTACCAAATGGATAACGAAGGAAACCAGAAACACGTTGCTTAAATTCAGTGGTCTGTGTGACATATTGGAAACACTTACGAGTCATGGTTACACGGTCATAAAGTTTTCCATATTTTGTCGGGGCGGTAGTTTGAATAATTGTCTGCAAGTCCGTAATAGGTGTGGAACTTGTATTACTCCAATCTGTACCAGCAGTAGCTTTAAGGTCAGAAGGTGCGCCCCAAGTTGCACCAGTCAACTTAATGCCATAACGGTCATAAGTTGTGGTTTCAGATTGCATAGCAATAATCAGAGCGTTCATACGTTGGCGAATACCACGAACGACTTCTTCTGCTAAGCGAGTTTCCCAATTGCGGAAAAACTGTTCGTCACCAAACATGACAAAACCATCTTTCATACGATTCAGACGGTTAAGCATTTCTTGTGAAAGGTGACGCCCAATTTTCAAATTAGGAATCTTGTTAGCGACAATTTCAAACACGCCTGCGCTGTAAGCTGCCGCCGCTTGGTCGTCTGCAATAATATCAGCCGCCTGTACTTGACCGCGAAAACGAGTGACAATATCTGCGTCATCAGCCGGAACTACTACCGTTCTGTCTAAGAATGCCAGACTTTGCCCCTTTTCCAATTGGTCAGCCATTGTCTGAACAACTAGATTAATGCGGGTAAAATCCAAATATTTATTACCTTTAATTAACATATTCTTTTATTACTCCTATTAGCTATTCAGTTCGTTAACGAGGCGAACGGTTGGAAAAGCTGCTTCAAATTCTGCTTGAGTCGGGCCAGCCGACGTATCCGCTTTATCAGCTACAACAGCAGTTTGACTCCCGCCAGTCAGTGAGGCTGGGTCAGTGGTAATTTCGCCATAAGGACTCAATGCGTCTGCTAACGTTACTGTGTAAACACTTCCAGACAGGGAGACAGTAGCGTTTCCACTTCCTACTGTACTAAGTCCTTGTACGGCTGTCTGTACAGTTGAGGCACTAGCGTTATAGGCTAAAGCAGAAGTTGTTTGACCTTTATAGCTAATAGTGAATGTACCGCCAGTAGCGCTGATTGTGATAGTGGCAATTTTATAAAAATTAGCCAGAATACGATGCCGGTACAGAAGTCCGCCTTCGATAGCTTTTGCATTTTCTGCATCAGCTTCATGTACAGATTCATTAAGAATGTACATATCGCCACGAGTCTTTAACAAAGTTCCGCCTGAAACTGAACTACCGTACGGAGCAAAATATCCATCGTAAGAACCGCCGCTAACACGGCAAACTACTGTACCAAAACGCAAGAATTTCTCACCATCTTCGATAACATCAAGCCAACCAGCACCGGTAATCAAAGCTAGGTCTGAAATTGTACTAGTTGTTCCGTCAGCGTTAAGTTGTACCGTGCCAGATTGAGCGGTAACGCCGCCCCAATAAAGGGTAACGCCGCCCACTTTATACAAAGGATTACCATCAACAGAAACTTTAATATCACTGCCGACTCGTCCTAAAATACTACGTCCAAATGCCATATATTTATTCTCCTATAGATTACTTAATGGTTGGATTCTTCTTAGCAATGTGAGCTTCAATATCAGCTTTCAATTTGTCTAAGTCAGAGTTATCACCATCTGTACCTAAAACTGTGGCACTAAAAACTTTTTCTTTCGTTGCATCCAAATCCGCAACTTCAGAGAAAATTTTCTTTGCAAGTTCGACTCGTGAAAAAGTTTTATCGTTGACCGAAAATTTATGTTCAGCAGTCTCGTCATCAGCCATTAACTGTTTGAAGAAAGAAACTACTTCATCTTTTTGCGCAGGAGCAAACTTCTTACCTGCAAGACTGTCCACAAACCCTACCAAAGCATCTTCGGTGGCTTGTCGTTTCTCTGCCTTCAAAGCTTCCACTTCGTTTTTCAGAGTTTCTGCTTCTTTGGCTTTAGCTTCGTTATCGGCTTTAAATTGAGCTTCAATAGCCGCAATCTTGTCTTGCAATTCTCTTGACTCTACCGAAAAGTCTTTACCAGCGTTGTCAACGGTTGTTTTTGTTTCAACAACAGTTTTCGTTTCTGGTGCGTCCTCATCCGGCACGTTTTTCAAGAGTCCAACGAGTGAATCTTTTAATTCTTTAATTGTCATCTTTATACCTTCCATGCGAGTGCCAGATGCACCCGAAAAGTTCTTTTTTTCGATAAAGCTGCATTTTGCGCCTGCCTTAGTAGCCGTATCATGTAATTTTTGAAGAGTTTTTGATTCTTCTTTCGATACAAATTCAAAAACTTCTTCTAATGAATCGTCAATTTTTGAATAATAATAATTCGGCATTTTTGATTCATTCTCTTCGTCACAGATTGCGCCGCAACGACTGCATAAATCGTGTACCTGTTGAATTACACTTCTTCCGTCCCATGTTTGAGACATTTCTGCAAAAATTTTATCCATATCATTTTCTGCCGCAGAAATGGAAAAATTATAAGCAGTGAACAAAGCTGCATCAGAAATACGTGGGTTTTTTACAATTGCCAAACCTTTTAATTTTTTATCCCCAGACCACGTAGCAGAAACTTTGTACTTTCCACCTAAAACATCATCCAACCATTTAGGAATTAAAGCCCCGCCATATAACTCACCGTCTTCAGTAGCTTTCACATAACTAAGTGAGCCGATTTTTCCATCAAATACTGTACTACCATGTTCAATATCTAAATCTACTGGATTAAAGTCTTCCGCAGCTTTTTTTAATTCTTCTTTGGTGATTTCAAACTTTTTATCTGGATACTTCCCTGCTTGGAAAATCTTACCAGAGCGCAGAACATAATTACCATCTGCGCTTTCTGTTTTAGTAGTTAATATAAAATTTTCTTTCATTTTTATTTACCTTTAATTTCCATTCAGGAATTTGTTTAATTTCAATAAGTTAAACAATACCAAATAGTATCTAACAAATTAAAATTTAAAAGTCAATACTAGTTACTTTAACTAGTTTCTTCAATTTATCACTAAAGCTAATTAGTTTAGATTTATTAGGATAGTAATTAGTACCTGTTCGGATAGAAGATTTACTCGAATCCTTACTACTAAGAATATTTTGTAATTCTTCTATTCTTCCTAAAATGTTGGATTCAGAAGATTTATGGTCTTCTTTAAATTCTTCCGCAATAGTAGAAATCAATTCGTTAATAATTTCATCGTTTGCGGTTGCTGCCGCAGAAGTAGAAATATTTTCAGTATCTGTTGATTTTAGCAAAGTCTTTAGCTCTACTAATTGTTTAATTTTATCTAAATTAGCTCTAGCTTTTTTCTGCTTAGTTGTTTCAAGAATGTTTTCTTGATTTAGTAAATTCTCATTTAAACTGACAATTTCTGATAATGTCATGGAAGAATCATCTACATTATTTTGTCTTGGAGGCAGCCCTAGCATTCCGTCAACTTTAATCATCTGGTCGGTAGTAAACCAATTTACTTTCTTTAATGCCGCTACCGCAGTAGCATCTGCCGCAAAGTCTCGTCTTTCTGTATCACCTAATGTAAAAATAGGCATATACTTTACATATTCGCTGCCGAGATTATAGGTAATAGCTTGTTTGAAAATAGAGTTTACTAGCATGTCTATTAGTTGCTGCTTAATATTAAAAGCAAAATCATCTAAAGTAGACATGTGAATTTGACTTGAAGCACGAGATTGGTAAACGCCTTGTGAAGTGGCTAAAGTTTGCAACAGAATAGAGTCTTCTATCTCATTATTCAGATATTCTAAAGCATTGTAAAAAGGTGCGCCGCCTCCGTTGGCTGCGCCCTTACCAACTTCTTCTACCTTAGTTCCACCTTTCACAGCAATAGCCGTAGCATTTCTAGCATTAGTTAGAGCCTGCATTAGAGCTTCTACTGTAGTCATTATCTCGGCTGAGCCAGAATCATCTAAGATAATATTTCCGTCCGCGTCCTTTAGAATATTCGTTTCTTCTACGCCTTCAGGAGCAATGCCGACTAGGAGCGGAATAGCACACATCATTAAATAGCGCAGATATTCTGGGTAAACTTCCTGCTTAAATTTCCAAGCGTTGTAGGCGGAACGCAAAATGCTCTGACCTCTAGGGTCTTCGTTTTTTGGCTTAAAAGTGTAATAAATAAATTTGTCTTTTGATAAAAATTCAAATTCCTTATTATTTATTTTAATTTTACTTGATTCGTTATTTACTGTAACGGTGCCAGTAGAGTCTGAAACTAAATTACCTTGAAAACTAAATCCAACTACATTACTAAATTCGTCTACTACGAAATTTAGTAAATTATTAGCCTTAACTTTTATCTTGGTAGGAAGGAAGTAAGTACCCTCTTTTTCGACTACTTGTTTCCAAGTCACTTCGGCAATCTTATGCCCGAAAACTAAACCGTCTAGTAACTGCTCTAGTGTGTAGCGAAGAGGGTTTTCTAATTCCTTCACTAACATTGCGCAAAAATTTGCTACATTTGCGGCAGATTCATAGTCGGGGTGAGATTCAGAAAAACAAGGGATTATCTCTAATCCATTTCCTAATACTCGGATTTTTAGAATATAAAGACACTTAGAAACTTTTGGGTCATTTTGCATCTTTTCATATACTCGATAAAGTCCAGAGTCTAAATCGTCAATAGAACTAGCTAAAGTTTGGGTTCTTAGAGCGTAGTAATTTCCATTAGACGCATATTCTTTAGTGGGATTAAATTTTTTCTGCAAATCTGCCATAAATATTAAAGGGAAGGACTTAACTGCCCTTCCCTTTCAGGATTAAACTTTAGACCTGAAATAATTACTATATGTCTTTCTCAGTTTAATCTTTTTTCTCTAGTAATCTTCGTCTTCATCTCTACTTCTATCCACAAATGGTAATTCTGTCAGTGAAATTTTATATCTGCTGTCTACCTTCACATTATTAAAAATTTCTGAAGGTAGTTCAAAGTATTCAAGCTCTGGCTCTTCTACTTTGAATTTAACATAACCATCTTCATAAATATCTTCAATTACGCCTGTTAATAACATTATGCTAGTTTTTTTCTAATGCTGAATTGTAAAAGTTTACCTTTTTCAGCTTTTGAATCTGTAGTGTTTACCAACTGATAATCATAGATTCCTTCTTGGTCTAAATTTCCAGAAGTAATAGCTATCCTTACTTTAGTAGTTTTTGGATAAAAATCATCATCAGTTAAGTTTTTAGTGTAAATAGTAGTTAAATCAGGTTTTCTAATGGAAACCGTAGCTGTCTGAATTCCTTCAATAGAACTAAAGCCAGATTCTACAATTATCTCAAAAGCTGAACTATCTTGTTGGAATTCTTGAATCATAAGTAATTTATAGTTAATTTATTTTTAAAAGTAAACACTAACTAAACCCTTTAGCTAAAGTAACTAAATTACCTTAAATATTTTTTGCGAATCTACACCACTCATTTCGGTCAAAACAGAAATTAACGCAGTTATTGCTTCGTTAAGTTCTTGAGCAGTTATACCAGTGTTTAAGTCTGTAAAATCTTCATCTGATAAAGATTGTAATATCACTTGCTTCTTACAAAGACTTTCAAATAACGCTACGCCTTGAGAAACTAATCCAAGAGCTTTTCTCATATCTGTTATATAAGCATGTTTTTGATAAATATTTGGCATAAAATTTCTCCTCTAAATTAAGCATTTACTCGTAAAATAAACCCGCCTACTGCCCAACCACTAGATGATGCTCCGTTTGACCAATTAATAGTTCCAGTAGAATTAGTTCTAGACACTATAGAGGAATAGTTTGCATCTATGGTTCCATAATTAGCTAGAGCATTTGAAGTTAATGATGGGCTGTTATTTGCTAAAGCAGTCATTGCCACCGTATAATCACCTGATTGAAGCCCTGCTATACTCAGTGACGGCTGGGCGCTAGTAGTATTCCCGTTAGTCCATGAAGCGGCTCGAATAGCACTAGGCTGATACACATTATTAAATGTTACCCCAATTGCATGAGTGTAATTTGCTGTAATGTCCACCGTAGTACTAGTAGAAACGCCGACTTGTATGTAGCCGCCAACATATCTAGTACTTCCAGATGTTGTATAAGGCATTAAAAACACACCATACATGTCACTGCCAGCAATCTGTACGGTCGGTGAACTAGATAAAGTGTCAATAAAGATGACTAAACAAGTATTACTTCCGCTCGCAGAAATTGTAACACTTCCACTCGATGCAAAAGAATTTTCAGCAGAGGACACATATTGTATCCCGGTTGCGGCAGATTTTTTCCCACATCCTAAAAGTAACAAACTCATTAATTAAACTCCTTTGTACCCGATTGCTGAAACTTTTGTAGAAGCTCCCGTTGTAACATTAGCACAAAATAACGCGGTGTTTGTAGTCGGCTGTCTTAGAGGCGTTGGTAAAGTAACTACTGCGCCGCCATAAGCGGAGGCTGCAGGAATAGTTAGTAACGTAGTTCCTCCACTCCCATCTTGTATAATTACGTCGGTTCCAACTGTAGCATGAGCGTTACTTACGATAATTGTAGTAATGTAGTTACGAAGTCCTGAGCCTGGAGCAGCCACCAAAGAAGTACTCGTTGTACTAGTCATTGCTGTGGTAATCGCTCCGCTAACAAAATTTTCAGGATTCGCGTAAGGTAATATAATCTGCTTACCAACTAAGTCAAACGCCGCTTGCACTCTATCCGCGTTAGCTACTACCGCTTGCTCAGAAGACCTAGCTACCCCGCCTATTTTTAAAGGATTCCCGCTATCTGCGGCGTCGTGAGCTAACTCCCCAACTGTATAACCAATTATATTAGTTCCTGCTGGAATAGGAGTGTCTATAGTAACTCCTGCAACTCCTAAAGTAGCTCTAATACTTACAACTGCAGTTCCTGTTCCAGTAACAGAGCATCTAACTCTGAAATGAGAAAACCCAGTGATATTCAGCCACCATTGTCCGTTTGTGGTAGTGGTAGTGACGATTGCTCCAGTGCTTCCGATAGCTTGTGCTGGAGTGGTAAAATAAGTAGTACCGCCGTCTACCGAGCCTTCAAAGATTAAAGTACCTGTCCATGTTCCAGTTATCTGCACAGCCGCGCCAGCATATCCGTTTAGATTTGAAACGCCTTGAGAGTTAGACGTAGATGCTGTAGATAAATTCTGAGCTACTATTGTTGTGTCGTTACTTAAAACGTAAGCCATCGTTAATAATCCTCTTTATATTACACAATAAACCAAGAAGCTGTACCATTAGAAATCAGGTCAACAGATTGATTAGGAGTTAGTGAAACTGAAGTCAGACCTTCTATTGTGTCTGACCCGCCGCGTGCCACTGTTACTGTGTTTGACCCAGTATTTTTAACTGTGTACCGATTAATATTGGATGATGCTGTAGGCATTGTCAAGGTCGTAGTGCCTGTTACAAAGTACACATAATCCGTGCTTGCTGTACTTCCTGCAGTTTGATTGGAACTTATCGAATTGATACTTCTAGTTACACCGCCAGCACCTAATGATACTGTAGCTCCATTAATTCTAGCTCTAAGCACGTTACTTGTGGTGTTATACCATAAATCGCCGTTTGAAGGGCTTCCTGGGTCACTTGAAACCCCGCCTACATTGACCCCAGCCGTACCCCTAATACTCCCAGTAACATCCAAAGTAAAACTTGGAGAATTATTTAAAATTCCAACTTTTCCATCAGTATTTAAATAAAGCTGGTTAGTTTTATTCGTAAAAGTTCCGATAACTAAAGGAGCTTCAGTACCAGTTCCATTATAATTGGTATAAATCTGGTTGAGAGTTCCTGGAACCATTGACAGACCGCGCCAATTTGCAGTACTTGAAGAACGAAGTCTGAAAGTTTCGCTATTTGATGCTCCGGCTGTTTCAAACGCGATAGACGGTGCGGTGATGCCCCCTCCACCTAAATAACCTTCTTTTGTAATAGTTAAAGCACTATTTCCACTGTTAGCAGACCCTCCTGCCGCAGTTGAGACAAAAAATTCTAATGCCCCATAAGTACTTTTACCATTAGTTACTGACCAGTTCCTACCTGAAGAAGAAGAGTCGGTAAAGAGAATCTGCGGGCCTGGAGGTGAATCCGAATTACCAGTGATAGTTATATTAGTAGCAGAAGTAGGGGTTGTGAAAGCGGGACTTGTAGTCATGGCTACACTACCTGTACCGCTAATAGTATATTCACCAAGAACTCCTGAGTTATTATAAAGAACCCTTGTATTAGTTCCGCTAGTAATTGTGCTAGAGCCAACCGTAACTCCTGAACTTCCGCTTTGCTGGTCTAGCTGGTAACGAGTACTGCCGATTGTAAAATATAAATGTGAACTGTGATACTCAATTGCACCATCTTCAGGCGTAGTCAAAGCTGTGCCTGAAGTCAATTTAATAGGTGCGGTATTTGCAGTTGCTGTTCCAGCTTTAATATGTAAAACCGCTGTTGGACTTGATTGCCCTATACCTATTCCTCCGCCACTAGCCACTGTCAGTCTATCCGTTCCGTTAGCGAACAAACTAAAGTTGTTAGCAGTAGTGGTTCCAATAGAGGCATCTGCGCCTACCCAAATTTTTGCACTAACAGAGGCGTTAGCGAATGTTGCTTTATAACTATTACCAGAACTAGCAATATCTAGTAAAGTTGCGGGAGAAGTGACTGTCCCTATTCCCAAATTTCCTGCTAAATAGTTCTGCCCGCCTGCACTGTATAGAGAATAATTGGTAGTTCCACTAGTTTGTGATTCTAAGTAGATTCCATAATTAGTCGTTATAGTAGAACTAGTTTTCGTCGGGTTTTCTATTAAAATACCGTAGTTATTAGTGAGAGTACTTGAGCTAGTCGCTGATGTTTTTACCGATAGTCCATAATTAGACGTATTTGTACCGCCAGCATTTGCTCCTACCTCTAACCTCAGCCCAGTATTTATAGTGTTTGTTCCAGTCGAAGAATTGGTAGACAGTATCTTTTGACCAAAATTAGCTCCTAATGTGGTAGTGGATTGAGTGATTGATTCGAGTAATTGTGCGTAGTTTTTCGCACTAGCACTAGCACTTGTTCCTGCCCAAGTTGATTTAGAAGTTAAACCATAAGACGAAACACTAGAAGCCCCAGAAGGAAATACATAATTTATAAAATGACCAGCACTATAACTCCCAGAAGTGGAGGTAGACATTTCGCTTTGGATAAAACGAGTTGTTTTAGGAGAAACCCCTTCTATATCTGCGAATGTTCCGTATAAAGTTGCTCCGCCAGTAGTATTTCCTAACGCTGTTACAGAACCTACTCCACCACTTCTATCAACTTTTACCGCATACCCACTGCCTCTCGGAAAATAATTATCACTTAGAGTTACTGACCCTGCATTTTGTAAATCTACCGCATAATTACTATAGGTCGGTTGGTGTAATAAAGATTTTTCTAAAGTTACTGTATTAGAAGAAAACGCAGTTTGATTCCAGTCTTGGACAGCGTGTCCTCTCGCAATAATCGTGTGGCTAACAGCGGACTCCATGTAGGAATTATCCATGTTTATGTTAACGCCACTCGCCAAGTAAATTTGTTTCCAACCACCGTTGAATCTATTATCTTTGAAACTTTGTAAATTCCCGCCATCCATTGCTAATTGGATGGCGGTTGTATTGAAGGAATTACGATTAATAGAAATTCCGTTAGTGAAATCTACGCCGGAGGCTGGATAAAAAGTAACAGTAGCGTCGGTAACTCCTGTGGCATTACAAGCATTCGCTAATGTTACTGTACCGTAAGAAGAGAAAGAAGCAATAGTAGTAACTAAATCCGACCCGCCTGCGCCCGCGCCCGCCACCGTAATTGCCTTACCAACATCACGAGGTGCAAATCTAATATATGGATTTGAGCCAGTAGTCAAAGTAGTTGAGCTACCCGCCATAGTTCCGCCACTAGCATAGGCAGTTTGAGTACGAGACTGCCAGAAGAAATCTCCGTTAACTAGCCAAAGTCCGATAGGAATTGGATTACAAGAGTAGAATTCTAGGTACTTCCAATAAGTGTCACTATCTGCAGTAGTCGCTAAATCACCAAAAAATATTCCCGCTGTTCCTGCAGTAGAAAGTCCATTAGTACCTGTTTCAACAATAGCATTATCAATTTTTAAACTAGCCGTTGCGCCACCAGGAGCTACCTCCAATCTAATAAAACTTCCAGGCGCACTAGTTGTTCGAGTAGTCCCGCCGTTTAACTTAACTCCAGAAGTGGTAAATTTTAATTCATAATTATAGGTTCCGTTATCAATTCGAACCATGACGCTATTATCTGGTAACCCACCTTCGTCAGCAGCAATGATTGGAGGATTCATGAGTAAAGTAAATCCTCTCTTAAACATTGCACTGCCTGTCATGGTTTGATAGTAATAACGAGTTCCATTAGTTCCAGTAGTGTTGATGTGCCAATAAGTTGCGCTATCTATACTACCAGTTCCAGCGGGAGTTGAGCTTACTGTCCATCCTGTAGTGGTAGGGTCAAATTCTCCATTCAAAATTCCTTGATAAAAAGCTCCTGAGCTTTCAATTACACATCCGTCTACATCTGTTAACTCACTCTGGTCTAAAACAATTCCAAAAATACCGCCCGTAACTTTTACATTAACAAACTTAGTATAACTACCACATACATCCGCTAAGCAGGTAGCTCTATTGTCTGGATTAAAACAGTTAATCCAAAGATTTTTTACATGTATGTGACTTGCGGTGGAAGCGTTAATCGGGAAAAACGATTGAACTACTTCGCCAGTTAAAATAGGAGAGTTTAATTTGAATCCCTCTTGACTTCCTCCATCTAAAATAACTCCACGCTTCATCACTACAGTAGTTACAAGGTAAGTTCCAGCTTCACCAGTTACTTTACCGCCGCCTAAAGCATTGGCAGCATTTATCGCGCTGTTAAATGCAGAAGTACTATCAGTTCCAAAGTGGAATATAGCACCATTTCCATTAGTAGCAGCGTTAGCCAAAGTTACTACTGTAGAGCTAGTGTATGCACTGATGGTAGTGGAGTGCATGTACCCACCACTCCCAAGGGCTTCAATATAAATTACTTTTCCTACATCTGAGGGTTTAAATGGAGAACCATTTGTACAAGTAAAGGTAGTAGTACTAGTTACATTACCAGTTCCCGTATAGTAGTCCGGCTTTGCTCCATAAGAATTAACAGAAAAAACCATTCCGCCTTTATCTGATAATTTTACATTTTTTCTATTAATATAGCTCATCTTTTATCCTACTAATCTACTCCCCAGCCAGAATTTGTACTCGTAAGGCATACACTATCGTAGTTCGTATTAATTGTAAATGTAGCACTACCGTCAATTAACTCGCCATTTGAACACGCAATTACAATATTATATGTTTCTGAAGTGCCTTTCCAATCTTTAATTACATATTCTCTTCCAGTACACCCAACTGCAGTTGGTAAAGTAATAGTGACTGTATTGCTTGTGCTGTCTACATAAATTTTATGGTCACTTGAGGTAGCAGTATAATTGGCTGTTTTTGTAACAAATCCCGTAGCAAAAGAACCACTTACTTGTAAGGTGCTATTCGGACTACTGGTAGACCCTACTTGAGCAGAAGTTGCCGCATAACAAGTTCGTGCAGCGTAAATATCTCTAGCGGCGTTTGAGTTAGAGCCAAAATCGTAGCTGTTATTTGTTGATGCTGTCAGACTTCCGCCTGTAGCAATTTGCCATTTCGCTGAGTTGTTCGTCATCAGCTTAAAGGTGGTATTGGAAGTAGTTCCTACATACCCAGCGTCTCCATTTGAAGAGAACATTGCAGTTGAGACAGCGGAATCTAAGGCATAGTAAATACCGTTTGCGGCAATATTTCCTGCCGCAGCATAGAAAGCATAGGCATTCGTAATGGTTACGTTAGTTCCTGCCGCCGGGGCATTAGCTACATATAACGTTGAAGCATTGGTGTAGGTCGTACTACTTGAAGCTGCGAGTGTCGGCTGCGCCCAAGCGTTGACAGCTATATTAGCAACAGTGCCAGAAGAGCTAGAATTAGTAAATGTTGCCGCATCATATCTACTTTGAATACCCGCTGTTGTCCAAGAACTGGCGGTTAAATTTCCAGCTACATGAAATTTAGCGGCTGGACTAGTAGCAGATAATCCTAATAAAGTGCCAGAAACATACAACGGAGAGTCGGAAAATGTTGAACTATTGCTACGATAGGGTATTACGTTATCAGTAGCATTTATAGTGGTTCCGCCGCCGCCTTGCTGGTCTAATTGATAGCGAGTAGAACCGATTGTAAAATATAAATGTGAACCATGATACTCGATTGCCCCGTCTTCAGCAGTAGTCAATGCCGTGCCAGAAGTTAATTTAAGAGGGGCTGTTCCCGCTGTCGCAGTTCCTGCTTTAATGTGTAAAGCTGCGGTGGGGGTTGTTTGACCTATACCAACATTTCCTTGTCCGCTACCATTAAGAATGATATAAGCGTTAGCAGGTGAGCCGTTAGAGGTTCCAGCTAATGTTAAAGTACTAGAAGCTCCTGTTCCTCCGTAAATAATTGGGCTAGTTACAGAGGTACTGAAACTTGGATTAGTTACCGTTGCAATAGTTACTGCACTGGAACCGTTATAACTAGTTCCAGAAAGGTTCGTTCCGATGGTTAACGTGTTAGCAACACTTCCCGCACTTCCTGAAATATTTGAATCAGTAAAAGCTAAAGTTTTAGTGGTAGAACCGTTGTAAAATTTAAGAGTACCGGCATTATTCCAGAAGTCACCACTTGCCGGAGCAGAAGGGTCTGCTGCCGCACCCGCTAATAAAATATTTGCGGTGCTGGTAGAAGTTGTGACGGTAGTAATTTTCCCCGTCATTGTTCCGCCTGCCTTGGGTAAAGCCGCGTTCGCTAAATCATAAGCAGTTTTTACACTATTTGGGCTTGCCGCAGTACTTGTAGAAGTTGAGCTAATACTATCGGTAATCTGCAATACTCCGGTTTGTGAAGTACTGCCAGTACGAACTGTGTTAGTACTCACGGCTGTTACTAAACCTTTACCGTTTACTGTTATGGCTGGAATTGTAATAGCGTCGCCAAAACTTCCTACATTACTATTTACCGTAGCTAAAGTACTAGAGATAGTAATTCCTGCTGAACCATCAAAATTCTGTGTTCCGCTTATATCTCCAGACAAAGCAATTGCTCTTGCTGTAGTTAAAGTTGCGGCTGAGCCTGTAATACTCGTAATGTCTAGTGTACCTTTTGTTCCCGAAATTACTTCTGAAGTATTGGTGGCATCTGGTACAAAAGTAAAATAACCCGTACTATCATCAAATCCAAAAAATCCTTTCTTTGCGGCGGAACCATTATGCCACTGAAATAAAATTCCTCGGTCTTTATTATCATCAGTACTAGGAGCCGCCCCTCCAGTAGCTCCACCAATATCAATTATCGGGTCTACAATCGTGGTTACGGCACTATTAACGGTAGTGGTAGTACCGTTGACAATTAAATCCCCAGTTACAGTAAGGCTTCCTGGCATTGTTACCGCACTAGGTAAACTTAAAGTCACTGAACCCGTACTTCCAGAGACGGTAATTTGATTAGAAGTTCCAGTTAATGCCGTGACTCCACTATTTGTTAGAGAACCACTAGATAAACTGAGTCCAGAGCCGACTGTTATTTCTTCTACCGCTCCAGTGCTTGCAGTTGTTCTTCCCAACAACCTAGCAGTAGCCATTGTCAAACCGCTACTAGTAATCGCTCCAGCACCAACGTAATCAGTTCCCGCAGTAGCAATACCTAACGTTCCGTCACCTCCAGAAGTTTTAACTAGTCCATTACTAGTTAAGTTACTTAACTTAGCAATATTCTGAGTGGTGTTGACTGTTATAGTGTTAGTGCTACGAGTCAATCCGGTGCTAAAGGTTAGAGGAACTTCGTAGTCTGTACCAGCACTTGCAGAGCTTACAGTACCAGAACCATTTGCTTTTAAAATTCCATTAACTGTGCCAGCCCCGCCATAACTTGCTCCGATAACAGCCCCATTCCACGTCGCACTAGTAATTACTCCAGCACTGCTGACAACAAACCTACTAGCTCCGCCGTACATGGCGTTGATTAGATTAACAGTCAAACCGGTAACTGAGGTATTAACTGTGTCTATATCAAGAACATTTACTGTAGTGTTTGCATTACTCGCTCCAGTATTTAACGTGGGTTTAATTTGAGTAACTGCAAATGTCCTAGTGTCAGCATTGTCTTTAGTAAAAGTTGCTATCACTGACTCACTTGCTACAGTTCCGTCCGTGTCGGTGCTAATTGTTTTACCGGTAATAGCAATTCCCGCGCTTGGTGCCGATTGACCTAAACCTAGTCCTGCGAACTGCGGGGTGGCGGCACTATGTACATTTTGTGGAAGACTTAAAGTGACTGTTCCACCTAAACTTACTGGCGAGCCACCAGAAACATTTACTTGATTCGAGGTTCCACTTACAGTGATGGAACTGTTTGTTAGAGCAGAGTTCGGAATACTGGTTAAATTTGCGCCAGAACCACTAAATGCGGTAGCTGTTAAAAGTCCAGTTGAGGGGTTGAAGGTTAATTTTGAACTAGAGACTTTTAACGCATTATTTCCGCTGCTAGTAGGTGAGAACGAAGGGTAGTAGGTAGCATTAGTACTTGTATCGTCAGTAATTCCTACATTATTAGCGTTAGCTATTGTGCCGTCAGTATAGGCAATCGTTTTGGTAGCCGAACCGTTGTAGAATTTCAGAACGCCTGTATTGTTCCAAAAATCTCCGCTTACAGGAGTAGTGGGGTCAACACTTCCAACTCCTAGTAAAATACTAGCTGTGCTAGTTCCACTTGCTACAGTGGTAATTTTACCCGTCATTGTTCCCCCTGCTTTTGGCAGGGCGGCGTTGGCTAAATCGTAAGAGGTTTTTACACTGTTTGGAGTTGCGGCAGTAGTTGTACTAGTCGAAGAAGTGCTATCTGTTAACTGAACTATACCAGTCTGCGAAGTTGAACTTGCACGAGCAGATAAGGTACTTCCAGAGATTGAAAATTCGCCTCCAAGAGTCAATCCACTAACAATAGCTGCATTTGCCGTATAATAGGCTAACTGATTAGTTGTTCCAGCGTTGACTGTACCTGAACCAGTAGCAAGAGTTTGCCATGTAGGAACGCCGCCTACTAACTGTAATACATCCCCATTACTAGTAAACGCCAGTCTAGTAAATGCACCGCTAGAGTTACGATAGTAAATATCACCAGTTGCGTCACTTCCTACGTTGATTACTGGGCTAGTTAAAGTCTTGTTCGCTAAAGTAGTTGGAATATCACTATCAGCTAGAGTTCCCCAATTAGGAGCCGCACTATTAGTACCATCGCCAGTTTGACTTAAGAATTTTTTAGTGGTAGTTGTGTTGCCAGCTAATTTTGAAAGCGCAGAGCTTCCAGAAGCATAAAGAGTATCCCCAACCGTGTAACTAGTTTGACCTGTTCCACCGTAAGCCGCTCCTACCGCCGTGCCTTTCCATGTTCCAGACAGAACATCTCTTAAATTTAAATCAGCTAATCCTGAATTATCTCCTAGCTTAATATCTAGAGCAGTTCCATTTCTTAAAATACTTACGAAAGAACTAGTGGCAGAGCCTAGAATAATTCTAGGCGAACCCCCGCCCGCACTGTCACCGAAACGGAATACTCCATTAGAAGACATGCCAAGAAAACCATTAATTGTACCAGCAGTTCCCCCGTCACCCCATTGAATAGTGCTAGTGCTACCAATAAAAGCGGTTCCCGCACTATGAATTGACCCAGCTACATCAATATTAAAAAGAGTGGTATTTCCAGCATTATTAGTAAATTTTAAAACATTACCAGTTGGGGAAGTATCTGTAACTCTTTTTATAGCTAAAGTGTCATCGCCGTTAGCTATCTGGGTAATAATTAAATTACCAGTAACTAAACTGTCGGCAGTTCCTGACAATTCACTAATGTAGTCAGAATAAATTAATGGTTTTCGATTAGCCATTTAATGTTCCTCCAAAAAATTCTAGTCTTTTTGTGGAAAATTAGGCTAAAACAATTGGCTGCAATGATTGAAAATTAATAGCTGAAGCGGAACTTGCGTATCCGATACGCTGCACTACTTGTCCTGCTGTACTAGGAGCAGTAGCAGTAAATCCGCCTGCAGTAGTAGAAAGATATTGAACACCTGGGGTAGCACTAGTGACGCCGGTATTCGTACCTTCAAAGTATACGGTAGCGTTCGCTCCGCTAGTAACTGAAGCTAGTACAAACCCATGTGCCTCTTTACCAGTGGTCGAAGCATCAGCTTTGCGTACTCGAAAGCTGCCGGAGGAACTCCAAATATTGACGAAATCGCCCGCAGCTAAGTTTTCAGAAGCTTGAATAGACGCAGTGTCGGCACCAATACCGACAGGCATAAAAGATGTGTCCAATCTTCCACTGCCATCAAGCGCGATAATTTTACCTGAATCTCCGGCTCCCGCTGACGTAGTAATGGCAGCTTTTTCAGTCAACTGCCCCGCATTATTATAAATATATTTATCTGCCATAACGTTCCTCTAAATTATACTAATAGGCTCTCTTGGAGCTAGAAAAATACTAGTAGCTGAAATGGCTACTCCGATAATCTGAATAAAACTTCCAGTAGTCGGAACGGTTTGAGTTAAAGTTCCGCTGGTGGTAAAAAATATAGGACTATTTACAGTCCAACTCCAACTTCCGCTAGTAATACTTCCGTGTCTTTGTACAGTAGCGGTGCCGCCAGAACTAACTGCCCCAGTGGTGATTCCGGCATACAAATTTTTATGACTAGCGTTGGTATTGTCGGCGTATCCTACACTAGTAGAGCTAGTAAAGACTACCGCTCTATCACCACTCAAGGCAGTACTAGCCGTGTATTGCTTAGTCGAACCCTCCCCGTCAGCACCGGGAGGGCCGGGAGGGCCTTGTGAGCCATCAATTTTGATGATAATTGCTTCATTTGGATAAGTTAGAATCGCAGTTTCAGCCATTATCTCACATACTCCCTAGTCAAAAAACAAGGTATATATTTCTTAACTACGTGTCCGGTAGGAAAAGTAATTTCTATTTCAAAATAAGCATCGTTAAATTTCCAATCTCGTGTCTCAGATACTGGAACATTGAGCAAAATCTTTCCATTTACTGCGTCACTAATGGAACATTTGCCGTTAGTCGTACTAAACTCTGCGTGAATATAGGTCTTATAATCAGCAGGTTTAGTGCGAATCTGAATCTTAATCGAACATCCAGTAATGTTTATGGGAGTAACTTCATCGCCAGCTACAATATAGATTGGGAAATCTAATTTAGTTCCCTGCTTTAATTCTAATTTCTTTAACTTAGCTGCCATCTATTAACTTGCACTTAACTTGCACTTTTACTGAGTGCGTCATCAGGCTTATCTTCTACCATACTTTCTAAAGCCTCAATTGCGCCTACCTTTTTAATAATCTCGGTAGTAACTTTGTTGCTTTCTTGTTGAAGAGCATTAAGCTGTTTGTTCAATTCATCAACTTCGCTTCGTAATACTGTTAGTTTATCTGCAATTGTCATTTTAAAATCTCCTGTTTTTAATTACTTACTTTGTTTACCTAAAACTTAAATAAAAGTCAAGATAGTTAGAATATTACTATTTTTTCTCTTGTTAAAAAGTCGCCGCAAATGTTTAGAAAATATTTTTAGCTTTTTGCGGTAAACATTTCTACGATTAACATACTTATTCTTAACGTTTCTAACAATCTTAACCTTTCTATTTAACATTTAATTTCTAACATAAAAACTATCTCACAATGTAGCTTTGTAACGACTTTCTATAACCACCGACTGAAATTTGAAATTTACTATTCTTATTAACTGAACTTTTTTCTAGTAAAGCCCAGATACACCAAACCATACTATCTACTACGTCTAACAGCTTACCTTTTGTATCGTGTAAATTCAAGCTACACATTTGCTGCTCTAGCTTATCAAAAAATCCGACATGTTTAACCATTCCTCGTTCATATAAATGTAAAATTGGTAACGCACGAGGAACTTTACCATGACTAGCTCGCACTGCGTAGAACGGTACTAATTTTCGCTCATTACGAATAACGGTTTCAATTAAATCACCGCCATTGTTAACCTCTCCAACAATCACATCAGCATGCCAATTATCATATAATTCTAAAGCCCTTTTGCTCCATACTTCCGGCGAACCTTTTACTCCTTCCGAATGTAAAATATAGTATTTCCCGTCTACCCCTAACCCTGCCACTGTCATCCCAGTTTCCGCTGAATTTTTATTGTTTGTTACAGCCGGGTCTATCGCTAGGTAGATATAACGCATGTTAGGCTTAACATCATCTCGCTTAATGCGAGCTTCTTTAATCAAATCACGGTTCCAAACTGCTCCTTTATCGTCTTCAATAATTTCACCATATAATTCTTGCCTGCCAAGCGTAGTACCTTCATACTGGTCGGCGATATCTTCGATGAAGCCTGCCGCAAGATTTGCCGCATTGTCAAAGGTACTACCAGCGATGGTGTAGGTCTTTTTATGCTCAAGCAGATTAATAAATTCAGGAATAGGTCGCGGAGTAGTGGTGATAAGTAGTTGAGGATTTTTACCTAAACGTAAGCCGAACTTTAGCATGTCTAAGGTTTCTTGCAAGTAACGAAACGCACAGTTATGGACTAATATGTTATTGGCATAATAAGTATGAGAGTTTTCTACTTCTAAGTTGTAAGTCTGCCAGCGAAAAGGGTTACGCTCTATCCTTGTGACATAAGCGGTGCCTGTTAAGGTGTTGACTAAATCACCTTTCCGCAACATGCCTAAAAATATCCAGCCATGTTTACGACTAGAGACGGGATGATTAAACGTGCCGCTTAATTGTTCTTTATTGGAGAAATAAACCGTGTAAGTAATATTTCTTCCTGTCTTTGCGGCAGTAACAATTTTCTGCACTCCATTATGGGTTAATACCAAATCTCCTGCCGCAAAATCCTGAATATATTTTTCGCCATCGGGAGTAGCAATTCTAGTGTTTTTGGTAAAGCAAAATTCATCGAGCCACGCGGCGTGAAACTGTGGGCCTCTTAAAGAATCAAAACTCTCCGCACTGAAAAACTGAGCTACAACTCCATTAGGCCAAACTAAGCGTTTATAGTTTTGCTGTAATTTTGGACGATTCCATTCTGGACAAACAGAAAGTATTCCTGACGTACCAGATACCATTGTGTTATTAACATCATTGGCAGTTCTCCCAATCAAAGCAATTCTATCAACTAATTTGTTTTCAGCAAGATACCTCACCCACTCACTTCCGAACCTTGTATTATGAGTAATTACACAAAAATTTCCTACAACATATAAACTGCTAGGCGAATCAACTTGTATACATTTTACTGGAACAGATTCTATTTTTTCTATCCCAACAATAAATCTATGATACTGGGTCTTTCTTACTTTATCTAATTTTTGCCTTGCTAGTTTTCTCTGTAGTTTAAATACTGGAATGTGCGGAGTAAAACTAATTAAATAACACTCTCCGTAATCTACTCCGTTTAATTTAGCTCTTTTAATTCTTCTAGTAGCTTTTATACCTAACCCTGTCACTAATTCATATACATTATCAGCTAGGATTTCTTTTGTAGTATAAAATATACAATTACCTGTTTTTGAACAAGTTCCGTCTGTATCCATCAAACCTTTTAAAAGTTCCAACCTATCTTCAACACTACTAGATAAATAATCTAATGGGATATGTTTATTTTTTATTAAATTTATTTTTTTTAGTTTAAATTTTAATGAATCTGGGTTTTCTTTAAAAGTTCCGTCACTATTTCTGTCTACTTTTATAGAACTGGATATTCCGTAACGATAAGGGTCTGCCTTGCTATAACTTTTTACAATGTACCCTCGATTTTTAAAAGCGTCTAAAATCTCAGAATCCGCAGACGTAATGCCTGCTCCCGCTGAGTCTCCGTCTCCAAGCCATGCCCCTAATAGATAAGGGTCTATAATCAACTCTTTTTTCTGATATTTTAAAGGTTCGCATAAAGAAATTGAATGATTTATTTCTTTTCTTTTTCTATTAGGTATGTATATAGTGTTTAAAATATCTAAAGTAGTTCTAACTTTACCATTTATTTGTTTCTTTCTTTCGTAATGATTCTGAGTTACCCATTGATGCTCCGCATCGGCTATAATTTTATTTCCATCTGAAAAAATAATTTCATAACAGTCTCGGTCATGCATTACATCTGTAACTTTTAATACATTACATGGATTTCCTTTTTCATCAAAAACCTTACTCCCAACTTGAAGTTCCTCCATTGTAGTCCAACCATTAGGAGTCGGAATTGGAGTCGAAATATCTAAAGCTTTTCCCCAACCTCTAGCACAACAAGTAACCAACGTAGACCACTCTTGATTCTGAATAGGAAATAATTGGTCTGGTCTGCCCCATAAGCTCCAATCATATTTTAAAGCCTTGTAGCCCTGCTCTAAATTAGAGGAGTATTTCTTCTTAACAATCGCGTCAATGATTTCTTTATACTCTGCTTCAGGCAAATCTTTAAGTCTTTGCATGATAGAGCGATTGTCAGCAGGTTTTTCTACTAGATTGGCTATTTTTACTGGCATAAGTTATTTGTTTTTACACATTTGCCGCAAAATGGAAAAATATTTAATAGTTTTGTGGCAGAAGTATAAATCGAACAATTATTTCTCTAGCAACTCTTCAGACTCATTCAAACTATTTAAGAGCGCCGTAGGTTTCCTAATCATTACTACATCACTCACTTCCTGCTCGCTCTCTTTAATAATTTCCGCTTCGATAGCTTCTAAATTACTACGTTCCTGTAACTGATGTTCACGGCTACGCATAATTTCTAATTCGCGCAGAATCTCTTCTCTCGCACTAGTGGGCAGCGTTTTACCTTCCGCATCGGTATTTGCAATCTTCTTAGGAGCGTGCAATCCTTCTAGCTTGGAAATCTCCGCTTCGCACCACAGGATTCCTTTGAAATAATCAATATTCCCCGCCATTTCCTCAACTTGCTCTTCAATCTCTTGATTATTTGCTGTACCAGCCGGGGCGTTGGCTCTAATTGTAGCTCGCTTAATCAACACCTTTCGGTCAATTTTTTTCGACTTATTCCACGCCACCCATAACTCTCTTTGATAGTTACGCAGGCGAGCTACAGCTTCCGCACGTTTGGCTAAATAATCCTGCGAACTGCGGTCTTGAAAGCGGGTCTTAGCAATACGCATCGCATAGGAAACCTGTGAGTAGGAAATATTTAACTCTTGTGCGATTTCGTCATTAGTCTTTCCTTGATAATAAAGCTGCATTACGTCGTTGAGAATTTTTTCACGCTGACGATTACGCACTATGGTAGAGCGGTCGTCGTCGGTCATCTCGTTTTCAGCCCGCTCTATTTCGGCTAATTCTTCTACATCACGATTAAATAAATCATCAATAAAACTACTCATACTAAAGTAGTTAGCAAAATAATTAAAAAAAATCAACAAGACGCTTGACAAGGGGGAAATCGGTAGGTATAATGCAGGTAATTCATACAGATAGATAATCCTTTCTTACAGGGGCGGCGAAATCGAGTAGTCGCCCTTTTAGTTTAATGAGAGGAATTTAATACGCAAAAGATAGAAATATTTTCCCCATTTGCGGCAGAAACTTTATGGCAGAAATTCACTGGTGCAAAACTTGTAATAAATTCATTAATACTAAGTGGGATTTTTGTATAACAAGTAAGCATCGGCTGGTGAAAAATATTCCCCCAGCATTTGCGGCAGAGAATAATAAAACATCAATATTGTTAAGATTTCTGCTAAAAAACTTTCCTAGCAATCTGCGACAACAATTATTAGATATACTGAGAAATTAAAACTTCGCACATGTAAAAATTCCTTTTTTAAAAATACCCAAAAGCTACCCATGAAGAGAAATTAAAGTAATTAAAAAATATGCTAAATAATAAGAGAGATTTTTGTCTATTCTGCCGCAACCTTTCCACCTCTGAATGTAAAATCTTCTCACACCGACTAGTACGACTATCGTTTGCTGAGGGATTTTCCCTTTTTAATGAGTTTCTTCGGTGGGCGGTAATAAATACACAGGAGCCGAAACCAAGACGAACGTTGACAGAAGAACAAAGAATTCTGAAAGCTTTTTTAGAAAAAGAAGTCGCTAAATCTTATTTAGCACAGAGTTATGTTAGGACGCTCGTTGAGGGTAACGGGACGAACACTCTGCCGCAAAGACGTGGGGTCAGGAATGACTTTTCATAAACTAGTACAAGAAATCCATGCGCATGTAAAATCGCAATTTTAGCATGAGCTACTTGGGTATGGGAGAGTAGGGGCATCCGGGCTACTAAAAATTGAAAATCATTTTCAACAAAAAAATAAAAGAAATAAATTGATAAACGAATAATCATCTGCGGGCCGAAATTTTCGTTCGTGCTTCACCGTTGATGAAACGGCACAACGCGCCTGCCGAACGTCCGCCTAGCATTATCAGACGCGGAGTTTTTGCTTAGCGGCAAGTCGTTTATTCTCAATCATTTAACTAGCATGTCATAATGCTACTGTCTCTCTTGCGAGTTTAACAGTCGGCCCTTGTCCTAGTATAGACTTCGTTTTTGAACAATGTTCAAAGTGTAAGTTGTTGTAAATAAAGGACTTACAGACCTTACTTTACATCATAAAGTAGTTTTTGGCGACAAAGTAGGGATTTCGAGCATCTGTTTTATTTTACGTTTTTTCCGATAATTGCTTGACAAGCGAATGATTTTAGTATCTCACGGAGCACAAGCATGGTTTGCCTGGCTGTGAGAATTTTTTGCTGCTTTGTGGTAAGTTTAGTTGACAAGACTTACATAATGTGTTACGCGCGCATGCGTTCCTCTTATATTATGGGATGAGCCGCCCTTACCATTGAAAACCGCGAGCGGACGTTTAAGCCTTCTATGGGCATTTGTAGTTAACTTGTTGATTTTAAACGACTTATGAACTTTCTTCATTTTTTATCTTATTTTATTCTTTTTCTGTTGACGTTTCTACACTGTAAGCGTATAACTCTAATCACGCCACCGTTCTTTGACAATATCATGAGCTTGCCACACAGCGGAGTACAGCTTGAGTCCTGTACGGTGTAGATAAGAGCAAGACAATGCCTGAGCATCTAGGGCTTAACAAAGTGGCCGCTAATTTAATCCGGCACGATGCAACTAGGGTATTTTATTCGTTATCATATTACTTCTCACGAAGTTAGCAATGATAGTTCTCTGCCACAAAATGGTGAGAAATATTTCGCGCATATTCCAAAATGCCAATGCTGTAAAACTCTATGCTCTGCGGATAATTGAAGACTAGCACTATTTATAACAGTTTATCTGTTAGCTTTATTCTAAAATAATTCTTTTATTCACAGTAGTTTACCGCAAACTAGGGAAGAATTATTTTAGATTGCAGCTAACACAAGAAAGGAAACAACATGAAACAATTAAACGGCACGTTATTTAACGCAATTCCAAAAAACGCAGTAGCCTTTAAATGGCACATTGTGGAAAAAGACGAAAACGGCATGGTAAAGGCAGTAGTATTCGCCGCTAATGATTTTCTTATTGGCGAAGATATTAAGGATGCGAGAATGCATACAGTCAAGGCAGTTAACAATAATTTCTGGTGGTTAGTGGAAGATAACAAACTGCATAAAAGTTTGCTCGAAATCTTTGACCGAAACCATAAAACAATTGCCCAGTATAGATTTTAGTTTATAGTCTTTAGACTTGCCGCAATTGATAGAAAATGTTGCGGCAAGTCTAAAGACTATTAAGCGATAGGCTTTTCTGGTAGTTTTAAGAACGGTAGTTTTCGCGGTACTCTTGCCGCAAAGAAAGGAAAATATATGTTTGAAAATTTTTTGATGATTCTGGCATCGCACGAAATTATGGTGGGCTTGTCGTTTTTCGCGGTGAGTTTTACTTGCTTGCTTTGCTACTTTTCGCTTGCGGAGTCTACCGCAAAAGTGGAAAAAATTGTTATACCTGTGACGGGCATGACCGAACGCCAAGCGGTACAAAGGGCAAAGGCTTTAAGCAAGGGAAAAACAAAGCATGAATATTATGCTGTCCGTCATGTCTGTGGTTCGTGGTTCTGTCAGTATGAAATTGTTCGTGCGGATAAATACGAAACACGGCGTAAATTGCTAATGATTGAGGCCAGTGATAGGTACGAAATTGTATCATAGATTTTAGGCTGGCAGTAGTTGATTAAGCTATTGTTAGCCTTGAATTTATAGATAATTCTTTCTGTAAATTCTTGCCGCAGAATGCGGCAAATATTTTGTTTGTTTTGCGGTAATCAATCCGCAAGAAAGGAAAAGTTAACTATATGGCACATGAAATTATCAACGCAGCAACGGGCAGAGCACATGCGGCATTCGGACGCGAATCAGCTTGGCATAGGCTTGGTTATCACAAAGGCGAGCTTATGACTGTTGACGAAGCCATTGCAGGCATTCAGCCGGAAGCTTTGGAAGTACGCGCAGAGCCGTACTTTTACCAGTCAGGTGAAAAGCTTTTGACCGATGCTTTCGGCATGCCTGTGCTGGATTCGGCTGGTAATCAAATCTTTGTACCAAACATGGTGCAAAGTACGCAGTCAAAAGCGATTGTAAACGCTTCGCAAGTCGAAATTGCGGGCGTAGGAATTGATTGGAGCTTGCTCAAGAATGAGGAATTCTTTTCGATTCTGCGAGCGATTGGCGGAGAAAATGCCTGTGTAGACTCGCTGGGCATTATTTCGGAAGGCAGTAGAATCTTTGCTTCTTTGGCTTCTGAGAAATTGCCTACGCGCTGGATTGCTGGCGATGAATACAAGTCTTTTTTGACCATCATGAACGCGCACAACGGCACACTGCGCTTCTGCATTTTCTGGAGTATGATTCGCGTTGTGTGTGCGAATACGTGGAAAATGTCGCTTTCGTCGCGGAAAGACACTGACAAGGTGTTCGCCCGGAAACATACAGCAGGCATGGCGCAAGATATCGAGACATTCTGCAAAGATTATGATGTAGCAATCCGCAAGGCGGCATTAGAAGCAGATAAGTTTGCCGAAAAGATTGAATACTTAGATAGCCGCCAATTCAATCGTGCGACAACGGAATTGCTTGTACAGGAATTGCTTGGTTTTGACCCGAACGCGAAGAAAGAAAGCTTGGCGCGAAATGGCGATGGCAAGCCGCGCAAAGAAAACGAGCGCGCAAAAAACCGCTATGAGTCTTTGGTGTTGGAATTGCTAAACCCGAACACAGCCACGAATGCAGGTAATAATTCGGCAAAGGATGCGTGGGATGTGATTTCAGAAGCAGTTGACCATGGGCATTCTGCGTTTGTGCCGCGTAACACTACAGGCATGGAAGCCAGACAATTGCAGGCAAACTTTGCGCTATTTGGCAAGGGGCAAACCGTAAAAGAGAATGCCTTTGAATTGGTGTTGGAGTATGCCGAAAAACATGGTTCTCAGCGGGTCACGCAAGGCAATCTGTTTGCTATGCCTCAAGTGTCGTTTGGTGCGGATTTAGACGCGATTTTGACGCAAGGCGTTAGCGTGTAGCGTGCCGCAAAGTTTGCGGAAAATATTTAGGGCTTGTCTGAAATACGGCAAGCCTTAGTTACTAACTTCGTTGGTTTGATAGTCGCACGATGGAAAAAATAATCTTTTTGCTTGTAGCTGCGCTATTTTTGACATGGCGCAACCATCGGTAGAAAACTATTGTTTGAATGCTAAGCTGTGGCTTTTGCTATGGCTTAGCATTTTATAGAGTAGTTTTTTGCTACTTTAGTTTGCCGCAAAATTGGAAAAAATTTTATGGCAAGTCTAAAGTGTATCATTCCGGTACACTGTTTAACAAAGAAAGGGAAAATCATGAAGAAAACTAGAATGTACTGTATCGGTTCGTCGGATACAATCGGCATGCGTTATGGTGTTTTACGTGGTGTAGTATTCCATTGCCCTGACCGCTCGTTTGTTGTCGGCAAAAACGCCTTTGCTTCAAAGGCAAAGGCTGAGGTGGAAATTATGCGCCGCGTGGCTTGCCGTGAAGCGTTGAAGCCACGTAAAGCAGCTAGCTTGCCTGTGAAAGCGTATTTTCACATTGCCGAAAGTATTTTGGTTTGTGCAAGACGGATTCAGCGCAAAGCGATTGTGGTTAAGCAATCACGTAGTGCTGCGGATATGGCTCAGCGTCGGCTGATTCGCGCATCACTAGCGGATTATCGCTAGTTTTTTAGCTTGCCGCAGATTGTAAAAATATTTTAGTTTTGCGGCAAGTTATTTAATTCAAACAGTTTAAAAGAAAGGGATTCTCAACATGGCGAAAATTAACACGACGCTTTTAACAGCGGAAGAAAAATCACGACTCGCGTTGCAAATGATTGCGCGTGATGCTCGCGTGCATTCCCTCAGTCATCTGTCTGCGGAATTGCGCGAAATACTGAATGCTCATGAAGCCCGGCGCGCATTCCTTGATGTGCAACGTGAGCGGCAGGAAATGGTTATCCAACAAAACGTTTTACACTTCTAATCGGGCAGTGTGAGTTTATCGGGCGCATCGTAATTGATGCGCCTATTTTTTTGTTTATTACTTATCATTATCAGATGCAAAAAATTATGGGCTGGGATGATAGCTTGCCGAGCATATACGTTCTCTGATAATGATTACGCTTTTTCGGACGCAAGTATTATAGAAAGCGGATTCTGGGCTAGTGTATTTACTCGAAAGACATTTTGAGATGTTGTAGTGGCTTCGTATACGTTAAGAATAAGTAGTCTATAACTTGCCATAGTTATTCGTGTATCGGTCGGAAATATTAGTTTTAAACCTGTTTCTTTTATATCTTGCCGCAAATTGGGGAAAATATTTAGTTAGTTTTGCGGCAAGATATAAACTTAAACTAAATTCTAAGGGTATAGGTTATAAATAAAACAAAATAAATAGGTTTATGGGTCTAGGTTAGGTTGAAAAAATCTGTTGACAGCTTGGTGAGTCGTGCTACAATGTAGATGAATAGGTTAGATGTTTAACAAAGAAGGGACTTGTGTATGATTACTGCCAAGGTTTTGCTTGAAAGTGGTAATAGTATTACCACAGGTTTCAATGGTAGTTTCGAGAATGCTTGCGGATACTATCGGAATTTTTGCTATGTGACAGAAAATGATGTTACTGGTAAAGAATTTTCGGATTATGCCGTAGGTTTGCAGATTTTAGACTCCGCCGCAAATTGGGGAAAAATTGTTTACTTTAATCCGGTTGCGATTGCACGTGAGATTGCTGTGCTAGAAGGTTTGTTTCTTGAGTATCAAACCTTAAAACATGGTTATCCGTTTGCGGCGGATTACAAGGTTGCTCAAGAAAAATTTAATACAGCGAAAGTGGCTTTTGAGCGCAAGTATCATGCTTCACTGCGCGACGTGCGAATAGGTTTGATGCCTGAATCTGCACAATCGTTTTTGTCTGAATTTACTCATGTTGGATAAATAGTTTGCCGCAAAGTGTAGAAAATATTTAGTTTATATTTTGCGGCAAATTAAAAGAAAAGGAAAATTTATGTCAGAATTAACTATTACAACAGACCACAAATGGAAAAACTTTCTCTATGGTTATGAATTGACCGCAAAAGAAAAAAAGAATTTGATTGGATTGACGAAGAAATTTTTGACACTGCTAATTTTTTCCGCTATCGCGGCGTATTATACTCTCTTTTTGAGTTTCTTATAATCATGCCGGAAGAATTAAAAGCGAGTGGCTGGCACGGATTTCATTCTGACAGCTTTTTCTCTGGTGTAGCAATTCAGGTTTCGCGTGATGGCGAGTAGTACAAGGTTGTTACTGTGATTTCTTAAATGTTTTTTGTAGGTTTGCGGTAAATTGTTTTAATTCAATAGTTTACCGCAAACTTAGAAAAAATTATTTGAAAGGGAAATGGTTTAAATTATGTCAGGATTCATGACTATCTCGAAAAAATGGAGTAGTGCTGCGGGCATTATCGAATGGCACGCCGATGTGCGGCAGGTTGTTTCGGTCACTGAATTTGAACAATACCGAAGTTTACCTGCAAAAGAATATAAATTAAATGAATTATTCACGATTGCAGGTAATGCGTATGTCGTGAATGAGCATGGTTGTTTATATTCTTTGGAGTATGAATCTGCTTGTGAAACGGCAGGTTGCACAGGTTTCTTTTCTCCCGCAAAGGGGAGAGAATTTCATTGGGAAGGTGTAATTTATCGCGCTTATGCGGTGGAGTAGGTTAGACTTACCGCAAAAGTGGAAAATATTCATTAAAAAATTCGTAAATTCTTAATTTTTATTCTTTTAAATTAAAGATTTATTAGAATTTTTTAATGAATATTTGCTTGTATTAGTTCTACGTGGCGAAAACTTCGGAAGAAACAGAAAGGTTAAAATCCGAAGGCTGGCAGCAAGCGGATTTTGCCCAGGCATTAAAAGAAATACTTTAATTTGCCACAAAACAGGGAAAAATTTTGTAGGTTTTGCGGAAATAAAAATCCGCAATTCCTAGAGAATTTTTTATTTAATTAGAGAGGAAAACCATGAAATCAGAAGAAATTAAAAATAAGTTGATTGCTGCCGCAGCCGAATATGCCCGCAAACAAGCAAAAAAGAAAGGTTATAATCCTTATGCTTTAGGAATTTATCTTAATCGAATCGAAGAAATAATTTCCGACATTGAAAATGGGGCTGGTGTACAGGACGCGCTTGGGGCAGGTTTTAGTGGTACATTGTTGAATCATTTAGCAAAGGCTGTGCAGGTTTCCGCCGCAGAATCGGGAAAATATTTCTACGAACCTTGCGGCAAAAAATCTACAAAAAAGTGTTGACAGGTTGCCTACGATGTAGTATATTCTTTTTGCGACGAAGAAAGCATTACAGCTTTTTGATTCAATAACTTAGGACTGTAGAAACAGGGAGTTGAATTGGTATGAAAAAACAAATTACAGAAAACAATGCAGACATGGCTCTTGACATGGCAGCAAGCTGCATGACACAGCACGTCTCTTTACATGGTGGAAACTACAAGACTGCGCGATTAGTGGCGGCTGCGCGATACAAGGTTGATGCACAAAGGTTGGAACGTTACGCGCGAGAACATGGCACAAAAGCGCAGTACAAATAATTTTACGGTTTTGCGGCAGGTAGTAATTGAGAATATACAATTCAAGATTATTATTTGCCGCAAGGTTAGAAAAATATTTTGAATTGGTAAAAAAGAAAGGAAATTTCCATGACAAAATTAGTGCTAGTTTATAATGACGGTTTTCGGCAAGCGGTTCCCGTTAGTGTCGTAAATTCTGAAGTTATGGCTTTGGAAGATATTGAACTGTCTTTCGCGGATTCTCAGCAAATTTTGCGTGCTGGGTCTCTGGTAGGTTTGTATGACTGCGACTCGGAGGAATTGTTGCTGGAATTAGATGCGGCAATTCTGGAAGGTTTCATTGTACAAACGGCGGAAATTGACGTGGATTTTCGGCCAAAATCTTTAGCTTTGCCGATGACGCCAGCGGAATTCTTTCGGCGTGAAAAAGAATTGACTAATTATTTCTTTTAAAAATTTCCAGAGTTTGCGGCAGGATTTAATTATTTTATTTCTTGCCGCAAAAGTTGAGAAAATATTTTGATTTAAAAGAAAGGAATTGAAAATGAGATATTCAAGAAACCGTAAAAATAACGAACCGCGTGTAATTGAAGCAAAATATGAATCTATCTGTGCCGAAACTGGCGATAAGATTCTGCGCGGTGAGTCGTGCTTGTACTATCCGGCAATGCGTAAGGTTTACAGCTTGGCAAGCAATACTTATGCACGGTATTGCGGAGAAATTCATGACATGCGCTGTGAGGATGACATGGCTCGAAGTATTGGATTGTTGTAAGCCTGCCGCAGATTGATGGAAAATATTTGCTTTTTCTGTTGACAGGTTGCCTACAATGTAGTAAGATGCTTGTGTTGGTTCAAGAAAGGAAAAATTATGAAAAACGATTCACTTTTTTTTGGGTTAGAAGTTGCTATATCTGCGGAAGCGAATAATGAATCTGACTCAACTTGTGCTGAAAAACTTCACAAGATTGTAAAAACTATTTCTGCTTTGCGGCAGGAATATCAGGAAGCTTTTGTTAATGAAGAAAAGTTTCAAGCTGTCATTAACGAGGCAATGGAAGCATTGGAAGAAAAAATTGCAAAAAGTATCTGCCGCAAATGCGGCGGAAAAATGTTGCCGGGAAAGGGTTTAGAGAACGGCGTAGCTAGTTCGCTAGATTTTGTTGGCGACAGCGGCTTTGACGACGGGGTAACGTGTTGGGCAGACACTCGCAAGGCTGTGCTGGTTTCTTGCCTGAAATGCGAAGATTGTGGTTGGAGCGTTAAGTAAAATATTCCTCTAGGAATTGCGGCAGTATAAATAATTTTAGTTTAATTATTGCCGCAATTCCTAGAGGAATATTTATGCGAGTGAACGTAAGTAAGGGTTTTTAAATTATAAATAAATAATCGCTAGACTGATTATCTGGAAAAGATATTATTTTAATTTATATGAATTAAATCTAATCAATTTACTTCAAACAGGATTCGATTTGCCTGCACTTGCGACCTAAAATTTATGGCTAAGGAAAATAACATGAGCATTATTACACCAGTTTGCTACCCTTCTTGTGAAAAATGTTTAAAAGAAATGTCAAAAAACAGTACACGCAATGCTGAAAAAATAAATCGGCGGATTTGTACTGAGTGTCATTTCTTTGAATTGATTGGTGTTTTTACAATACAGGATTATAATAATTGATTGAAAAAATCCTGAAAATTTTGGATTTTGCCGCAATTTGTAAAAATTATTTTATATTTTGCGGCAAGTTAGAAAGGAAAAATCATGACAGACTTTGATGAAATTGCAGAACGACATAAGAAAAAATATTTACAATTTTTAGCAGAAATCGCACAGCATCAAGTAGATTTCCTAAAAGAGCGCCAATTCATTGTCTTGCCCGATGATGACCGTTATGCTTTTGGGTACATCTGCACAAGTGTTGACAGTGTGCGCAAGATTTTGAGTCAGTACAACTCTGCCGCAAACGTGCAAATCTTTTCGCATGTGACGGGAATGCAGCAAGTGTCTGGCGAATGGTTTCTTGAGGAATTTTATGACAAGACAGTTAATTTCCAGTGAATACTATTTTTATCAGAACGATAATCATGGTTATAATCGTGGTGTTTACTATTCTATTTATGAACGGTGGAATAATTCTCCGCACATTGGAAATATATTTTTAGATGATTTAAAAAAGCTAGTGGGCGAAATGCCGCAATCTGGAAAATATTACAGAATTCCACAAAAACATCTAAAAGATTCGGCACATTGTTTATTTAAAAGGAAATAAAAGATTTCGTGTGAAATAAATATTTTCTTGAGTTTGCGGCAGTAATTGAAAGGGTAGAAAATGAAAAACATTGAATTGCTTTATGAATTATATTTAGAATTTCTGGAAAATAAAAATCCAGAAAAACTAGAAAGTTTAAACCAGTTTACTAGGTTCGGGTCGGGTTTTCCTTTTCCTTTCTTCCCGATTTTGACCTAGTAAGAAAAGAAGACTAGGATGCATTGGTTGATTTTATCCCTGTTCTAGTCTTCTTTTTACTTTACTCTGCCGCAAAAATAGGAAAATAATTTAATTCAGAAAGGTTTTTATGAAAAGAAATTTTGATTTGTGGATGCGAATGATTGACTCTATGCTGGAAGCTCTGACCGGCGTAACGTCAGAAGACTTGGTTGACTATTGTTGGCGGGATTTGTTTGATGATGGAGTGTCGGCGCGTGAAGCGGTAACAGAGTTTTTAGCCGAAAACTATTAAAATATTTCTTATGGATTTAGTAAATAAATTAGAATTATTAATTGCCAACGATTTAATAGAATTGCAAATACTTTATTTAATTACTGTTTATTTACAATCCATACTTAATATCGAAACTAGTACAGATATTTTAGCGGTAGAAAAAGCTAACATTGCTTTACAAAAATTGGATAATTTCTGTTTAAAATTTCCTGCACTAAAACCAGTTTTAACTGAGGTTCTATTTAATTAGTTAGTAAATATTTTCCTTCTTTTGCGGCAAATATTTAAAGTAAACTCTTAACAAAGAAAGGTTAAATTATGAGTTTTAATAGTTTAGAAGTAAAAGGCGCATTACATGAATGTGGGGTTTATCACTACGGTAACATGGAAATAGTTCGCCAGTGTTGTGTAGATTCTTGCATTGTGGTTCACAGGTTAGCTCGCAAGGTTGCCTTGACAGACCATCATCCGGCTTGTAAGCGTGCGGAAGCGGAATGGAATGCTTTAAGTAGTGCAGAGATGATGTTAGTTATGGATGCTTTAGAGTCAGAAATGCCGATTTTGAAGAGTGACGCTGAGCCGGGAAGTATTGATGAACTGCACATGGGCGTTAAAGGTTCGAGAATGTATCCGTTGATTTTAGGCTAAGGGTTTGGATTCTGCCGCAAAAAGCGCGGAAAAATGTTGAGAATGGTGCGCTTTTCTGTTGACAGGTTGCCTACAGTGTAGTATACTCTGCCTGTAGTTGAGAAACAAGAAAGGAAGACAACATGACACTCACGCAAAAAATTGAAAATCTTGAACTTCAAATTGAAAATGTTCATGAGGAATGGCTAGTCGCAGAGTCCTATGAAGAAGCATTTTTAGCTCGTGAAAGAATGAGTCTTTTAAATAAAAATTTAGAAATTTTAAAAAAGGAGTTAGCAAAGGTTTCTGATTCAAATCTTTGTGAAGAATGTGGCAAGGCGGAAGCGGAAGAAGATGGACAAATTTATTGCCGCAAATGTATTCAAAAATTTAATCAGGAAGAACAAGACTCACTCTTTAATAATTTCTAGGTTTTGCGGCAAGGTATAAAAGGTATAAAATGAAAGATTTACAAAGACTAGAAGCACAAACTAAATTGTTGGAACATTTAAGCTGGCGTAACAAGAATAACCATAGTCTGCCGCATTGGGTGCGAGAAAGATTCGACACTGAGCAGAATAAATGGATTTGGGAATTTACTTTTCCCCATGCAATAGGAGCACAGCATATCTCTGAAATTGCCAAATATTTATAGCTTTTGCGGCAAGTTAAAAGTTGAGGGTTTTTGACGAAAGATTTAGATAAAGCATTAGAGGTTATTAGATTAAATTCCGCCGCAAACTAAGAAATATTTTCTCTTCCTGCGGCAAGAAATAAAATCAGCTAAATAATTGAAAGGAAAAGATTATGAGTTCAGCTTATCAAGCAATTGAACAAAAAGCAGAAGAATTAAACATCATTGAAGCATATCATGATGATTTATACTTTCATGATTTCAATACTTTGCATGGTGAAAATCCGCCTGATAAATTTCTATGGCAAATAAACGATTGCGGCACACATCTTTATCCGGTAAACGAAGTGGATTCAAGTCTAATCTCATTATTACAGAAAAAAGATGAAAAATATGCTTTGTTCTTTTGGAACGGTGCGGATTTGTTGGATTTAAAAGATTTAACCGCTTGCCAGATTTCCGCCAAAATTAGAGAATCCACAAAGTAAATGATTGTTTATAAAGAAGGTTTCTGCCGCAAACTAATATTTAGTTAATCTGCGGCAGAGTAAAATAAAATTTAGTAATTTTAGGGAATGGAACTAACAAGCCATTCCCTATTTTTATTTAAAAATCTTATTCTAAATAAAAGATATTTGATTTTGCATAATTAACAACCTGTGGCAAAACTTGTAAATTCTCAGGAGTATGAAAACCGGATACTTCTTTTCCATGTAACGGAATTTTATGGTCTACCTGTAGCCATAAATCTTTGTCTGCCTTAGTAGAAACAAATTTTAAATAATTCTTCTTGGTAGCCTCAAAATAAATTCCAAAGATTTTTTCTCTATTCTCCTTTGTTTTCGCCCAGTTAGGCATACGCTTACCCGCTCGACTTTCCGCACTGGCAGCTAATTTATAAGCTTGCTTGAAAGCAAAATCTTCTATTGCTGCTAAGGCAGATTTCTTATCCATTCTAATAAAAACATCAGCACTTTCTTTTGCAACTTTTAAAAATTTAAGTTTTCTTGGATTGTTCTTCTTCTCAGCACGACTAACGGCTGCGCCTAATTTCTGAACTCGCTTCTTATGCCTTTTTCTTTGTGCTACAGATTTCCCTAAAAATTCAATTGCCGCAAGAAAAGGAAAATATTCTTTATTTTCTTCTTTATAAACACATAGTTGACAAGATTCTCTAAGTTTAGGCGGAACAGCGTAAATTTCTTTGAATTTAAGATGTCTGTAGCGATTATCTATTTTTCGTTTACAGGTTTTACAGAGAATTGTTCTTGAGATTGCTGGTACTTTAGGTTTAAAAATTTGCATAAAAACTCCAATGTCTAAATTCTAACATAAAACAGGTTCGGAATTCTAAATATTTTTTATCAAAATGCGGCAAGTTAAAAATCGAATTTAAAGCATCTAAAAATCCCCTACCCTTGTCAGACTACCTAAAACAAATAAAAATCCAAAATTCGTCGCCTAATAGAAAAGAAACAGGAAATCTGTGGCAAGGTTCGACGCAAGAAAAACTCCACAAGTAAAAATTTGGGGAAATTAAGATTCTTTATCTACCCAATTAGTCAAACTATGCGTTTTACATTTGTGACAATTCGGGCATAAAATTTGAATATTTCCTATTTCATAATTCCCTCCGTCTTTACCGGGAATAATTCTATCTATTTCAAAAAATGAATGGTTAGAATTTTTTATTCCGCAATGCTGGCAAAACCACTCTCCAGAAGAAACATTCAAAGTTCCATTTAAAATTTCAACTCTATTTACAACATGTTTTGGCGAGTTATTAGATAATTTGATAGTTTTCCTGCGAATAATTGAGAGAAATACATTAAAATGAGTATTTTTATACTTATTTAAATATAGTTCTGCATATTCTTTTCCATACCTATTCAGAATCTTATTGTAGTTACATAAAATTCGTTTTTGTTTTCTTTGATGCTGGATGCACAAACGACAGATATGTTCATGGGATTTATTTTGTTTATTTTTAATTTTCCAGTTGGAATGCTCGCCATGTCTTTTACATAATCTCAAAATCATATTTAAAGATTAAAAGATTATAAAAAATTTTCAAGACTGGAGTAAGAGAAAAATTTCACAAGGCTGGGGGAAAACCAACCGCAACTGGAAAGGGGGTGTAAAACCGGGCGTAAGGGTGAATGGTAATGAGCCATTCCGATTTTGCGGCGGGATTCCGAAGCGTGAGCGAAGGAAGACAATAGACTGGGCATTAGGTTCCCTAGTTAGCTCTATGGTTACTCATGGGTTGAGGTTTGGATTCTGCCGCAAATTAACTAGGTTTATTTTTCCTAATGCTAAGGAAGGAGATTTAAGAATTTTTCACCGCGAGACGCTTCGCGCTCGCTAGTATTAAAATATAAGAATAGTATTCTTATATAGTATTACTGTACACCCTGGGAGTACGATTCCGCATACTCCCAGGGTGTACGATGTGACGGTTTTCGCATACTCCCAGGGTGTACACGGAAGTCCACGTACTCCCAGGGTGTACACGGAACTTATTTTAACCATTCATATTCCACTTCTTTCTCAAAAACTCTTCTCAATTCTTTTTTAATTCTGAGAATTTCTTCAGTAGAAATGTCTTTTGTTTTCTTAAAAACTTTCTTTAAATCTGTATGAACTTTTGCAGAAATTTCTGGAGAACTTGGGGATAGTATAATATTTTTAATTTCTTCTTTAGTGTATTCTTTAGGTACAAGTGTAGTTATGTTTTTGTTGTCTCGTCTAATAATCCCTAAAGTCGGAAAAGTTAATTTATACTCGTTAGGTTTGTACCTGCCTTTTTTAGTTTTCTTATAAGGCATTCTCATAATCCATCCAAAATGCAATAATTCAGCTAATCCAATATTTACGAGAGTGCGACTTTTTCCAGAACGTTCACATAGTTTTTCTAAACTTGGAAAAGCTGCGTTTCGTTTTGTAGGGTCTGTTTCATTAGGGAAGCTGAAAGAACATAAAGCAATATAAACTCTAAATGCTCCATCAGATAAATGTTTTCCATAAGTGAGAAAATATCTTTCTCCATGAAAAAACGGCTCTTTCTCTTCATTTTTCGACTTGACTTTATTTGAAAAGTCTGGTAACTTATTTGTATTCATATATTAACTTTAAGGATTTAAACTACTTTGCGGCAGGGTAAATCCTTTTCTTTTTCTCCTATTTAATTAAGTTTTTATAACGTTCCTCGACTTCCTCTAATTCAATTTGTTTTAAAATTTCAGCTTGAATAGCGTAAATCTTATCTAAATGTTCTTGTCTTAATTTAGTAGAAAGATAGGGAATTTTCTTAGCATGTACCGCACGAGTACATTTTAAACTGCAAAATTTCTTACCTTTTCGTCCTTCTAAAATTTTTCCACAGACTGTACACTTCATTTTAATCTCCATTTTCTTATTTAAAATATCTTTCAAGTATCTTAAAAAAGACTTTGATTATTGTCAAGCCTTAGAAATTTTTCTTGACACAATTCTTAAAATATAATAAACTATAAAAGTTAAATGAATTAGCGAAGCATTTAATGGAAATTAAGAATGTGTAATCAGACCTTAATTTCGTAGTTACTGATTGGACTCCAGCCGAACGGTGAGAACGGAGCTTTGAGGATGTTGGTATGCGCCAAAGTTCGGACAAGAAATCCTTATGAGAAACGCAAGTGTAAATTGATTATTTACATAAGTAATTGTTTTCATGCGTCACATTAATTAGAAACAATGTAGAAAGTACCGTGATTTTAACTCTAACGGGAAATCGAAGAAGTTGCAGAGTTAATAGACGTTTATTGTCGAAAATAAATAATTTATAATTTGCGGAGAATTATAAATACTTAAAATTCATCACTTTAGGGAACCGATAAAATAAACTTATCGGTTTTATTTTATTCCATCAAAAATTTTCCCCCTTTGCAACAGAATCGCACGAAAAAAGTTGAAAAAACCTGTTGACAGTCTCTACATTGTAGGCTATACTGTCTGTGTTGGTGAGGAATGCGAATAACAATTTTTCCTGTCTTTGCGGCAAGTTAACAAAAGATTTATGACAAACTACTTTAAATTACTGGGGATGGATTGGTTACGTAATGCTCAAGACACCTTATGTTATCTCAATTCTGAAGGATGCTCTACTATTCGACACTATGACCAAGCGTTCTGGGAATATTCTCAATGCTTGCAAGAGTCTATTGATTGTGCCATCTGTTTGTTAGTAGCGGAAGAAGTTTGGTAGATTTATTATCTGCCGCAAACCAATAAAATATTTTCCGCGCTTTTTGCGGTAATGTCGAAAGAAAAGGAAAACTCATGAATCCAGAAATTGAAAAGAAATTTGATGAATTGATTGCTTTGCTTAAAGCGGAAGAAAAGAAACATCTTGAAGCTGAGAATGGTTGGTCACGCACTCCTATTAGCACTCTTTTTGAAATTAACGCAAAACAATTAGAAGGATTTAAAAATTCTCTTCTTGTTGCGGTAAAAACTTTTACCTATTATCCTTAAATTTAAGGCTTGACCACAATATATAGTAGTCGGAAATTTTTAAAATGATAAATTTTTACCGCAAAGTGTGAAAATATTTGTAAATTAACTTTACTGAAAACAAAGGACTTACAAATTCATTGATTAGGTTTCGCTACATGTGTGGAATAAAATATTTTCACTTATTTTAGGCTTAAATAAAAACTAAGCCCTACCACAACATATTGTGTACATCGTGGTCAATAAGAATTAAAGTATTTATTTTCAGCAAGTTAACACTTTTCCCATTTTGCGGCAGGAAATAATCCAATGAGCCTAGATAAAGCAATTAAATCCGGTAAAGAGAAACGAAAAATCTATCGTAAAGGTAAAGCTGTCTCAAAAAATTGTCGAAATTCCGGCAATTGTCCTTATTGTGTCGAAAATCGCACCTATCAAGAGCGAAAAGAATTAGCTTCTGCCGCAGAAAGAGAAAATTTTGTAGAAACTGAATAATTTTAGGATACTTAGTATCCATATTTTCTAATTATTCGTTAATTATTCGCTAAATTTCTCTTTTTACTGTCCACAAAACCTCTTAAAATCCCTTTAAATACTTCAATTTAGCTTTTTTACTATTTCTTTCATTATGCTTTATCCTCTTTATTTTCTGTCACTTAAACTTTTTATCTGGGTACGATTTTTCTCTTTTTGACTCTTCAAAATCCGTAAATATTTGTAAAATCAATGCTTAATACGCTACATCAAAAAAATGCTTAAAATTATTCGCAAAAATTCTACTGAATGGCAGGTTTTTAAAGATTCTGAGTATTTAGGTTACATTGCTAAATCTAATGATTTTAGAATTATTTATCAATTCTTTGCCGTAGGCTCAAGCCATAGTCTGCCGCAAAAGTGGAAAAAATTGTCAGAAGTGCGGCAGTTTCTTGTTGACAACCTACCTACAGTGTAGTAAACTCTCCTTGTCATTGAGAAGAAAGGAAGCATTATGCAAAAAGTTTTAATTTTGTCTCGTGTTGACCGTGAGGATTTTTGGATTTTGAATGGAATGGTCTTTGACGTAAGTGCTGGAACATACCAAGCTGCGATTGCAGAAATCTCTGTACAATTAAAAAGCGAAGAAATAATCAATTACATTCGCTCTGAGTTTGATTATGAACAACTTGGAGAATTAGTTGATATTGAATGCAGTATGAGCAATGTTACTTTTCTTTTTAAAGAAAGAGAGCTTAGGTTTCAAGCAGATTTTGCGGTAAGATTTAACTAATTTTTAGATTTGCCGCAAAATGGGAAAATGTTTATGATTTATACAATTGTCACAGCTAAACATAATGATTTGCATTTCACATCAGACTTAGGAAATTCTGAAATATTTTTTCTTGATATTACGGCAGATATTAAAACAGATAGACATGCAGCAAGAGAAGAAATAAATGCTTTCCTGAAAAAAGAACGTTTATATCATGATGACATTGTAGCAATTTACGAAGGAAAATTAGAAGATTTATACCTTTCAATCTTTTGAAATATTGGAGAAAATTATGTCTAAATTATTTGCTTTTCTGATTGTTCTAGCTTTTAATCTTGTTATGGGAGCCTTAATGTTTGATTATTGTTTATTTACAATTTTCGGTAAAAACGTTCCCTGGTATGTTGACATGGTTGCGGGCTTATTTCTAGCAGAGCCTTTGTTGCCCATCACAATAATCTGCTGGATTGCGACGCTTTGCGGCGTCTCAGTTCCGTTTGTGAAATAGTTGTCAGAAATCTGTTGACAATCGCTGAAAACGTGCTACAATGTAAGCAAGTTGAGAAGAAAGGACACTTGAATGATTTATACTCAAAATGACGCTATTGCCTTACAGAACGCTCTACAAGCACCTTATGTGCGAGTGCGATACAGTGATTTAGGCGGCAGTCAAAACGCCAGTCTGTACATTTTGATTTCTCTGGATTCGCCGCAAACTTGGAAAAATAATATTATGGAAAATTCTCGCTATGCTCGGTTTAGTGTTTATAGTGGAACACATAAATTAGAGCAATTTGTGAAAGATTATAAAGTAGAGAAATTCCGTAAAACTTCTGCTATTTCTGTAGAAGAGATTGCGAAGAAGTTACAAGCTTGGATTGACAAGCATTTTTAAACTCTGCCGCATAATGTGAAAATATTTCTACATTAACCAAAAAAGGAATTTAATTTATGAAAACTTATTTCGATGTTTTGGTATCTTTAGGAGCGTGTTCGGAAGCTTGCATGGATTCTTCTACAGTCATGTTTTTTCTAGCTTTGCAAGCTTCCGAACGCGGCGACTGGATTCTATGGCTAGCGAAAAAATTAAATCTAAACCATAGAAAAATTACATTAGCAAAAGCTAGAAGTGCTGCTACTGTTAAGCACTTAATGAAGGACGAAAGAAGTTTAAACGCTTTACAAGTGGCGGAAAACTATGGATTAGGAAATGCTACGGAAGAAGAATTAAATGCTGCTGCTGCTGCTGCTGCTTATGCTGCTTATGCTGCTTATGCTGCT
>FRDC01001728.1_pt1 | contig 59832 bp, 68 predicted proteins | sample 1106171 | NCBI WGS metagenome assembly FRDC01 (sample SAMEA3930566, study PRJEB13176) | freshwater metagenome | biome: Drinking water system; feature: drinking water; material: water | place: Singapore | collected 2014-12-20 | reverse complement strand
CTACACGATGGCGCGGTACCAGGGCCGAGTGATGGAGCAGGTGGCGAACATGAACGCCACCAATCTGGAGATCCAAGCCGGCCAGGAGAGGGCGGCAGCCCAGCTTCAAGCGCAGCGTGACGCGCTCCGGAATAAGATGCAGCTCGGCGACACGAAGGCTACGCTCGCCGGCTCCGGCTTCACACTGAACGATCCGACCAGCGCGACGATCATCGGCCAGACCGTCGAGCAGCAAACGCTCGCGGAGATGCTCGTGCTCAAGCAGGCCGAGCAGCGCGCGCTCGGGATGGAGGCCCAGGCGCGGCAAACCCGCTTCGAGGGCAAGACCGGCCGTATCGGCCAGAACCTCCAAGCGAAGGCGCAGCTGATGAAGGACGGGGCTGACTGGTTCTCGAACTACGGCAGCGGCATCGTCAACGGCATAGGCGGCGGCGGGCTAACCAAGAAACCGATGGGCGGATCTGTCACTGCTACTGGCATGAAGGCGGGCTGAGATGCCGAGGATCCGCGCGCCCTACGAGTTCAACGACGGGCCGATCAACAACAACTACCGTCCGGTCCAGATCGACACGAATGCTGTCACCGCGCCAGCGCGCGGTGCGCAGGCAGTGTTTCAAAGCGTTCAGGAGATCGTTGACCACGCGGCGGATGCGGCGAACCGCAACAATGCCGCGGCCGATGCGACGCAGCTTGAGGCAGAGCTTGACCGTATCGGGCGCGAGATGAGCGCTGAGGCGATCCCCGACAATGCGGATCCAGAACGGTGGATTCGCGAGATGCCGGCGCGTTTCCAGGCTCGGGCTGCGCAGGCCAGGGCTAACATCGCCCGCGCTCGCGGCATGTCGGCGACGAACCGTTACAACGAGTACTTCCGGCCGCAGGCTGATCAGACGATGGCCCGCGCGAACAGCGCTATGAGTGAGCGGTCGCAGGCTCGTATCATCGACTGGGGTCGTGGGGCGGTGATCGAGCGCGCTGCGATCCTACGCGCACGAGCCATGAACCCGGACCTCGATCAAGAGGCGCGCGACGCGGCGGCCGACAAAGTACGCGAGACCTACAACGAGGCGGTGCGGGACGGCTTCTTCACCCGTTCGCAGGGCGAGGACACGGCCGGCGACTTCGACCGGCAGTATGCTGAGTTCAACCGCGGCGCGGCGCTGACGTCGCGCGTGCTGCGTGAGACGGCGCGGATCCGCGGCGCCGGCGGCAGCGTGCAAGAGCAGCTCGATGCTGCAAACCAGATCGATAACCTTGAGGTCCGCGACCGTGTGCGCGGCGAGATCATTCAGAACGCGCAGATCGATCACGCTGCTTTCGCTGCTGACACCGAGCGCTACTCGCAGATGGCGCAGCACGAGATCGAGACGAACCCGGCCGGCTGGACGTCGCGTCTCGCGCCGAACGTACTCGATCACTTGGAGCGTGCTGGCGTGATGAGCAGCTTGCGTGCTGACGCTGACAATCGCCTCACCAACGGGCTGGCTGGGCTAGACAACACCGGCACCGCACGCACGAGGCTGGCGGAAAGTAGCTACGCGACGACGGCGTTCTTTCGGTCGCTGATCGAAAGGACTGCGGGGCGACCTGCGCTGCGAACCGCATTGATCGGCATGGATCTTGCCGCGCCGCTCAGCGCTAACATGGCGCGCAACATGAACGCAGCGCTTGGCGTCAACACGTTCACCGAAGGTATGGTGATCAGCCGGCAGATGACGGTCGAGGATTTCCGCGAGCTGACTGCATCGATTGAAAGTCTGCGGACGGGGCGGATCGAGCAGCACGGACAAAATGGGCCGACTACGCTGATGGGCGGGCAGATCGCGCAGATTGTGAACCTAGCGGCAGACGAGCTTGGCTTGAGCTTCGAGGGGGACAATGCGCAGGAACGGACAGCGGATCGCGCGATGTTCGAGGCGTTCGTGCGTAACGAGATCACGCAGCTGTGGGGAACCGACGCAAATGGCCAGCCGCAGTATCGACCGCTGACAGATGCTGAGCAGCGGCAGATTGCGGCGGCTGCGTTGCGCCATCCGCGCGTGCGAAGTACGTTCCTGGGGTTTGCTTACGGCGACGTTCACGAAGGAACCGGCGAGGCATTCAGGCAGTGACTACGCTTTTCTCTACGCCAGACCAAGACGCGTTGCGGCAGGCATCTGAGGATGCCTGGGCGCAGGTCGCGCGTGATGAGCAGGCTGCTGTGGATCGCAGGAACCGCGAAGCGGTCGATGCTGGTCGCACCGTATATTCACCGTCTCGTGTCATTCAGGAGCTGCAACGCCAGCGCACGAACACACCGGAAGAAGAGCAGCGCCGCATGCAACGCCTCAGTACGGCGTGGGACGTTCTATTGAACGACCGCCTGGAAGGCACGCCGATCCCTTCGACCGAGCCTGAGTACCGCGCGCGGCGCGACTGGGCCCTGTCGACGGCGATGCGCTCGCAGCCGCTGGCTGAGTTCTATCAGAACGAGACCGTGGCTCGGCAGGCCGCGCAACGCGATATCGAGCATCTGAGTTTCATGCAGGTGCTGGGCGATGTGTTCCGCCTGGGCGGCGCAGCGGTGAACGCTGCGAACCCAACTGGCGATTTCGCTTCGCGTCGAGCCGCGGTGACCAACCTGATGAACCAGCGCCCGGTGCGGCGCATGGCGGGCGCTCTTGCGCGTGGGCAGACGACCGTCGAGTACGGCCGTCTGCAGGATCGGGCGAACGAGGAAAGCGTGCTTTCCGCCGACCTGTCGACTGAAGGCGCTCCCCTCACCCGCTCGATCCCTGGCGAGATCTACTCGCACAGCCGGGTCGGTCTTGAGCGCCGGCAGCGTCCGGATCTCACGCCCGCCGAACGTGAGGATCTGCGCAGGTACCGTCACGACCAGCAGATGGGGCTGGTCGCCACGACCAGCATGTCGGAAGACTTCGGTCAGTGGGTCGGCGAGAACATCGTTCCCTTCCTCAGTTCCTTTGCTGAGATCCCAGGCGGCTTCGGCGCTGGCGCCATGAACGCGTGGCAGCGAAACGTGCGCAGCTGGCGTTCGCTTGCGGACGATACGACGCCGGCTGACGTGATGGAGCGTGCGGCGAACATTCTGTCGATGGGCCCGGCTGGAGCGCAGGCGATGACGCTCGGCGCAGCGCGCGTTCCTGTCGAAGGCGTAATCGGCGCGGTGACTAGTCCGCTCGCGTTCACCTACGAACAAGAGGCCGGCCAAGCCCTGCTGGAAATGGGCAACACAATCGGCGAGGACGGCCGGCTGATGGATCCGCGGATCGCTGGCGCTTACGCGCGCGATGTCGGCACCATCAACTCGGTGTTCGAGGTTCTCGATCTCGCAGTCGTCGGACGTGCCTTGGGCGTCGGTGAGTTTGCCAAGGCCGTGGCGAGTTCCGCTATGCGCAGCGAGTTTCGCCGCATCACGCTTAGTGCGGGGCTCCGTCGCGCTACGGTCGGCGTACTCGGCACGATGGCCGCAGAAGGCACGACCGAAGCGTTTCAGGAAGCCAGCATCGTCGGACTGGCCGCGTTCGCGCAGATGGCCAACGACGGCAAGCTTCAGGGCATGGGGCCGGCCGAACAGGCTCAGCTGTTCTTCGACGCACTCAGCAACAACACTGGCCGGATCCTAGAGGCCGGCATCGGTGGTGCGGTGCTGGGTGGCATCATCGGCGGCGTAGGCTCGACGATCACTATCGGTTCAATTGTCGAGACTGCACGGGCGGCTCGTGCGCAGGAGCAGATCTTCCAGAGCTTGGCTGATGGCGCTGCGACGTCGGAGCTGCGCAAGCAGAACCCGGCGATGTACGAACGCATCATCAACCGGCTCACGCGCGGCACGCCAATCGAGCAGGTTGCGATCAACGTCGAAGACTTCATCGGCGCGTTCAACCAAGAAGAAGATCGCGCGCGCGCCGCAGCCACCGAGCTTGGCCTCGCCGCCGCGTTCGACGAGGCCGCTAAGGTTGGCGGTGAGATCCTGATCCCTATGGGCGCGGTGCAGGCGAAGCTCGCCGGTACTGAGGCGATGGCGGTTATGCAGCCGAAGATGCGGCTGGGCCCGAACATGCCCACGCCGGAGGAAGCGGCTGCGCTACTGACGACCGGCATCGACGTCGAGCGCTCGTTCGAGGTGGCCACGCAGTTCATCGAGAAGCGTAAGGAGCTGCTCGCGGTGCGCGACGAGATCGCGCAGCAGATCCGTCAGCGTCTTGCCGGCGCGCAGTGGGGCATCGCTGAGTACAACGACGCGCTCGCTGAGGTGATCTCGACCGGCTATACGACGATGGCAAAAGCCGCCGGCATGGACGTGTCGGCGCTCCCTCCCCTGCCGGATATCATTGGCCCGCTCGGCACGAAGCTCGGCGAACAAACTGATCAGCAGGTTGAAGGCTACGACGCATCCCGCGGGCCGTCGGGTCAGGTCGCGTTCCAGCGGGATCCGACGACCGGCCTTGTGAAGATGGCCGTCGTTCATCTCACGAACAAAGCCGACTTTTCGACACCGATCCACGAGATCGCCGGCCACTACTTCCTTGAGCTGCTGCGTTTCCTGGCGTCGCAGGAGAATGCGACCGACCAGATCAAGTCCGACTGGCAGGCGACGCTCGAATGGATGGGCACGAGTGAAGAGGCTTGGGCTGAGGCGACGAAGCTGAAGCCGGCCGACATGGCCAAGCGTCTTGCGCCGTACCACGAAAAGTTCGCGGTCGCCGCCGAGGTCTATTTCATCACCGGGCGCGCGCCGAGCTTGCGCATGCAGAACGTCATGCGCCTGTTCAAGACGTGGCTGTTGCAGATCTATCGCAACGTCTGGGGCAAGGACCCCAGCGCGGTCGCGCGTCGCGACGGCGTGCATCAGCTGTTCCAGGGCAAAGAGCTGGACCCGAAGATCCAGGGCGTCTTCGACCGCATGTTCGCGACGCCCGAGGAGATCTCGGCTGCAGCTGACGAGATGGGCGGCAACGACCTCATCATGACGCGGGAGGAGTTCAACCCGCTGAAGAACAAGTACGCCGATGCGGCCTACCAGCGGTACGTCAACAACATCGTGGCGTCGCGTCGCCGGGCCGAGGAAGCGCTCGACGCTCACGCCCTGCAGGTCATGCTGGCCGAGAACAGCCGGCTGCGTCGCGAAGCCGAGCGTCGTGCGCGCAGGCAGGTCGAAGCCGAGATGGCGCAGGATCCGGCGTGGATCGCCAACGACGTGCTGACCGGCAAGATCCAGCTGGCCGGCATGGAGGACGTGCGCCTCAATTCGGCGCTGACGTTCGAGATGTTCCCCGAGCTGGCCGCGCAGCTCCCCGTCGGGACTTTCGACACCGACGTCGAGGGGCTGGTCGAAATGGCCCTGGATGCCCGTACAGTGCGTGAGCCGATGCGGCTGGCCACTCGGGTGCGCCAGATTGGTTTCGCTCACAGCAAGGCCTTGGAGGACGCCCTAGGCGGCAAGCGCGGGCTGCGGTCCCAGGAGGAGGGTCGCTCGCTCTACGACGGGATCCAGATCCTGTGGGACGAGGGGTGGTTCGGCGAGCGAAATACAGCTGCCGATTATTTTCACAGGGGAGATCGGTCGACTTATCCGACCGACGCCGCTAGGGAGGCAGCCGATGCCAGACGATCTGAACAGGGAAGAGACCGAGGAAGACGGTATTCGAGCGGAGGCCTGGAGGCGCTCCCTGGTGCGCCTCGCGTCAAAGGTGCGTGGGGACCAGATCCACAAATTGTCGCTGTCGCTGAACGGTACGCCGACGCCAACGGCATCCCCCTCACCCGCCAAGCCCGATACGCAGACGTAGATCCTGAGTTCGGCGCGCGCGTTGGGCAGGCGTACGAAGAGATGCCGCACGCTCCGACCGACCCGGCGGTGCAGGAGGCGTACGCAAACTTGAAGCGCCAGACCCGCGCGCAGTTCGATGCGCTGGTTGAGGCCGGCTACACGTTCGACTTCTTTGACAGCGCGAGCGATCCCTACGGCGGCAACCCGTCCGAGGCCGTGCGTCAGTTCCGTGCGACAAAGCATATGTCGGTCTACGGCACCTACGACGGCTACGGCACCGAAGGCATCACTGGCGCGGCCATCGAGAACAACCCGATGCTCGAAGAAACCGGGTTGCAGTGGCCGGATCAGAACGGCGTAATGCATCCTGTCGTGGCGAACGATCTGTTCCGCGCTGTGCATGACGCGTTCGGCCACAGCCTCGAAGGCGCGGGCTTTCGCGCGCGCGGCGAAGAGAATGCGTGGCAGGCTCACATTCGTCTCTACACTGGCACGGCGATCCACGCTGCGACGACTGAGACGCGTGGGCAAAACAGCTGGCTGAACTTCGGCCCACATGGCGAGGCGAACCGCACCGCAGCGCTCGGTGACACGGTCTTCGCCGAGCAGAAAACCGGTCTCATGCCTGAGTGGACGTGGACTGAGAACAGGGTCGAAGATCAAGAGACCGAAACCTACAACGCACCTCCCGTGATGCGGGATCGGTTCGGCGTCCCCCTGCACCTTCGCGAGGTCGGTGTTACGGTTTCCGATTTCATCCTGGCGTACAATGATGGCATCACGGATCGAGCGATCTCTGCTGGCCTCGGCGAGGAGTTCGGCCGTGAGTATTCTGAAAGCTCTGTGGGCCACTTGCTGTCGAAAACGCGCGATGAGCTCCGTGCGGCCGAGGCTGACGGCAAGCTCGACGAGCTGGCAAACGAACTATCGCTGACTACCGACCAGCTGAAGGCATTTATCGCTAAGCGACGTCGCGCGTTCTCTGCGAGCCAGGAAGCACGAGAGCTGATCGCGTCTGGCGTGAACGACACGCGGGAGATCATCCGGATCGTTACTGAGATCGGGAATGCTCAGCAAGAAAAGCTTCCCAAGGACGAGAAGGCGTGGGCGACTATCGTTTCTCAGGCGCGCAAGGCTCAAGGCGCGATGCTGCGCGAGAACGCGCCGCGCATTCCCCTTGAGGTGAAGGACAAGATCTTCGAGCTGCGCACTGGCGGGACCGGCCCGCGCGAGATCTCTCGGCAGCTTGGCCTGCCGCTGCACACCGTCTGGAACGTTCTCAACAAGTCTGGCCGTGAGTTCCCTGCGCTCGGGCGGCGCAGAGACGGCGAGCGTTACGATCAATCGATTATCGACCCTGCAGAGTTTGCCGCGGCGCTTGAGGGATCTAAGGTCGTTTACGGCGACGGAACGCCGAAGCGCGTCTTCACCGGCACGTCAAAGGACGTCGACTTCAAGGAGTTCCGCGCACCGCGCAATGGGATCTGGTTCACCGAGGATCCGGAGGAGGCGTCTGGCTTTGCCGTCGACAACGATAGTCAGGGCTTCAGGTTCAATCACGCGACCGGGTCCATGGAGCGAACGAACACTGCGCCGCGCGTGATCCCTGCGTACTTGGCAATTAAAAACCCGAAAGTGCTGTGGGAGCGGTGGCCAGACAGCATCAGGTACGCGCGCAATTACAAGAAAGCACAGGCCGAGTACTTCGACCAGCTCAAGCGCGAGGGCTACGACGGCGTTCGCATGCATCACATCTGGGTTGCTTTCGACGGCAAGCAGGTGATCCACGCGATTGGAAGCAACCTGTCTGAGACCTACGACCAGACGGTCATCCACGGCGTGAACCGCAGCGGCGAACCGTTCGATATCGTCGTGAACCCGACGCGCAGCGATCTCATGAAGATGACGCGTGTGCCCCTGTGGGATCGAGACAACGCGTGGAAATACGACACGATCCGTTTCATTCGCGACATGGACAACAACGTCTACATTGCGCCGGGGGCCGGGCAGATCCATGACGATATCGCCGCTGCTCTCGCGAAAGCAGGCCGGCCCATCGAGCAGTATCAGTATGAGTACGGCGCAGGCGATGGTCATGGCGGCTGGGTGATGACCGGCAGCTTGCGCCGCGTCGGCGATCAGTTTGAAGGCGACCGTCCAGGCATCGACGAAAGCGTCGTGCTCGACACGCCGCACCGCAGGCCGCTGGAGATCTACAATCAAACTGACGTTCAGCCGCCGTTTTTCTCTACAGTCGAACGCGTCATTGAAAACGATCAAACGGCGCGAGCCTCTGGAGAACAATGGCTCGCCACCATCTCCAAAGCGCCGGGAGTCAAACGCGAAGAGCTGGACTGGATCGGGCTTCCTGATTTCCTGAAAGCGCAGGACGGACCAGTTGCGCGCGAAGACGTACTTGCCTTTGTCCGCGCCAACGGCGTGCAAGTGGAAGAGACGGTGCTGGGGGAGGCGTCGGCCCTCACTCCCGAGGAGCAGCAACAAAATCTTGCGGCGACGGAAGAGTTCGACCGTCTTAGCGCCGCGCGCAACGCCAACGATCCTGCCGCGATTGCAGCCGCATCGCAAGACGCAGGCATTCAGGAGGCATATCAAGCGTTCGCCGCAGCACAACGGCGCTACAACAACGCTCTTGTCGGCAATCTGGACGGGACCGCGTCCGAAGGCGAACTGCATGAAGCAAGCGGTGCTGAGCATGGCGCGCGCCAAGACCTCGTTAAGGCGGTCGCTGCGCGCCGTGAAGCGCTTTCCAATGAAATGCAGTCGTTCAAGCGGAAGTCGTCTGCAACCCAAACCCGCTGGTCCCAGTACGTCCTCCCTGGGGGAGAGAATTACCGGGAACTGCTGCTGAGGTTGCCGGAAAGCGCGCGCGAACCTGCGCAATGGCAAGTCAGGCAAGAGGGAAATTACTGGCTCGCCTCGCTCACGTTTGATGACGGCGGGCAAAATCGCACCTTTGACACACGCGAAGAAGCTGAGGCTTTTGTCGCCAAGACAGAGCCGCTAACGCGCCGCAACCCTGCGGACTTCCGCACCAATCACTGGGGCGAAACGCCCAACATCCTCGCTCACGTCAGGTTCAATGAGCGCGTCGATTCCGAAGGCCGGCGCACCCTGTTCATGGAGGAGGTTCAAAGCGACTGGCACCAGGGAGGGAGAGAGAGGGGGTATCAAGTTCCGGGCGAAATCCCCCCCGCACTGCGCGCGAAACTCGACCGCACACTTCTCGATTCAGCGTGGTCCGATCCGAATTTCGGCTATACGGACAAGGAGACTTTTCTCCGCGATATGATGTCGCCAGAGCGCCAGCCTCACGCGATTGCCGCATTGCGCGAACTGGGCGGGAAGCGCGAGCACATTGAGGCGCTGCAGCGCGCAGCGAGCGCGAAGGACGACCGCGTCCCCGACGCGCCCTTCAAGAACAACGCGTGGGCCTCTTTGGTCCTGAAACGCATGATCCGCTGGGCCGCAGAGAACGGCTTCGACCAGATCGCCTGGACGCGCGGACAGCACCAGATTGATCGCGGCTTTGTGCAGTTGGATCAGTTGTTCAAGACCGTGCGCAAGATCGAGTGGGACGCGCAGGAGCGCGCACTGGAAATGTGGGACAAGGACCAGAACCGCGTCCTTTATGAAACCGATGTGAAGGACGCGCGCCTAAACGACCTAATGGGCGCTGACCTCGCCAATTCCCTGCGCGCCATGAAGCCCGACGAATACGGCATCCGCACCGTGCGCAGCAAGGAGGACGTGACGGTCGGAGGGGCCGGTCAGCGCGCCTTCTACGACCGCATCCTCCCAAACATAGCCAACGACATAGGGAAACGATACGGGGCAAGGGTTGGGGAGACGGAGATTCCGTTGCCGTCGAATGCCTCTGAGACCTCTGCCTACAAGCCGCGCGACTATCGGGTTGAGGAGCGCGACGGCGGCTGGATTGTCACACAGGACCGCTCGCGCGCGCCTCATACGCCCATCTTCGCCACGCGCGCCGAGGCTGAAGCATTGCGTGCGAAGTACGTCGCGCAGTTTGATGCAGTTCCTGAAACCGTCCATTCCCTCCCCATCACCCCGGAACTGCGCGATGCTGCGATGGACGGTATGCCATTGTGGGGTAACTCATACGTTAAACGCGGCCCGAAGGCGGATCTGAACGATTTCGAAATCTATCGCCAAGACCGCATCGAGCAGCAGTACGAGCTGATCAAGCCGGAGATCATCTCGCGCCTGACGCAGCACGTCGGCGAAGACATGACGACCCGCGAGGCTTGGTCGCTGTATCGCAGCGTCGTGACTGACGTAAACGCCAAGGTCGCGAAGGCGATCAGCCTGCGTATTGGCCTGGGCCACATGCCTGTCGGCCAGCGCGCCGCCGAGACTGCCAAGGCCGAGGCGATTGCGCAGCAGGCAAGCGCGGAGTTCGCCCAGTTTCGTGACGCCGTTGAGCGTGAGTGGGGATCCTCGTTCGTGTCTGGGTCAGCCGCCCAGATCTACGACCTGAGTAACAATACGCTGATCAGCGACTACGAGATTGCCGCCGGCATCGAAGCGCGCAAGCGTATGCTCGCGGATCCCGCCTTCAGCGACGCGGCGAAGGCTGAGTTGCAGTCTGAGATCGAGCAGCTCGGCAAAGAGCTTGAGGCCCGAGGCGCTGCGCAAGGCGTCTGGGAGAACAGCGGCATGGGCGCGATCAACCGCGCCACTGACGAGCAGATCCGCGCCTGGGCGGCCGAGAGCGGCGAAGTCCATAAGACTGACGATGGCCACGGCACGATTCGTTACCATTACAAGACCGACCCAAAGCTGAAGAACTACAACGCTCACCTTGTCTTCGAGTGGAACCACACGCACGACGGCTACTCTGCCGTCACCGAGTTCAACGGCCGCACCGACCGCTACGATAAGCAGGGCAGGAAGCAGAAGCCGTCGAAGAGGCAGCGCGAGATCGCGTTCAAGTTATTCAACCGCATGGCCCTGCTAACGCGGCTTTTCATCATCGAGCACAACCCGCAGCGGATCTCGTTCACAGGCGGATCACCCAGTCACGAGAAACTCTACCCGACGATGATGCGAGCAGTCGAGTTCAACGGCTACACCGCGCGTCGTTACGACATCGTGCGTGCAAACGCGTCGCTCGATGAAGCTGGGTCGCCGCTCACGTCTGAAGCTATCGCTGATCGAAACAACGTCCCTGCCGAGCGTCGCCAGCCGACCCGGTTCGGGGCGGACGCTTACCTCGATCATTCCGTGAGCTTCATGCTTCTGCGGCCTGACATCGCGAAGACCGAGGAGCACTACGACATTCCGCCGACCGCAGCTTCAGAGAACGGCTACACGGCTCGCGCGATGACCGCTGCCCCGGTGCCTGATAGTGCGCGTCGCCGCATCGGGCAGCTCTTGTGGTTCGCGGAGAAGACGGAGGATTACCGAAATGTCCAAGCCACAGAGCCTGTCACAGATCCTAGCCGAAGCAGATCGTATTCCGGAGGGAGCCGACGGGTTAGCTATGTCGGACTTGATGTCCAAGGCTCTATCCGAGACACCGCCTCCTTCACAACCGACGAGGCAATCAATTCGAAGCGCCACGCGCTCCGAACGCTCGACCGTCTCGAAGGCTGGTTTTACCAGAACGAGGAACCGCCGAACGAAGAAGAGTTCCTTGCCGCGCTCCGAGATGACGTAAGCAACCGGTCGCCGCGCTACCGGCACGCCGACACTGACGCAGCCTTCCGCTGGCAGGAAGCCAAGAAGGTGCGCGACTTCTTCGGCCGGCGCGGAATCGATATCAGCGTCAAGGCGAAGGATCTGCGCGAGCAGATCTCGCTGATGGCCAAAGAGCTGGACGACCGTGGCGCGTCGGCTGACGACATCGCTGCGGCGGTGAATGTGCAGGTCGGGCAACGCGTATTCGGATCCGGACAGGAAATGCTCGAAGCTGTCATCGCCCTCCCCTTGCGGGCCGACCACATCCGCGACCGTGTCAAGCAGATTGTCGACGGCGAGCTGGGAGAGTTGGGCGAGAACCTGCCGGCTGTGGCCCGCGTCGAGATGCACAACCTGCATGAGGAAGAGCGGATCCTGATGGAGTTGGACGCGATCAAGCGCGCGACCGGATCCGGCGCTGGCCGCGCGATCAACTTCATCGCCAAGCAGCACGCTGCTCGCCGCGTCGAGCGCATGTCTGTGCGCGAAGCTCAGAACCCGGAATGGGCGCTCGGCATGGAGCGTCGCTGGGCGAAGAAGGCGCAGGAGCTGTTCCGCAAAGGCGACATGGAAGCGGCTGAGAAAGCTAAGTTCAACCAGCTCGTTCACTTCCACCTGTTCAAGGAAATGCAAAAGGCATCGACGCAGCTCGACCGAGCGCTCGTGCATTTCAAACAGCTGCAGAAGCTGTCGACTCGCGCGAGGATCTCGCCCGACTACTACGAGCAGATCGTCGGTATCCTCGAAGACTACGAGCTGAAGGCAATCAGCGGCCCGGAGATCCAGCGTCGTATCTCTCTGTCGGAGTGGGTGCAGCGCATGAAGGATGAGGGGCGTGAGGCTGAGGTCCAGATCGACCCGGCGATCATTGCCGCTGCGAACCGCAAGCCTTTCCAGCAGCTGACCGTCGGCGAAGCTCTCGCTGTGCGCGATGCGATCCAGAACATTGAGCACCTTGGCAAGCTGAAGAACCGCTTGCTAAAAGACAAGAAGGGTCGCGAGCTTCAGGAGGCGGTCGGCGATGCCGTCGCCACGATCAACGCTGCAGGCAAGCTCAATAAGAAGGAGACCCGGCTCTACAATCCGGACAACCATGGTGTCGGGTATCGCACGGCGACGCGCCTGCGCAAGTGGCACGCCGCCCTCACCAAGATGGAGTTTCTGTTTCGCTCCATCGACGGGCGGTGGAACGGCGTACTGTGGAACCTTCTCTATCGCCCGTTCGCCGAAGCGGCGGACAAGAAGTCTGTGCTGCAGGCTCGCGCTGCCGTCACTCTCGACGATATGTGGAAGCGGTACACCGACGCTGAGCGCAAGGGCATGTGGAGCGGCATGCGGTCGGTCCCTGAGTTCTTTGTGGACAATCCAGCCACCGGCCCTCGCGACGGGTTCCTGAAGTCTGAGCTGATCGCCGTCGCCCTGAACCTGGGCAACGGCGGCAACGTCGCGGCCCTAGTCGACGGCTTCGGCTGGTTCAAAGCGCCGGAAGGCATGGAGACCGACTACGCCGCGGCCAAGCTGAAGATCATTGCCGCGCTCGACGCGCACCTCACGCAGAAGGATTGGGAGTTCGTGCAGTCCATGTGGGATCTGATCGGCTCGTTCCGCGACGAGGCGTTCGATCTGCACCAGCGCCTGACCGGGTTGCGTCCGGAGGCCGTCGATGCTGAGCCTGTCGTCACCAAGCACGGCACGTTCCGCGGCGGCTATTACCCGCTCAAGTTTGACGCTCTGCGCGACGCGCGTGCGGCGAAAGAGAAGGCGAAGGAGGACAAGGCCGTCAACGAATGGGGCCCCTCCTCTTTCGCGCCGATGACAAAGAAGGGCCACCTGATCGACCGTAAGGGATCTGGCGGCCGTCCGGTGAAGCTCGACCTGAACGTCGCTGAAACGCACATCAACAACGTCGTCCACGACATTGCCTATCGCGAAGCGCTGATCGATGCGAACAAGGTCATCTCTCACCCGGAGTTCCGGTCGGCGTTTATCCGGAACATCGGCGAAGAGATGTATGACCAGCTCACGCCATGGCTGCACTCCATCGCTGGCGACGCGAACTTAAAGACGATTGCGAACCCGCTTGCCCAAGTTGCGATGAAGGTGCGGGGCCACATGCAGATCGCCATCATGGGCTTCAAGGTCGCGACGGCGACACAGCAGCTGACCGGCATCATGCAGGCGGTGCCGTTTCTGGGGCCGCTGGATCTGAGCAGGGCCATCGTTCGGGTTATCGCCGGATCGCCAGAGCTGATCTTCGAAAAGGCAAACTGGATCACGTCGCGCTCGCAATTCATGAAGAGCCGCATGACCACCTTCAACCGCGACGTCCGCGAAGCGCTGCAGCGCGCTCGCGCTGATCGCAGCAAGGTGACGGCCGCAGATCTTTGGGTGAAGGAGAATGCGTTCTTCCTGTCAGGCCTGATGGACTGGAGCGTCAGCTCTGTCGTGTGGACAGCGGCTTATGAGAAGGCACTGGGCGGCAAGGTGAAGGGCGTCGAGGCTGCGAACGAAGAAGATGCAATCGCTTACGCCGACGGCGTGGTGCGCCAAACGCAGTCGGCCGGTCTGCCGCAGGATCTGCCGCATCTGATGCGAACCGACGAGTTTGGCAAGATGGTCACCAGCTTCTACTCGTACTTCAGCGTGCTCTATAACTGGACAGCCCAAGATCTGGTCATGAGCACCCGCCGCGGACGGAAGGCCTTCTATACGTCGCTGGCCAGCTTCTTCCTGATCTACTGCGTCGCGCCGGTCCTGAACGAGTTCTTGGCCGGGCGCTGGGACAAGGAAGACGAGACCGAGGAAGAGCGCATGGAGCGCATGCTCTTCACCATCCTGCGTGGGTTCGCCGCGCCGATCCCGATGGTCCGTGACGCGACCAACGCCATCGGCTCCGTCTACGATTACAAGTTCACGCCAGCAGAGAGCGGTCTGTCTGCGATCATCGACACGGGCGAGAGCGTGGTCGATCTGTTCGCGAACCAGGACGAGTTTACAGAAAGTGAACAGCGCAAGGCGGCTCTGGCGCTGGGCGTTCTGTTCGGCGCTCCCCTGCCCCAGGCCTACATCACCGCCGACTACGTGCGGGATTACCTTGAGGGCGAAGAAGAAGGGTTCGATTTCACGGAAGCTCTGCTAAGAGACACGCGCTAGAGGGGCTCGTCATAGATGTCGCTGCCGGCAGAAACACCACGCGTTCTTCACGTTGGGAGCGGCACTCGCGGGCCCTTCAGCCTGCAGGTTGCGTCAACGCCGATCTCGTTCAGCGACAGCGATGAGCTGGTCGTCACGCGCTACGACAATGTCGGCGCTGGCACCGTCCTCGTTGAGGGCACTGACTTCACGCTCAGCAACTCCAGCGCGCTGCCGGATCTCGCCGACAGCCAGCGCCCGGTCACCGCCGTTACACTGACGCTGAAGGTCTCGCAGGCCGTACTCGCGGCCGACGAGCACATCCTCATCGAACGTGTCACACCGCCGACCCAGGACATGGCCTACACCGCCGGCAACGGTTTTCAGGCGCGAGCGAACGAGCGCAACCTCGACCAGATGACGCGGGTCGTGCAGCAGCTCTGGCACACCGTGCAGAACCGCAGCCTGCGGATCTCGCCGCTCGATAGCGACGGCCGCATGGAGCTGGCTGATGCCGACACGCGAGCGAGCACTGTCTTCACGTTCGATGCTGACGGGGATCCGAACTACATCGCCATAGATGACTTTGCGCAAGGGCCGCAGGGCGATCCGGGGGTAGCTGGTGCGGACGGTGCGGACGGTGCGATCTGGCTGACCGGATCTGGAGTGCCGAGTGATCTCGTCGGCCAAAACGGCGATATGTATCTGCGCACGTCGAACGGCGCAGTTTATCAAAAAGCCGCCGGCACTTGGGGCGCGGCGGTTACAAATCTCACGGGGCCTACTGGCGCGACCGGTGCCGCAGGAGCGACTGGTGCAACAGGGGCCACGGGGGCTACGGGAGCGACAGGCGCAACGGGCGCGGCGGGTGTTGGCGTGCCAACCGGAGGAACGACTGGGCAGGCGCTGCGCAAGGCAAGCAATACGAACTATGACACCGAATGGTTTTCGCTCGGATCGATGGCTGCAGCGTCGACCAGTTCGTACTTTGCTGTCGCCAACAACCTCAGCGAAGGCAACGCATCTTCAATGCGGTCTAGTCTGGGGCTAGGCACCGCTGCATTGCTTGCATCAAGCGCCGTCTTTCAGGTGGCGAACAACCTCAGTGAAGGCACGGCGTCGTCCATGCGGTCGAACCTGGGCCTTGGCACTGCTGCGCTAAAGAACACCGACACGAGCGGCAATAACGTTCCGCTGCTCGACGGCGCGAATACTTGGTCTGGCGTGCAAACTCACAGCGCAAACGTGTTGTTCAGCGCCGACGCCACCTACGACATCGGCGCAAGCGGAGCGACCCGTCCGAGAGACCTACACCTCCAACGCCAGCTGATCATGGCGCAGGGGTCGATTTTTGCGTCGACCCCCCTGCTTGATCTGTCATCTACGTGGAACAGCGGCGGCACGACATTCAAAGGACTGTCGCTTGCAATTACCAACACGGCCAGCGCCGCGGCCTCGCTACTTGCGGAATTTACAGTCGGTGGATCGACTGTGTTCTCAGTTGCGCCGAGCGGCGCTGTCATGGGGTACGTCGGCACGACGAATGTTGCCTCGTTCCAGACTGGCGCGACGAACAAGGGCGTTCGCAGCGAAAGCGGACAAAACCGTCTGTATCTGTTGGCATCCAACGACAGCGCATTGATTGATGGCAACGGCCTGCACCTTTCCGGCTTGGGTATTTTCTTTGGCACTGGCCTGACCGCTGACGACAGCGCGATCCGGCGCGACGCAGCGCAAACGTTGGCGCGACGCAATGGAACGAATGCTCAAGTCGACAGGTTCTATCGCACCTACACTGACAGCTCGAATTATGAGCGCCTCGCGCTGCAATCGGGCTCGGGCTATTTCGAGATTGCAGCCGAGAGTGCGGGGACCGGCACGGCCAATATCGACCTGCGCCTTACACCGAAGGGCACGGGCATCATCCAAGCGTACGGGATCCTGGCTCGCGCGGCGGTCTCGACTGAAACGTCAGGCTCGCTTACTTCCGCATCTTGCAATCGGATTGTGCAGTGCTCGGGGAACATCACCCTGCCCTCCTCCGGATACACTGATGGCGACACGATTTTGATCGACCCGCGAGGGACGGCGCGCACGATCACGCGGCCGGGGTCGCACACGATGTACGTCAATGGCGTCGACAGCGCGACCGCAACGACCAGCGCGCACCATCCCGTCACAGCGATGTACCACAGCGGGAGTAAGTGGACGCTGCAAGGAAGCGGGCTTGCCTGATGCTCAACACGCACAACGTCGGAGGCTTCAAGAACAATGCGGTCTCAGCGTGCTCGATCTCTGGATCTCTCGCGGTGTCGGCGGCAGCGCCGACACCGACCAGCTCGACGCGAACCGTCACTGTGCCGGCCGGCAACTCGGGCAAGCTCGACGTTACATTCCTCTCCGGCGTGTCGGGTTCGTTGCAGTGGAGAAAAAATGCCGGCACTTGGGACGATATGGAAATCACGACGCAGAAGACATTTGCAAACGGCGATAGCATTCAAGTGCGCGGCACCGGCATGGCGTCGCTCGACACAAGCTCGTTCGATATAAAAGATCACGACACTTCGACCGCTCTTGAGGGCGGTGTTCTCGTCCAGGCGACATGACATGATCAGTGAAGAAACCCCGAGAGTTCTGCATCAGGGCAACGGCACGCGCGGGCCGTTCTCACTGAGCGTGAGCGGCACGCCGATCAGCTACGCAGACAGCTCGCATATCGTAGCGCGCCGCTACACCTCGGGCGTCTGGTCGACGCTCGTCGAAAACACCGACTACACGCTGAGCGCTGCGGCGGTGATGCCTGACGTTGGCGAAGAAACCCAGAACTACACCGCCGCCACGCTCACGCTGGAGCTGACTGAGGCGGTGCTGGCCAGCGACGAGTACATCGAGATCTACCGCGACACGCCGGCCCAGCAGGATCTCGTGCTGCGTCGCGCGCAAGGCTTCAGCTCTGCATCGTTCGAGAAGAAGCTCGACGAGCAGATGCGGCTCATTCAAGAAGCGCGCAACAAACTAGAACGCGTCTTCACGATCAGCGCTCTGGATCCGAACGGCGTGTTCGAGATCGCCGACGCCGATACGCGCGCCGACACGCTGCTTGGCTTCGACGAGAACGGCGATCTCGAATACGTCGACAACACGTTCGTCGGCCCGACTGGACCGACTGGCGCGGCCGGCGCAGCGGGCACGATCTGGTACATTGGAACAGGCGCGCCGGGCTCTGGCACGGGCACCACGAACGACGCCTACCTCAACGCGTCGAACGGCGATGTCTACTCGAAGGCGACCGGATCCTGGGTTCTCGCCGGCAACATCCGCGGCGCGAGCGGCGCAGGCACTGGCGACATGCTCAAGACGGAGAACCTCTCCGGCCTTGCAAACTACACAACCGCACGCTCAAACCTCGGGCTCGGATCCGCAGCGCTACTCGCCAGCTCGGCGATCTTTCAGGTCGCCAACAATCTGAGCGAAGGCAATGCGGCGACGATGCGCTCAAACCTGGGGCTTGGATCCCTAGCGACGGCGAGCGCAATCAACAATTCAAACTGGAGCGGCACGGCGCTCGCAGTGGCGAACGGCGGCACGGGATCTACGACGGCCTCCGGAGCACGCACTGCGCTCGGGCTCGGCAGCGCGGCGACCTACGATGAATGCACGACAGCCGAGCTGTGGGGAAACACGGCCGACAAGATTGTGTCGACCGACCGACTGTGGGCTGCGCAAGCGCTCGTTGCTTTGACCGATGCAGCGACCGTCGCCATCAACATGGGCGCGGGCATTAACTTCTCACTGACCATCGGCGGCAACCGCACGCTGGGCCTGCCGACGAACCTAAAGGAAGGCCAGAGCGGCGTTATCTACGTGACGCAGGACGGCACGGGTTCTCGCACGCTCGCCTACAACGCGGCCTACAAGTGGGCCGGCGGATCTGCCGGCGTGCTTTCGACCGGCCCAGGCAAGGTCGACCGCCTGACCTACTTCGTGAAGAGCGCAACCGGCGGCAGTGAGTTCATTGAGCTGACGCTCACGAAGGACATCAGATGATCCCCTCCCCCGCTCTCGCGGTGATGGGGACGTCTGCCGCTGACGTTGTCCCTGACGCCATGAACTGGGGGAACATCTCCAGCTCGGCAGGCTACGGTGACAACAGTCCCGCTCTCACGGTGTCTGGGATCACCGAGGCGATCAACTTCGAGGTGTCGATCTCCGGGTTCTCACGGGATAACTCGAACACGTTCGGCTACCTGTTTGCCATCGACCACAACGGCGACACGCTCGGCGAGAGCACGATCACCGGCAATGGCGTCGTGTACGAGTTCACGGTCACGAACGGCGAGACCGTGTACTTTTCTGGAAACGGAGAGAACTACGTGGTTGGTTCGTGGAGCTGGTCGGCCACGGTCACGATCAAATATAAGTCCGCCGGCTCATCGACCTACGACCAAACCCTGGATACATTCACAGTCACACTGTCGGGGAACAGCCTGCTATGATCGACATCGACAACACCGCCTCTAGCTGGTTCGACTTCCTGACCCAGCTTTCCGAAGAAGCGAAGCGCGACAGTGAGACGCTGGATCCGCGGTTCGCACTGCACGGCATTCTTGCCGATCTCTCGAACGTCGCCGCGGCCTACGCGGGGCGTCTTGAGACCGAGCAACGTCAAGATCTCAGCCGGCCGGTCGACGGCGCGGACCCTCTGCTGGTCACAGAGCCCGCGCCCGTTGCCCCCGCGGCGGAACCGGTATCTCCTTCCGAGACTTCTGACCGGCCGGTTGAGACCACGTTCACCGGCGACCAGCCGATGGACGCGTCGCCGCAGGTTCTGCCGCCGACAGAGGCGGCGATCCCCGGCTGGCTACTCGATGCGCTCGCCGACATGGCGCGCCGGATCGAGGAGTTGGAGGCGCGCGTCACGCAGCTAGAACAGAAGCCGCGCGACTACGTCAGCGTGAAAGATCCGTACCAACTGGATCTGATCGACGTGATCGACGAAGATCGCACCGCCTGGAACAGCGTCGACCGCGCACGCGCTGCGCTGCGCGGCATGATCATGCGCGAGCATCGTCGGCTGTCGGCGTCGCGCCAAGCGATCCTGTCGCGCCTCGCAGCGCTGGCGCTGGACCCGGATCGCGACGGTCTCGTTGGCGCTGAGCTGCGCCAGCATCGCGACCGCGCGCAAGAGCTGGCCAGCATCGATGCGATCATGGGCGTGAAACTCGACGAGATCGCAGGCAACGACGATCTGCTTGCGCTGCGCGAGTACGATCCCCTGAAAGGCTGGCCAGTCTGATGCCGTTCGATGATCAACACTGGACGGTGCGCGGTGTGCGTCCTGCTCTCGGCTGGGTTGGCATTGTCTTCGCGGTGCTGATCGGTCTGTTCTTACTCGCAGTGCTGTGCATCATCCTGTACGCACTATTCCGCTGGGCTGAAGGAACGCCGGTCGACATGCAAGGCTTCGCCGCGGTGCTTACGGCAGCGACCGCTGCCGGCACTGCGCTGTGGTCGCTGTTCAAGAACTACCTGACCACACGCTACGGCCAGCGCATTGAAGAGATCCGTGCCGGGATTGCGCCGACTTCAGTCCCTACGACCCCGTCACCGTCATCGCCGGATGGTGGCGGGCCGTTCGAAGGCGTCAATCCGCACGGAGGGCCGGCCGCACCATGAGCTTGTTCTGGATCCCGTTCACGCTGTTTTCGATATTCGTCTTCGGCGTGATGGTGCTGATGAACGCTGAGCCCTGGCAGCTCGGCGCGTTCATGATCGTCGATGCGCTGCTGGCCTGGGCGTGGATCCATCGAGACGAGGTGCGTGGGTTCTTCGCGGTGAAGCTCACCGAGTGGCGGAACGACATCAAGCAGCTGGGGCTCTGGACGCGTCTGGCTTTTGCAAGACGACGCTCGTCGCTGGAGACCGCGACGATGACGCACCAGATGCAGTTCCTGCAGGGAAGGATCATGAGCCCCATGAACCTGTTCTTCGTCGCGGCTGTGGCCGTGCTGCTCGTGCCGCTCACGTTCTTCGGTCAGGAGTGGCGCATCAGCCGCATCAAGGCGCAGGCCAGGGCCGAATGCTCCGAACACGAGTTGACCAGAAACGCCGAGGGCCGGTACCTCACCGACCGTCAAGCGTGCGCCGATCTGGGGGCGCAACGCGAAGCGGCACAGGGATGGCGCACCCGCGCCATCGAAGCTGAGGCGCGTGCGATCCGAGACGTGGCGCAGATCCGCGAAGAGAACCGACTTGCTGCCATCGCGGAGCAGCAGCGTCGCGTGCGTCAGGCGGCGCTCAGCGAACGCGTAAGGAGAAGGCAAGATGAAACAATCACTGCGGCTCTTGGTGGTCCCAGCCCTGATCTGGAACGCAGCCTGTGCGAGCTTGCCGGGGATCGCGAGTGTGACCCCGCCGAACCAGCCACTGCAAATCCCACCACTCCCGCCCCCGGCAGTGTGCCTGCAGGATCCGGAGACGATCCCATCAGCCTCACTCCCCACCCTCCCAGCTGAGGTTGCGGCGCCGCCGGAGCCGCAACAGAACACCATTTCGTGGTGGCGCGCTGCCGCCCTCTATTTTCAGAGCCGCGCTACGCGCGCCGAGATCACGGCAAACTTTGCGATCAATCGCGCCGATCAAGTGCTGACGGTTGCGGAGAACAACGCCACAATGCAAATCGGTTGTCGCGACCGGCTTCGGGCGCGAGACGAAGATCTATCTACTGGGGCGGCGGCTAATGGAAATGAGCAACGGTGATGCAGTGTGGATCCGTGACAAGATCATCGGCATCGAACGTGAGTTGGGCGGCTACGCCGAGCGCCACCGCGCGCTCGAACAAAGCGACAGCCTGATCCGTGCCGAGCTTCGCGAAGGCTTTGCGCGCCAAGAGCGCGGGATCGCCGACGGACTTGAGAAGCTTGCGCGCGAGATTGCAACGTCGTCTGCGCACATGCGCGGTGAACTTGAGCGTGTGGTTCGCGAGATCGGAGAGCATCGCTGCCTTGAAGAGCGACGTCAGCAGGACCACCAGAAAGAGACGCAAGAAAACCATCGCAGCCTCGTCGCAGAATTGCGACGTGATGTTCAGGATGCGAAGGCAGAAGCCGACGCGGCCCTCTCTCAGAACAAGCGGATCATTGCCATAGTCGGCGTGGCCGTCGTGTTCGGCAACTTCATTATCGAGCACATGAATGATTTGCTCGCTCTTCTAAGGTGACCCACTCAAGGAGATGACCGTGGACCCCCAGCCCAAGCCGGAGAACCTCTGGCTCAAGATGCTCCACGACTATTGGAGCGATCCTCGCAACGTGATTGGCCAGCCCGGCGACCTCGTTCGACGGATCACCAAGTTCGCGTGGATCGTGCTCACGTTCTACGTTCTGTTCTGGGTCGCCGCACCGTCGCAGGTTGCGAGCTGGCGCTTGTGGATGCGCGATGCTGAGCTGGCGAAGGATCTCGCCTGGGGCTTCACGTTCGCGTCGGCGTTGTGCTTTGCTATTGTTGCTTACGCAGCCGAAGGCACGCGACCGCTGCGCGTGCCGGTGCCGTTCTTCGAGTTCGAGGGGTCGCTGCGCAACGTGAAGATCCACACGACGCACCTGCACCTGCCGAATGTGCGCGTCACCATTGGTTCGATCTTCGCTGTCGCCCTGTTCGGCATGTCGCTGCTCGGCATGTGGAACTACTATCTGCACGAGAACCTCGCGACCGGCGGCGTCAGCGTTGCGTCGGCCGAGGGGTCCACCAACCGGGTCGCCGAGGCCGAGGCCGCACTCGCCGAGCATCAGGAGCAGACGCAGACCGCCTTGCGCCAGATCGACCAAGCCATCGCCGACACTCCGCCAGGATCCCCGACCGGCCGCTCGCGACTGGTCGCTCAACGCACCGCGCTCATGACAGCTGCCGCGGCCGAGACGACCCGGCTTCGTGATGAACTTCGTGTTGCCCGTGAAACGACTGTCGAGGTGGCCAGCGCCACGACCGACCCGCGCCCGGTCGACGGCATCGTGGCCGGCGCTACCCGGATCGACCGCGGCGTCGTCGCCGCCACGCTGGATCTCCTGCGCTCGGCGGTCGTCGAAGCGCTGCTCGTCCTGGGTCTGGGTCTGGGTCTGGCCGCTGCCGCGCCGAAGAAGCCGAAGCTCGAAGAGCTCGAAGAGGAGCAGTTCGAGCGCACGACCGACGCTCCTCAATCCCCGCCCGAAAACAAGCCGGCAGACGAGCCGCCCCCTCCCCCACCGAAGCGCCGGTTCGTGCTGCCCACGGCGACCGAGGAAGACCTGCGTCTGGCGGTCGCCATCGGGCCGCACCGGCCAGCCCCGCAGCCAGCGCCCCAGGATGGGCCTACAGAGCCAATCGACCCGCCGGCTGAGCCGACCCCGCCCGAACAGCCGAAACCGCCTGTAGAGCCCGCTAATGACGATCTGTTGGGCGATGACGACCTGACCGCCGACCCGCTGATCAAGGAGAGAATGGCCAATGTCTGACCGCATCGTAGGGATTGACCTGGGGACAAGCACGTCTGCCGTCGCCGGGATCGACCAGGGTTTTGCCCGGCTACTCGTGCTTGACGAGCGTGAGCGGGTGGTGCCGACCGTCATCGGGTTCGCGCCGAACGGCGCGGTCCTCGTCGGCAACGAGGCCCGCGACCAGCTGGAGGTCAATCCGGACTACACCTACACCGGCCTTAAGCGGCTGATCGGCCGGCAGTTCGAGGATCCGCAGATCCAGAAATGGGCCGAGTTGGTCGCTTACGAGATCGTGCCCGGCCCGAGCGGCGAGGCCTACGTCCGTGGGCCCGACAGAAACTACGACCCGGTCGAGCTGCTGGGCCATGTGTTCGCGAAGCTGCGCAAGATCGCGACTGACGCGACTGGCGAGGGCGTCACCCGCTGCGTGGTCGGCGCGCCTGCGCACTTCGATCTGGCGCAGCGCGATGCGCTCAAGCGCGCAGCTCGTGAAGGCGGGCTTGAGGTGGTGCGCCTGATCCCCGAGCCGACCGCCGCAGCCATCGCCTATGGCGTCGACCGCGGCACCGACCAGACCATCGCGATCTACGATCTCGGCGGCGGCACGTTCGACGTCTCGATCCTGCAGGTGACCGGCACCAAGTTCCGCACCCTGGCCACGGCCGGCGACGCCTTCCTGGGCGGCGACGACTTCGACCAGCGGATCGTCGAGTGGGCGGTCGGTCGGTTCCGAGACAAGCACGGCATCGACCTGCGCGACGAAGCCGGCGCGCACAACCGGGTCCGCCTCACCGCAGAGCGGGCGAAGGAAGCGCTCAGCGCGCAGACCGAGTTCCGCATGCTCGCCGAGTACATCGTCCACCGGCCGGCGCTCCTGTCCCTCGACGAGGTGCTGACGCGCGACGAGTACGAAGATCTGGTCGCCGACCTGCTCGACCGCACGCGCGCGCCGTGCCGGGACGCACTGCGTCTGGCCAAGCGCGATGTGCGCGACATCAACGAGGTGGTCCGAGTCGGCGGCATGACGCGCACGCCGGCCGTGATGTCGCTGATCGAAGAGATCTTCGAGCGCAAGCCGAGCCAAAAGATCGACCCGGTTGCGGCCGTCGCGCTCGGCGCTGCGCTCCAGGGTGCGGCGTTGATGGGCGTGATCAAGAGCGTGAACCTGATCGAGAACACCTCGATGCCGTTCAGCGTTCAGGTCGGCAACAACGCCCTCATCCCGCTGATCCGAGCGAACGTGCCGATCCCGGCGCGCGAGGAGCGCACCTTCGGCATCGCCGACAAGGGTGCCGACAAGGTCGCGGTGCGCGTCTTCCACGGAAACCGCAAGCTCATGACGCTGGTCGTGAACGACGTACAAGAAAACGTCGGAGCCGAACCGCTCGTGAAGGTGCGGCTTGATATCGACGATGCCGGGATCCTGACTTGCGTGGCTAAGAACCCGGCGACCAAATCCGAAGTGACGGCGAGCCTGCACGCCGACACCGGATTGTCCAAGTCGGATATCGACGGATTGCAGGATGTGGACGCAGCATAGGGAGGCACCCATGAACTATCAGGCGCTCGTCAACCAAGCCGCTAACTTCATCGGCAAGTGGCTGGCCGTATCCGTCGTCGTGTACTTCGGATGGAACAAGCTCGCGCCGTGGATCGATAGCATGGTGCCATTCTGACGACCGCGCCGCGCTAGCTGGGGAGCGCCCTGCCTTCGTGCTTGCGAGTGTGAATGGGACGGCGCTGTTGACCCAGCGCGCGTGATGCGCCAAAACGAAACCTTCCGGCGACGGCCGGAAGGAAGCGCGCAAGAGTGACGGCCCGACCTCTGAGATTGAGGCGGGCCGTCATAAGGAAAAGGCCCGGTCTCGCGAGACCGGGCCTTTGACTTACCGACACCAGCGGTAGGCAGTTCCCTTTCGAACCCCGTACCTGCGTTCGATCTCGCCGAACGAAACGCCTGCTGCCCGCAACGCACGCACTGCCTCTTTGCGCGCGTCTCCGGTGGGGAGCTGGACGACGTTGCCGCCGACCGGAACCACCGTCTCCTCGACGTGCTCCTTGCGGAACACTGCAACGCCGATTGCCCAGAGCCCTGCGATCTTGACGAACCCAAGGAACGCCAAGAAGAGCCACACCGCCGTCGGCGAGAACGGTTCAGCCGGTTGCTCGATCTCACGATCAAGGCCGTTGAGGGCCGCTTCCGCTGCCGCCTTCGCTTGGCGGCTGGAGGCCGTCACCGCTTCCCACGCTGCGATAGCTTGGGCATCGTTGAGCGGACCACCCGAGAGATCCGGCGTTGGCACCGCATCGATCTGCGCTTGCGCGCTGGTGATCGTCGCGTTGAGCCGGGCCTCTTCGGCGGCGAGGGCGTCACGCTGCGGAGCCGTGAGCGTTTCCGCCCGTTCCGCCATCGTGCCGCTCCAAGCCTCGTGCGAGCCAGCTGCATTGAAGGTTTCGCAGCCGGCGAGGATGAGGATGCAGCAGACCATCCGCAGAGTGCGAACGATCCAGTGCCCGCCACGGCCCCACGCGAGTTCAGCACAGACCGCCATGAGGAACGCGATGCATTCCGTCGTGATGGCCAAGGCCCCAAGCAGGGGGAGCTGGCGATTGATCCAGCCCGCGGCGTTGTACCATGCAAGCAATCCCGTGAGGGCTGCGAGCGAGACCGCCCCGAGGGCGGTGACCACCGCACCAACGTCGATGCGGGAAGCGTTAACAGATTTGGTCATGGTCACTCCTGTTTCCGGTTTCCGTTCCATCCCGTTTCCGGGGCGTTTCCGCCGTTTCTTCATGGGCATGTTGTACATCATGTACAGGACGAATGCAAATCCTGTGAATAATTTTAGTGTTGTACAAAAGAAAACCCCGCCGAAGCGGGGTTGAAGGTAGGCAATTTTTGCCGAGTTACATGCAGTTCGGGTTAAGAGTTGTACCACTCGTTGACGATCCAATCCTGCAGCCGGGCCAGACCGCGGGTCACCGCCAGCGTGGCGACGAACCCGAGGAAGCCGAAGCCTGTCAGCGCGAGCAACTCAGGCTGCCCGTGCCAGAACAGGATGTAGACCGGCGGCACGATCATCATGACCACGAACGCAGTCAGGATGGGGACCGCCGCGAGGAACGCGAAGAGCAGCGTGAAGCCGACGACCGCGCGTGCCAGTCCGAAAACAAATCTCATGTTCGACCCTCATCAGTGCCAGCGAAACTGGCAGACCGCCTCGCGGCGGTTTCGGGTTAGTAGCGGTACCGGGGCGGTTGCTGCGCGAGCAGCGTGAGAGAGGTGGCCCAGATCGCGATGGTGATCAGAGAAAGAACGATGGTCATGGCGTCTCCTTCCGACCACCGATATATAGGCTCTGGATATCCAGATGTCAAATCGGGGGCCTTTCGACCCCCGATCCGACGTTCAGTAGACGCCCGACTTCACGAGCATGTCGCGTTCGAGCGCGACCAGCATCTTCTTCCTCGCTCGCTCGGCCCTGGCGACCGCCAGCCTTTGGGCAAGCGCCGCACGCTGCTCGTCCGTCAGCTGCCTCTTCGGGCGCGGCGCGGTGAACCGCACCTTGTGCTTCTTGAACGAGTGCTTGAGCGTGGCATGCGCGTCGGCACCGAGGAACATCTTCACGAGGTAGAGGTAGGCATCGGCGAAACGCCAGTTGTGGCCGGGCTCGCCATAGCCCCGCGTCACCTCGTGCGCCATCTCGTGGACAACGATCCAGTCGAGCAGCGACTTCTCAGTCTTGTACGCGATGCGCCCGCCGGACGAGTAAGCCCCGCCGTTGCCGTGCGTCATCTTGATCTCGATGCGTTTGCGATTTGGAAGCCGGCGGTCCAGATCGAAGCGAGCTCGCACCCGCTTCGAGTTCCAGATCTTGTCCTGCAGCTGCGCTGCTTGGCCGACGTCCAGCTTCGCACCGAACTTGTCGAACACCTTTCCGGTCACGTTGCCGATGACGCGGCCAGGGTACGGGGTGAACACGGCGTTCTCTGCTTTGTAGAGTTTGCCGCGTTGGCTGTCGCGTTTCTTGGACATGGTCACTCCTTGTTAGTCTTCTCGATCAACGCGCGAAGCTTGTCAGCGTCGCGCGCCGGGCCGTGGACGAATGCCTTGCGACCTTCGAAGGTCAGAGCGAACGGCTGTCGCTCGGTGATCGCCGCGCTGCAGAAGCGCCTCGCGTGATCGATGCTGATGCTTTCCTCGACGGAGTAGTTTCCCCCGCCTTCGTGGATGGTCATGCGATCTCCTTTCGAAAAGCAGACTGGATATCAGCCGACCGCCCAATCGGGCCGCTTATCGCCGGTTCGCAAGTCAGCTCACGACGCTTCTTGAACAGCACCGCGCGCCCGCGATGCGTGTTCTCCCGCACCGTAACCGGATCTAAGTGCAGCGGCTGGCAGCACTCGCGCCTGAAGCACAGGTGATCGAGCACGAGCTGGTCGTCGAGAGTTCCGTAGAAAAACTCGTAGATCACACGATGCGCGACACGATCGCGCCAGATATCGCCAGGGTTGCGCCACTTAAGCTTTCCGTACCCGTTGCCGGTCGTCCACCTGCCGATCCAGATCAGGCAGTCGCCTTCTACCTTGCTGTAATTGATTGCGGCCGGCAGCGGCGTTTCCTGGCGCAGCCTCGAAGAGATCCGCCAAGGCAGCGCGACGAGGTGTGGATCGATCATAACTTGCGCGCCATGTCGATGACGGCGGCGCGCAACACCGCCGGATCTGTGGCCTTCAGCTTGCGGCGCAGCTTGGCCAACGCCCGAAAGCTCTCGGGCGTGTGCCGGACGAGCGTCTTCTTCGCGTGTTCCTCGCGGCGCAACTCGCTCTCGATTTGTGCTTCAGTTCGTTCGCGCGGCATCTTCCACCTCCTTCTTCTCGATCTTCATCACTTCGACCATGGGCAGGTAGGCGAACGTGCCGTCTGCCTTCATCATGACGCCGGCCGTGCCGAACATCACGAGATCGTTGACCGCCAGCTGAAACTCAGCCGGCGAGTTGTCGTGCAGCCAGCGCAGGCCGGCTTTGAAAACTGCTTGGCGGTCAGTCAATGGAAACTCCGCTGCGTTGAACGATGATCGCGTGCGCCACACCACGAGGCTTGACGCCCCATTTCTCAGCGAACGCTTCGACGGCCGGGTGGCCGGCGAGGTGGTCGAGGTCCATCGATGACGGCAGCACGTTCAGCACGAGGCCGCGCATCTCGAACTTGAGGAGTGCGTTGTACTTCATCAGCGGGCGCCCGCGGCGTCGATGACGAGGCCGTCCTCTTCCATCCCGCGGCACAGATCCGCAAGGTAGCGCGGCTCGACGACGAGCGAGCGGCCGAACCACTGCGCGTCATCTTGCACGTTCTCCGAGATCCACTTCGCAGCGCGGTCGGTAAGCGGCAGCACCAGCAGGATCGAGTGGTGGTTGGTGACGTGAACGTCGGTCTTCAGATCTTTCGTTTGCACTTCAGGCATGTGACTTGCTCCTTGTTCAGCGTGTAGCGGATCCGACGAGACGGCATCACCTTGCGCACCTCGTCGTCGCGGATCGGCGCGCCGCAGGGCGCGCGGTAGATCCAGATGTCTGCGACCCCCACGCGCTCTGCGTAATGCACGCCGGTGAAAGACGGGCGCTTCACGTCGTGACTTCGATCCATTCCGCTGGCTTGCGGATCTTCATTGTAAGGTCGCCCCGGCTAGTCGCTTCGAACCTTAGCGTGATGTCGGTGGCGAACTTCATGGTGATGCCGTACTCGCCAGTCGACGGCTCGTAGGTGCTGTCGATTGCCTCCAGCTGAAGGCCGGCCAGCTGGTCGCGCAGCTCGTCAATGTTCATGCGAAGATCTCCTTGTAGAGGCCGGGCTCGATCTGCCGGCGATACTTGCGCACGATGTGCGCGCCGAGCACCGCTTCCTTTGCGGTCAGTGTGTAGCGGCCAGCGAGCAGCGCGCCGATACCGGTGTCAGCCTTGTTGAAGCCGATGCCGTTCAGCTCCATGGCGCGGTCGCCATTGAGGCTGTCGAGCTGCTTCAGCGCGGCGTGAATCGCGCCGATGCGCTGGCCGTCCAGCAGCTGCGCGTCGCGTTCGATCTCCTTCACGCGCACCGTGGTGGCTGCAGCGACGCGTGCTTGGTAGCGCTCTTCCTTATAGTCGCACGCCACCGCCTCGGCCCACGTCTTGGGTTCCGGCAGGTTCGGTTTGGCGATCTCGTCTTCGTACACAGGCGCTGCGACGTTGGCGTTGCCGCGGTCGAGGGCGCGGTCGATCACCTCCTGCTTATCGACCAGGGTCTGCGCCATGCGCGCATCGAGCGAACCGTCGGCGACGAGGTGCTGGATCAGCACGCTGTCGGTCTGGCCGATCCGGTGGATCCGGTCTTCAGCCTGCGAGACGTTGCCCGGCACCCAGTCCAGCTCGACGAAGAACATCGTCGCGGTACGCGTGATCGTATAGCCGACGCCGGTCTTGATGGTGCCGATGAACACACGCGCCTCGCCGCGCATGAACGCGTCGACCGCCGCTTGGCGCTCTTCGATAGACTTGGTGCCATTGACGACGACCGCGCCGACGTCAGCAAACGCCGCCTGCAGGCGTTCAGTCACGTCGGTGTGGTGGCACATGATCGCTACGCACGGCAGCTCGTCGAGAGCGTCGCGGATGTAATCGATGGCCGCGCCGACCTTGGCCAGCGCAAGCTCGTGGCGGATCCGCGCCATCTCGTCGAACGCTGCGCCAGTCGCGTCCTCCAGCTCCTGCACGCGCTTGGCGTAGGTCTCGTCGACCTTCGCCATGGCCTCAGCAATGGCTAGCTCGGCTTGCAGGTACTGGAAGTTCGCGTCGGCTTCGCCTTCCTTACCGACGAAGGCTTCGATCTCGTCGCTCGTGAGCGGCACGATCTGGCGGCGCTTGGGCGGCAACTCCTTCAGCACGTCCGCCTTCAGGCGGCGCACCATGAACGTACCGCGCAGACGGCCCTGCAGCTCTTCGAGGTTCGAAGCGCCGCCAAACTCCCAGCCGTGGCCGTTGTTGTACGCGTTGCAGTAGCGCTTCGCGAAGCCGAAGAAGTTGCGGCCCAGTCCATTCGGATCCAGCGCCTCGCACAGCGGCCACAGCTCGACCGGCTTGTTGAGGACGGGCGTGCCGGTCATGAACACGCGGCGACGCGCGGTGACGCCAGCAACCGCATCCTTGTTGCGGCGCGGGTTCGCCTTCTGACCGAGCACCGCCTTCGTGCGCTGCGCGTCAGGGTTCTTCAGGTAGTGGCACTCGTCCACGACCAGCAAATCCCACTGGCGCGCATCGATCTGAGCGCGGAACTTCTTCACCATTTCGTAGTTCGTGATGACGACGTCGGCGAAATCATGCTCGGCCGTCCAGCCGTGCTTGCTTGTGTAGGCGACCGTCAGGTTCTTCACGTCCCACTTGCGCCACTCGCGCAGCCAGTTCGGCTTCAGGAACGCCGGGCAGATGATCAGCACCTTGCGCACGGTCGCGTCGGCATTGGCGATGCCAATGGCCTGGATCGTCTTGCCGAGACCCATCTCGTCACCGATCAAGGTCGCGTCGCGCTCCAGCGCATAGGCGATGCCGCCCTTCTGATATCCCAGGTAGGCGAGGCCGGCGGGGGCAGGGACATTGATGTCGGCGTCGGTCGCGCGCGAGGCTTCGACGCTCACCTTAGCAGCTTCGTAGGCCTCAGTCTTCGCGACGTTGCGCTGCGCGATCTGAGCGTTCGCCTCAGCGAGCGCTGCTTCGTCGTTGATGGCGCGAGCGGCCAGCTCGTCCTGGGTCCACCAGCAGCGGGCCGCTGGATCCCAGCGGTACTTGAGGCTCTTCACGAAGGCGATGGCTTGCGGGTTATGCGCAAAGCGCGCCTCCCAGCGGGAAGCGCGCTCGTTCTTCGAGATGGTGATTGCGTTGGTCATGGGGCTATATAGCGTATGGATATCCAGTCGTCAACCCGGCATTGCTGTGACTAAAGTCACCCCGCTTTTCGCCGGCCACCGAAACGAAATGCTCTGGGGTCAACGCCGACGAGCGCGTTCGGTCTCTGCACCCAGGCGTTTGCGGCCTTGCCGCCGACGAGGCGCGAGTGCGCGCAGCAATATGACCCCGTGTCACTGGCCTTCGGGCGAGCGCAGAAGCCGAAGCCTGCGTGTTTCGGGTCGCCGATGGGGAAACGGCAGTCGCGCGTTTCCAGCGTTTCGACGGTGACGACCTTGTCGTCCCTGGCGAGAGGGGCCAGAGCGCGGATTTGGTCGAGATCGAGGGCGTCTAGCTCTGTGTCGACCACCAGAACAGGCGCTCGCGCCTCAGCGTGAGCGTCGCAGGCCGGGCCTTTTGTCGGTTTTGTCGGTTTCACATCGTTGCGCACAACTTTGCGGCGGGCCCTCTTAGGGCCATTGATTTGACGGTGCGTTTCACCGGCCCCCGCCGAGCTGCGAAACTCCTTGTTTCGCGACAGCTTACCGCTGACCGCGGAGCGCGAAACTGGCACGCCGACGGTGCCGCGGAACTTGACGTTAATGGCGTCGGCGATTGCCGAAGACCCCGAGCCGCGTCGCCACATCTTCAGGGTAAACTCGTATTGCTCGGGCGTCCACGGAAACTTGTCGCGGTTCGCAGCTCCTGTCGGCATTCAGCTCCTCCCGGTGTGTGTGGTGGACACCTCGACTACACAGGAATTATCCGGGTGTCCAGACCATTTTTTGGTTGACAGGTGTTCCGGCACACCGCTAGAGAGAGCGGGTGACCAGCCAGACCAAAACCGAACGCGCGCTGGAAAGTGCCGTTCTCTTCCTGCTTCGAGAGGCTGACCGCTATGCGGTCAGGCACGACCTATCGCTCTCGACCGTCTCACGTCGGATCTTCGACGACGCGCGTGTGATCGAGCGTCTGTGGGGAGGGACTACCCGCATCACGCTTTGGCGTCTGATCCGAGCCGCCAATCGCCTTCGCATTCTCAAGGAGACCAAATGACCCTGCGTATTGTCACCGCCGACGAGCGGCTTAACCGTGCCGGCGCTCCCAAGATCCTGATCGCCGGGCCTCCAGGCGTCGGCAAGACCAGCCTCCTGCGGACAATGCCGCCGGAGACCACGCTCTTCTTCGACCTTGAGGCCGGCGACCTCAGCGTGCGCGACGTGCCTGTCGATCAGGTGCAGGCGCGCACATGGAAAGAGTGCCGGGATCTCGCGGCGTTTCTGGGTGGTATCAATCCGAACGTCGCCGACGACGACGTCTACGGCGTCAACCACCACAACTACGTGCTGGAGCAGTTCGGCGATCCTGAGATGCTGAACAAGTACCGCACGTACTTCGTCGACAGCATTACGGTCGCGGCGCGCCTATGCCTCGCGTGGGCGGCGACGCAGCCCGAGAGCTTCAACCAACAGGGCAAGAAGGATCTGCGCGGGGCCTACGGCCTGCTCGGCCGCGAGATGGTCAACTGGGTGTCGCAGCTGCAGCAGGCGCGCACCAAGAACGTCGTCTTCGTCGGCATCCTTGAGCAGACGAAAGACGAGTTCGGCCGCTCGTTCTGGGCGCTGCAGATCGACGGCCAGAAGGCGTCGAAGGAGATCCCAGGCATCATCGACGAAGTATTGGCGATGCAGCGCATCGCCTTCGTTGAGGGCGAAGAGCCGCAGCGCGCGCTCCTGTGCAACAGCGACGTCCAGGCTCATGTGCCCGGCCCGTACCCGCTCAAGGACCGCAGCGGCATGCTCGAAGCCTACGAGAAACCGAACCTGGGCGAGCTGATCAACAAGCTGGGAGGCGTGCCGTGAGTGTGATCATGCGGCCGTTCGACGTCGACAAGGAGATGGTCGAGATCGCCGCGCTTGCGGCGATCAAGGATCCGGCGCACCTCGAACATTGGCGCGCTGTGCTCAGCATGCTGCCCGACGAAGCCATCGGCGGCTCGAAGGGGTGGCGCGCTGCGCTCAGCATGCTGCCCGACGAAGCCATCGGCGGCTCGAAGGGCCCGGCGTTCCGCGACAAGATCCTCACCTTGATCCTGGCGCTGCAGGAGCTGCAGAGCGCGGCGAATGCTTTCATGAAGGCGCGCGGCGAGCTGCTGACTGACGAAGACCTGAAATAGATCTCACGCCGGAGCGGTCCCTGGCCGGCGGGTTGTACAACAAGGGCAAGGAGTGAAAGCCAATGGACGTTTTCCTGGACTTCGCGAAAGAAGAAAACCGCTCGTTCGATCTGTTGCCCGAGAAGACGGTGGCGCACGTCGTGCTGTCCATCGAGCCCGGCAAGGAAGGCACTCCGGAGAACGCGTTCACAGTGACATCGTCAGGCCTCCTGATGCTGCGTCTGTGCGCGACGATCACCGAAGGGCCGTTCCAGGGCCGCAAGTTCTGGCAGAACATGATCCTTGGCGCGACCAAAGGAACGGTTCCATCCGAGGGACAGCAGAAGGCGATCAACATCGCCCGCGGAATAGTGCGTCAGCTGCTCGAAGCTGGCCGCGGCGTGGAGCCGTCTGACGAGAGCGCAGCAGCCGTCGCTGCACGCTCGATGACGTCGGTCCACGAGCTGGCCGGCCTTGAGATGTGGGTGACCATCGGCATCGATAAGTCCAAGGATCCGCAGTACAGCGATCAGAACAAGATCTCGCGCGTACACCCCTACAATAAGGGCGCCGCCCCGCCAGCATCGACCACCGGCTCCGGCCAAGCGGGCAACCCCGCGCAGGCCAAGTCTGCCGGCGCCGCTCCGAAGAAGCCGAGCTGGGCGCAGTAGGTGCCTGTCCGCACCAAAGCTGCAGTGGAGCGTGCAGCTGAACGGAAGAGGGTGGTGCAAGCCACCCTCGACCAGCTCCTGATTGAATGCGGCGACATGCTGCTCACCGAAGACGAGCTAGGCGGGCTCACGCGGGCGCTGCCGAAACTCTTCGAGCTGGCAGAAGACATGGGCTGCAGCGGCAAGCCGCTCGATGAGTGGGGCAAGGAAGAGATCATGCGCTTCCTGACCATCGCGATCCGCGCGGCGGTGCCGCTGCGCATCACCACATTCACCCTGGCGACCGACGATGGCGCGCCGCCGTTCTGAAGGAGCTGACCTTGGACTACGACTTCAACCACACGACCAAGCCGAAGCGCACGGCCGACGCGATTGCCAAAGCTGCAAACGCCTCCGAGGCCATCAACATCACAATCGACGACGCCATGCGCACCGAGCATGGCGGCGACGATGGGCGCGCGTTCAACATCTCCCCGTCTGGCGTGGGCGGGGAGTGCATGCGCCAGTTTCAGTTTCAGATCACGGGCGTGCCCAACACGTTGCAGCCGCGAATGCTACGGATCTTCGACCGCGGCAACGTCTACGAGGACATCGTCGCGCGCTGGCTGAAGAACGCCGGCTTTCACCTGAAGACGGTCGACGAGCAGGGCAAGCAGTTCGGTTTTCAGCTGGCGAAGAACAACATTCGCGGGCGGATCGACGGCGTGATCCTCGCCGGCCCAAAGATCCCAGGCATCGAGTACGCGTGCCTGTGGGAGTGCAAGGTGCTCGGCGAGAAGGGCTGGAAGAACCTCGTGTCGAAGGGCGTCGCCCAGGCCTATCCAAAGTACGCCGCGCAGATCGCGCTCTATCAGGCGTACAAAGAGCTGGAGACGCCGGCCATGCTGACGGCGCTCAACATCAACACGATGGAGCTGCACCACGAGCTGGTGCCGTTTGATCAAGAGCTGGCGCGGTCGATGAGCGACCGTGCAGTCGACGTGCTGATCAACACGCAGGCAAATGCGCTGATGGGCCGCGCCGGCGGAGATCCCGACAGCTACCCGTGCCGGTTCTGCGACTTCAACAAGCATTGCTGGGAAGACGGCGGGCTCGGGCCGAAGAGGCCGGCGCGATGACGCTCTACAGCACCGCCAAGTCTCATTTTAGCGCCGCTCACCGGGGCGACGATGGGCGCTTGCATGGGCACACCTGGGTCGTTCGCTTGGAGTGGGAATACAACGACGAAGACGCAACGGATGTTAAGGCGGAACTGTGCAAGTTCATAACCAAACGCTTTGACCACAAAGATCTAGGATCTGAGGCCGCAGCTCGTGCTGAAAAAATTGCGACGTTGATTGCTGCGCATATGGGTGAGTTCGTGGTCGTCTCTGCTGTCTACATTGATCGAGACGTCGAGGGTCTAGGGGTGATTTATCGGCGATGAAATTCTATCCCGGCCTCCACCAGCCCAGCGATGCAAAGAAGGGCTTCGCTCGTTGCTTCATCAGCCGTAATAGGTTGGAGCAGAGAGTAAAGCCTCTTGGTTGCGACGATGTGATCATTGATAGCAAAGCATTTGAGAATAAAATCAGAGAAAGGATACGTCGATGAAGAGATATCCGTCAGGCCCACAACTTCAGTTGGCGTTGGCTGAGCTTGAGGCTGTAGAGGTGGAAAGCAGAGCGCTTTCGAAACGCAGGTTCAATGCAATGGTCCGCGCCCTCGCCCCGCGCTAGAGACAGGAGAACAAACATGAGCCGACTGACGTTTGGTGAATTACGCCGCGCCAACCTAATGCGTATGCCGCAATTCAAGAACAAGAACGGCGAGCGCGCGCACTCGAAAGATGACGGCTCCGACTGGGCGCTGTCGGCATGGTGCAACGCCGTGTGCGGCGAACTTGGCGAAGCCGCCAACCTCATCAAGAAAATCGAGCGCGGCGACTACACGCTTGAGGAAAAGCGCGAAGAATTGGCGCGCGAATTTGCCGACGTCGTTACCTACCTCGACATCCTTGCCTCACGCGCGGGCGTCGATCTTGGCGAAGCCACGGCGCTGAAGTTCAACGAGGTCAGCGAGCGCGTCGGGTCAACCGTGCGCCTCGTCACCCTGCCGGGCGGCGGAATGATCGCTGGGCACAAATACCGCACGCTAGAGGAAGGACTAGAGGAAGGAAAAGGAGAAACGAAATGACGCAACGCATCCAATTCTACGCTTACACGCCCGCCACCGAAGTCTATCCGAACGTGACGCCATACTTGCAGGCGTTTAAGGAGGCGGACAACGCCATCACCATCGTCGTGCGCGGTAAGGACGGCAAGGAAGCTTCCATCACCATCGATCCGAAAGGAGCCGTGCAGTTTTCTATGCACCTTGGCGCGTCGAAGTTTGCGCACGAAGTCATCGCCGCGCGTCAGGAACGCGATGCGGCCCGCGCGCCAGAGGAAGGAGGCGGGGAATGAGCACAAAAAGCCTGACCGATCTGATGGCTGAAAAGGAATCTGCCGCCTACGCCCGAGGCCGTCGCGACGGCGCAGCGGAGATGCAGGAGATGTGCGCGAAGGAAGCGGAAAACATAAAGTGGGCGATAACGATGGACGGCAACCCAAAGGCTGTGGCTTGGCACGACGCACTTTACGCCGCCGCCGCCGCCATCCGCGCACTGAAGCTGCCGGAGGAACGCTCATGAGCCGCGAAGACGACGACATCGGAACACTGATCGAAGCAGCTGAAGCTGCCGCGTCCACCGAGTGGGAACAGAACTTCATGAGCGACATGCGCGACCGCTACGACCAGTACGGCGACGAGATGTTCCTCTCCGACAAGCAGCGCGCCGTGCTCGAACGCCTCGCAGAGAAAGGCGTTCGCCAGTCCCGACGGTAGGCGTCTGCGCGACACTTGCTGGGATGTCGATGACATCCTGGCGATGCTCGACTATAGCGATTTCTCCAAGAGCGGGGCTTGACGCGCGGCGCGGCACTCTTCCAGGGTGGAAGGCTCGGGGAGAATGACCAACGTGCTGGAGCAGTTTCCGTCGGCCCCAGAGGCCGATCTCATCCACCGCGTCGTGCATCGGATCTTCAACGCGAGCGGCATGCGCGGTCGCGTAGAGATCGGTTGGACAGACCCGCATCCGCCACACGGGCTCAGTCACGCGGCGAACTTCGATCTCTCGGATCTCGACGATCTCTGCGAGAAGGCAGTCAGCCTGAACAGCACGCCAAACCGCAACTTGTACATCTCTGCCGGCCTACGCAAGACTGACATGCCGCACAACGTGCGCGCAAAGGACGTTGATGTCATCGCCTGCGTCGCGTTCTGGGCTGACTTCGACGGCGATGGCGACTTCGACAAGGCCTACGCCAAGGTCACTGAGCTGGACATCGTGCCGAACGTCGTGATCGTGACCGGCACGCACCCTCATGTGCGCGCTCAGATGTGGTGGGTGCTAGACGAGCCGCTCGAAGATTTGCGCCGACACCGCGCTGTACAGGAATGCCTAGCTAAGATGCTGGCCGGAGATCCCACTGTCGTGAATTGCTCACGCGTGATGCGTCTCGGCGGATCTGTTGCTTGGCCGATCAAGAAAGGCAGACGCATCGAGGTCACCGCCCTTGCCGACGTCGCGATGCGCGAAGCGAACTATTTCCCCGAGGAGATCGAGAGCGCGATCCTGCGCGGAGGGACACAAGACACGGCCACTGTAGAGACGCCGCTGCTCGACTTCACGAAAGAGACGCAGGGCGTCCCGGTGGATATACAGCAGGCGCTCGTCGAGGGCATGAAACCCGGCCAGTTCCATGTGAACATCCGCAAAGCTGTAGCAAGCCTGCTCGCGCAATCGACGCCGCCACGCATGATTTTCGAGATGATCGCGGCGATGGTGCGCAAGGAAGGGACTAACGTCGACGAACGCCTTCGGGATCTGTCGCGCCTCATCCACAGCGGGATAGAAAAAGGAATCTACAAAGCTCCTGTACAACAGGTCGCCGGTCCAAATCTGGAAACGCTGCGCGCTCGCTTCAGGTTCTCTTCCCACGCCGATCTCATGCAGCGCGATCCGCCTGATTGGCAATTAGAAAAGATGCTGCAGGTCGACAGCCTCAGCGGTCTCTATGCGCCATCAGGATCCTTTAAGACGTTCATCGCGCTCGACATGGGCCTCTCTATCGCGACCGGCTTGCCGTGGCACGGCCACGCAACGCGTCAGGGGCGCGTGCTGTACATCGCCAGCGAAGGCAGCGGCTCGTTCGGTTTCCGGATCCAGGCCTGGGCGAACGCGCGATGCGATGGCCAGCTGATCCCCGCCACGCACTTCATGCACCTCTCTGAAGACGTGAACCTGCTCTCAGCCGACGAACTGCGCGCGCTGGTCGAGGCGACGCAGGAGCAGATGGAAGGTCTCGATCTGGTGATCTTCGACACCCTGGCGCGCTCGATGGCCGGCGGGGACGAGAACGCGACCAAGGACATGAGCGCTCTCGTGGCCAACATCGACACGCTGCGCAAGGCGCTGAAGACGTCAGCGATGCTGATCCACCACACCGGCAAGGACGAGGCCAAGGGCGGGCGCGGATCCTCGGCGCTGCGCGGGGCCCTCGATCATGAATTTCGGCTCCGCAGGGAGCCGGGCGACGACCGGGTGAAGCTGATCACGACCAAGCAGAAGGACGCCGACGAGGCTCACCCGATCTGGCTCAAGTTAGGTCGCATCGAGGTAACACACCCTAAAACGGGTGAGGTCCGTGAGAGCCTTGTGCCGGTCCTACAGCAGGGTCCGACGGACGGGGTGCCTGAGACGGTCGTGAGGGCGAACGCCTACCACGGGCTACGCCCTGCGCAGCTGACGGCGCTTCAGGCGGTCAGGGACAATGACGGTCGGATTTCGACCGGTGGCGTGGCCCTGGCCGTGGGTGCGCGACCGGACAATATGGGGCGCACTTTGAGGGCCCTCGCAGACCGCGGATTGATCGTCGAAAGGGACGGGTTCTGGCGTTTCGTTCCAGGCCATCCTCAATGGCAGAAAACTGAAGAAGATCAAGAGGGATGAGGGCTAACTGAGGGGAACTGAGGTATGGATATCCAGATCACTCAGTTCCCCTCAGTTGGAAGAATTCAATTAAAACAGGCTGTTAGATGCCTCTGTGAGGGGATCTGAGGGGATCTGAGGATAGCGGTCACCCCTCCTCACTCAGTCTCTCCCACTACGTGGGAGACTGCAGTGAGGGAGTGACTGAGGGAGGTAGTATGCCGTTACCAACAATCATGGCTGTGGATCCGAAGACCGGCGAGCTGGTCGACGTGAGGTTCAAGCGAACCTGTAACGAGTGCGGTCGGATGTTCGATCTGTGGCGCGACCCCAGGCACGCGTCGTTCAAGATTGGGGTCGTCGATCTGGAAAAGTTCGCCCGACGGTGCCCACGGTGCCGACAGGGCGAGGTTGACACCGAATGCGAAGCGCCTGCACAAGGCCAGCGACCGTGAATGAACTGTGAAGGAGATACTGGAATGGCGCGACGACTGAAGACGAAGGGCACGTCTGCGGATCGAGCTGGCTGGCCTGGGACTGCACCTTCGTCGGACACGGCTCACGCGCGTGCGCGCGTGAAGGGGGCCGAGCCGGCCGAGCCCCCGCAGCTCTCTGCGCTGAACGTGCTCGTGCCGCAGGATCCCGAGCTGGTCGCGTTCAAGGGCGAGCTAGCCAGCGCTAGGATCGCCGGCAACGTTTCGAACATGGAGGTCGCGCTCATGAACGACCTGATCCAGCTGCGTGAGCTGCAGGCGATCAGCACCGCGCTGGCTCAGCGTACCGAAGAGGTGCGCGCCAGGATGGGCGAGGGTCTGATGCTGACCGAAGAGAAAAAGTTCGGCTGCAAGATCGGGTCAGCGATGCTCTCGGCCCCGCCGACTGGCGTTGAGATCTTCGACCTGAACCAGATCCCCGCCGGCTACCTGAAGGTCGAGCCTGACAAGGTGAAGATCGGCAAGGTGCTGCGCTCTGGAGCGACTGTGGCCGGCGCTGTGCTCGTGACCAAGAGCGACAAGCCGGTGTTGCGCGTGACGTTCGGGGCGAAGCCTGCGGCTGCGGACGACCCGGAATGACCGACCACGACATCACGCAGGCGATCATTGCGTTCAGCGGCTTCATGGCTGCTCTTGCATTCGGATTTGGAGTGATCATTGGCCAAGACATCGAGAAGCGTAGATCCGTTGACGCAAATAGCGAAGCGAAGAGCACAGGAACAAGCGCTGCTAGAGCGCGAGCTGGCGAAGCTCGACAGGGAGATTGAAGCGCTGACGCTGCGCAAGAATCTCGTGCTTAGCCTGCTCGGCATTTCGTCGTTGACGAGGCAAGCGTCTTTAACGAACGAACCGTCCGCTCCGCATCCGATCACGGGCCTGCGCAAGTGCGCTGACTGCGGCACGCTCGTGCCCGGTCCCAACGATAGAGGCGACTGCCCAGCGTGCCATGCTGGGCCATTTGAGGAGGTGAGGTGAAATGACCAAGACCCAAGTGCTCGTGAACAGCAACGTCGCATCGTCGCCGATCCCGCGCCAGCCGGTGAAGATGAGGATCCGCACCACCAACCCGCCGGCTCGCTCACCCAAGCCGCCGTTCCACATTAGATGACCACGACGCTCGGCATCGACCCCGGCCTCAGTGGCGCGCTCGCGCTCCTCTTCGATGATCGGCTGATCCTGTTCGACACGCCGACGTTCGAGATCCAGCGCAACGGCAAGACGCGGCGCGAGATCGATGTCGTCGCTATGCTCGACATCGCGCGCAGCGCTGCGCAGAATCAAGGCTTCGTCACGCTGTGCGTGCTCGAACAGGCCGGTGCTCGACCGAAGGAGGGTGCGGCTTCGTCGTGGAAGAACGGCTGCAACTGGGGCGTCACGCAGGCCTGCGTCGTGGCTGCAGGGATCCCGATGCAGGTGGTCGCACCACAGGTCTGGAAGAAAGCGATGGGCGTGACCGGCGACAAGGACGAGGCGCGCCGCATCGCTTCACGCTTACTGCCCAGGCACGCGCACAACTGGACGCTCAAGAAGCACGACGGCCGCGCCGAGGCCGCGTTGATGGCGCTCTATGCAAGGCAACTGATCCGCGGTAATGGGCGATAGAACGGCTGGGGCGAGTTCGGTCCCTCACATGGATCCACCCCCCGCATAGCCCGATGGGAGGCATGACGCATGACCGAGATCCGGAGAGGAGCCCAGGCTCAAGGGACCGATCTCGTCTCGGGTGCGGTGTCCGTTGCGCGGTCTGCAGCCCGCACTGCCGACCGTCTCAGCCGTTCGATCCAACAGCACCTCGACCGCGTCGCGCGCCAGAACGAAGAGCTGGACCGTCAGCGGCAAGAGCGCCAGCAAGCTCAACGAGACCGACAAGGACAGCGTGATCGCTTCCTTGCGACCGGTCTGGATCCGAGCGTGACGAACCGACAGACGCGTGCGCCGGCTGAGGCTCAGCCAGATCGGGGTCCAAACGTCACGCTCGACTACTCCGGTCACGAAGCGCCGGCCGCAACCGTGAACGCGGTGCGTGACGCCAATCGCACGCAGGCCGGAGCCAACACAGGCGCGTACATGGTGCGCGGCCAGGGTATGGGCCCGATGCTGCGCGTCGACTACGGCGACGGCCCGGTGACGCTCCGCGATCCGACTGATCGTGAGATCCTGCGCGAAGTCGTCGAGCAGAACCCGCGCGCCTACGACAGCTTTGCGTCGTGGGTGACCAACGTGCTGCAGCTTCGCGGTGAGCCGGTGAGTGCGCTCAATGCTGAGCGTGTGGCAATGGCGCGGCGCGCATGGGAGACCGGCGGTGAGAAGTATGGCGGGCCGCAGTCGTCATCGCGTGCGGTCCCGTTCGACGCATCGTTTGTCAACAGCGATGCTTACGTGGCCGACCGCGGCAACGTGAACTACGAGGCTCACTACGGCACGCGGCCGACCGGCACAGGCGCTGTGACGCGCACGAGTGAGCCGCAATACGACACGCCAGGGCAGAGCCCGGCTGAAGTGCGGATCCCGCTCACGAGCGACGAGATCAACCGCGGCCAGTCGGATCTCATGCAGATCCTGCAGCGCAATCGCCGGCAGGGAGCTGAGAGCCGGGCCGCATCGATCCGCGACCGCGAGGCGCGTGCGGCGCGCGTGCCAGACAGTCGCGAGGGTCAGGTGCTGCAGCTGCCGAACATCCTGCGTACTCAGGTGAGGACCGCGCTCGCCGAGCGTGACGCTCAGCGCAGGCTCGAAGCTGTGCAGGCCGAGAACGAGAACATTCGCCAGCAACAGCTCGGCGCGGTTGGACAGCCGAAGCAGGACAGTGGAGCGACCGATGCTAAAGCCAGTGACGCAGCGGCCAATCAGGCTCAGCAAGCCGGCGGTGGACTACGAGGAATTGATCGACTTGACGGTGAAGGTGGAGCTACATCTCAAAGTAACCCCGGCCCAGCTGGCGTCACTGTCTCCGCGTCGCGAACCCTCTCTCAGAGAGCGGATGCGCAGAATATCCAGGGTACTCAATCGCGGCTCGATCGACTAGAACAGCGGATCCGTAACTCTCCTCTCGCACCCGTCGCCGCCATTGCAGGCGTAGCGGCCGGCGCTGAAGTGCCGATTGGCGATACGGGCGTGAGCGCTTCGACCGACGGCGTCAAAGGCAGGTGGCGCTGGTGAGTGTGCTCAACCCAACGCGCCAACGCGTGCGGCTCGGCGAAGACTACCGTCAAGCGCTCGGCATGTGGCCGATCAAATCAGGCGGCGCTGGTCTCGGCTCGACCGGCGCTGCGCAGGTGAAGACGGTGCCGACGACGTATCTGATCGGCTACCAGTCGGGCAAAGCTGCGCCGACCCAGACCGCGGTGGGTGGCGGTGGCGGGCGAGGCCCGAGCGCTGCTGAACGCAGACTAATCCAACAGGTGTAAGCGATGACCACGCCGACCCAGTACACGCGCCTCAACGATGCACTGCTGCACGCTGCAGCGGTGGCAAAGGCGCACAACATCACGGTCGACGCACTGCGCACCACGAAGAGCAACCGCGAGGTCAACGCGGCTCGGGCCGAGTTTGCAGAGCGCGCGAAAGAGAAGCTCGGCTGGGGCGTGCGCATGACCGGTAAGTTCCTGAACGTCTCGCCGCGCAGCGTGTGCAACCTGCTGGCCGCGCGCGAAGGGCGTAAGACCGACATCATCGCCCGGCTCGAAGCAAAGATCGCGGCCCAGGAGAAGATTATTCGAGAGCTGCGCAAGCAGACAAAGGAGAGGGCAGCATGACCACGACAGTTCACATCTACGGACACGGCCTCGACGAACGCGTGTCGTTCTGGGAGGGCAGCGAAGGCGCGAAGGCTATCCGCTTCTTCAACTTCAACCTATCAGGCGAGCCTGACGTGGCGATCCTCAAGTCGCTGGCTGCGGCCTTCATCGAGAAGGCCAAGCAGATCCAGCAGGCCCGTCCAGAGACCGCGCGTGAGATGGCGGTCGCCATCACCAACATGCAGTTGTGGGGCGTGCTGGGCGTGACCACGCCGCGGCCGGAGTAAGAGCCATGTCCAACATCAAACCTGTTGACAAGTTTGCGGCCGTCAAGGCAGAGGCGGAAGCAGAGCGCCAGCGCATCGCCGAGGACAATTACAAGCGCGGCGTGCGCGTCGGCGAGGGGCACAAGGCATGGGCGTACGGTCTGGCTGGCGCAATCATCGGTGCGATCCTGATGGGCCTGTACACGATGGCCACGAGCGAGCGGGCAATGTTCAATGCCGGGGCGGTAGCGGATCGAGTGCTCGGGCGCGTGGTGGAGCCGGCGCAGCTGGCAGCGCCGGAGATCGATCCTTTCGCTTACGACCGGAACACGGAGACGGCTCGAGAGCAGGCATGTTCGGAGGGGGTTCGGGATCCTCGCAGCGGGAGATGTCCGTCTCCTCCGGGGACAGTCGACCCCGACCGTCGGTGAAGGCGTTGGGTTTACTTGGTGCGGCTGTGTTCAGCTTGTTGTGCTGGGCGCTTGTGTATTGGATCGTGAGGGGAGGCTAAAAGATGTCGAGCGTCGAGCGGCTTGAGAGTTCGGATATGTTCACGACGATCACGCTGGATACGGACATCAATCCGCGTCCGCGGGCGTTGTGGGTCACTGTGAGCGGCAACTTGGTCTGTAAGAACAAGGCCGGCACGTCAGTGACGTTCCCTGTTGTGGCTGGCACCGTCGTGCCGATCTCGCCGAAGCAGGTAACGTCGGCCAGCACTGCGACTGCATTGGCGCTGTTCTGATGCAGCTCGGGCTTCTTTTATCGCTTCAGCGCCTCGGCTACGGCATTGGCGAGGTGGTTCCGGCTGACTTTACTGTCACGCCGGGTGCGGACGGGGCGTACTCAGCCGATACGCTGGATCCAGCGAATGCAACCAATGCAGCAGGAACGGCGTCAACGTCGTCGAGCCGACGCTATTTGGTGGCGACTAGCCTGAACAATTTCACGATGAAGACCTTGGGGTCGAGTCGCGATCAAGAGATCACGTCGCGCGCCAGTCGTATGGAGTATTTTCTTCGACTTACCGCGGCGGGCAAGGCGTATCGAGTTTTTATTGACAGCACCGGCATCAACGGCACGACCGGCAACATTATCATCTCGCTCGTGACCGGCGTCAGTGAAAGCAGTTCGGGCTATACGGTCAGCAGGACGTTGTGGGAGCACCAGAACGCCAACTCAATTACGGCGGCGACGTTCCCCGCCAACGCAGCGACCGGCTACTACACGGTCGGCGTCTCTGGGTTCGACATCTACATCAAGATCAACGGCGTCGAGATCATTCGGATCCAAGACTTTCACCATTGCGTGCCGGGGAAGATGGCGATCCGGTCGACGGCCGGCTACACGCAGCTAGCGCCGACGTTCACGTTCAACGAGCGCGCAAGCCTTTACTCGATCATTGATGACGCGACTGGATCCGGCCTGTTCGATCTCCGCGACTTTGGCCTCAAGTCCGTGTCGACGACGGGATCGATCACGGCAGGAAGCCCAACGCTGACGGTTGCCGATGGCAGCAACATCAGGGTCGGCGACTACGTGTGCGTTGTCATTGGGAATGAAGCTGGCGCTGGCGCGCGGGGAACCATCGGTGTGGGTGGCGTGTGGCCGGCTAAGTATTATGCCGATCTCACGGCGATGAATGCCGACACCACGCAGGCCAACAACACTTACGCATGGCGTCAGGACACTGGCGCGGTGTATCGCTGGGCGACAGGATCGCCTGGATCGTGGACGGCGGTGGCCGTTACTCAGTGGTACACCTACAAGTCCGCGCCGCGCTCGCTCTATGCGCGCGTCACGGCGAAACCGTCGACCAACGTCTGCACGCTCGACACGAACGCTACTGTCGACGCCACGAACGCGACGGTGAAGGTCGATATGTCTGCGGTGTTCAACCGCCTCGGGCAGATCTACACGAATGCGCAGTACTCAACAGCGCAGATCAACACCGACTTTAACCCGGCGGCGATGACGATCTATGTGCCGGATGGCGACTATCCGTGCGTCGGGTACATCGTGCTGCCCAGCACGGGCTACGCCAACCTCGTCGGCGCAGGAAAGACAACGACGTTCATTCGTTCTGTCGAAGGACTTGCGCCGGCTGCGATCCGCATCACGTCGAGCAACAGTTACGTCTCCGGCATCCATTTGATCGGCACCGCTTGGAATAGTAAGTACGGTCTTGGCTGGGGCAATTCAAAAGGCCGGATGAAGGGCTACGATCTAAGTGGGCTGTTCTCGCTTGAAGAGCCGTACAGTGTGGGTGTGACTGAGACGGCGATCACGACAGGCCCAGCATTTCCGCATGGCATCATCATCGTTCAGAACAGCAACAGCTATATTTGCAACGTCAACGTCACTGACGTGTGGCAACAAGCGATTGCATGTACATTCTCAACTGATAGTCGTGCTTACGACAGCGCGATCTACATGACGCAGCCAATCCGTCAGTATATCCAGTGGCTGCTACACTGGGCGGACCACACGGGGACTGCTGGCGTCAAGAGTGTGTACAACATCACAGTCGACAGTCCGTACCTCACTGGTGCGTTCGAGATGTTCAAGTGTCGCAACACTTGGTTTGACAACATCACTACGCGTAACGGGACCTGCGCGAACAACGGCTCAGAGGACAGCAAGTACTCCAACATTACGATCACGATTGAGCAGAACACGCAGTACATCGGCGAAGAGGGTGCTGCGTCGTCGAGCAACAATCCGATCTTCAACATCAACAACAACATTGGCGTGGCGGCGAACCTTGTTGATGGCGGCATCATCATCGATGGATTTTCGGTCGTGCAGGATTTCATTAATCCGTCGAACGATCTCATGTCGGTGGTAGTGATTTCTGGTCAGACGCCTAACTGCCAAGTTATGAACGGTACAATTCGCTGCAAGGACTTCGTGCCCGGCGGCCGGACTGGCTTCGTTGCGCTGGCGTCTAACGGCGCGAATGCGGATTTCAGTAATATCGATATTTACGGCAAGTCGGTGAACCAAGTGAACGGCTCCGGCAATAAGGCCATCGTCCATGCTGCCAACTCGACGGCGGCTAGCGGATCGACCGATACGAACCTGCGCACGTTCACTTACGCCGGAACGGCCATTACGCCGGTCGACGAGACGGCCCCCGCATGATCCGAGCGCTGGCCGACGCCGTGAGGGTGTACGTAGGCATCTTGCTGCTCCCCGCGCTGGCGGTTGCGTGGTGTCTCCGCGGGTTAGGTCTGATTAAGTTTGACCTTGAATAAGGAGTGAAGCATGTTCGCATTTCTCATCGGCTTCGCGCTCGGCGTTCTGCTGGCTCCGTGGCTGGGACCGCCCATGCGTCGGGGCGTTGATTGGGTAGCGGCGCATTTGAAACCGAAGGAGAAGGCTAATGGCCAAGAAAGCAAAGAAGGCGGCTAAGCCCGCAGCGAAGAAGACCGCCGCCAAGGCTCCAGCCACTCGGTAGGGGTGCGGGACGGCCAGTTGTTAGGAGCGGGGCCGCTGGTCAAGCGGCCCCGTTTGACCAAAGGAAAGGTGTCCCCTTCAATGACGGTTCGTAGCTTTACGATCACCATCGACGACGCCGGCATCGAGTACGCGCGTCAGCAGCACAACGACGCGCTGCCTATCCTCTACCTAGAAATTGAGGGAACAGCGCAGGCTCAGCCGGCCGAAGATCATCCCGATTACATTGTCGATGACGATGCTTACGTGCAGCGCGTGATGGAGCGCGCGGCTGGGAGCTACGTGCAGCAGGCGGTGGCGGCTGGTGTGAAATTGGCGCTAGACACGGCAGTGGCGCGGGGACTGTCGGTTGCCGACGTCGGATCCGCGCTTGATCAGAAGGCAATCGATGTCGGCGCGGTGACTGCAGAAGCTTTAGGGGTGACGCCACTCACTCCGGTGAAGGGCGGATGACCGTCTGGGTTGGATCGGTACTAAAACGGAGAGTGACCACATGCAGTTCAGTGACATGAAGCTTCGGGCCGAGAGCATTGGCGGCGAGATCAAGCAGGCCGACGCCGACGTGAAGGAAGCGACCTTGATGCGCGAGCGCGCAGAGGCCGCGCTCGATACTGCAAGGGACTACGAGACCAAGGCCATCGCGCGAGCGGCCGACAAGCGCAAAGAGCGCACCGAGCTGGCCCAGATGATGCACGACCACATCCTCGGTCAGGGCGAAGCGTCGGTGATTGCCGGCCGCATTGAGCTGAAGAACAGCATCTTCGAGATGCCGATGGCGGACCAGAGTTACATTCACAAGCCTGCCGACATCCCTGGCGACATCCCTGGTGACAACGCCGACAGCGTGCCGATCACGGAGGGGATGCAGCCGTGAGGAAGATCAAGCACGAGTGGCAGTACAGCGAGGCCGGCGAAATCTATCGCTGCGCGTACTGCAAGCACACCGGCTTCTTGCTCGATGGCGTGAAGGTCGCGTTCGGCGGTGCGGTTAAGCCCGAGCTGTCAACTGTAGATCCGGTCGTGTGCTACGTTGAGCAGGACGAAGAACCTGTTGCACAAGACGAACTTCCGGCCGATGCTCGTTTCGGCGATCCGACCGCCGAGACCACAGCCTCGCCTGAAGAGATCTTCCATCGTTTGCTGGTAGGATCTGACGGTCGGGTCGCTATTCAATTCACGAAGCCGGTCGAGTTCTACTCGATGTCGCCGCGAGAGGCGTTCGATCTGGCTCAAGAGATCCTCCAAGCGGCATACACTTCCAGAGAGCGCCAGCAGGGCGTGATCGTGCCGTTGGGAAAGAGTGCGCTCGATGACAAAAACTTCGGTGGCGAAAAAGCTGAAAACTAAGCCGCTCGTTTTCTCGCGAGCGCTTGGCGAGGAGATCGTTCGTCGCTACTCGGGCGGCGAGACGATCAAGGACATCTGCGCGGATCCGGATATGCCGGCGCGCTCGACGGTGTACTTCTGGCTCGTGGCTGACAACGACAGCCGGCCGGCCGAGCTGATCGAGTGGCAGTCCAACATGGCGAAGGCGAGAATCGCATTCGCCTTCGCTCTTGCTGACGACACCATCGACATCGCCGACGACACGAGCAACGACACGATCACGAAGACCGGCAAGGACGGCAGCGAGTACGAGGTGCCGAACAGCGAGTGGATCTCGCGCTCGAAGCTGCGTGTCGATACGCGTCTGAAGCTGATCGAGAAGATCGCGCCCGAGCAGTTCGGTAATGCGCTGATGCTGACCGGGGCGAACGGCGGGCCGATCAGGGTCGAAGAAAACCCGAAGGACACCGCGCGCCGGCTGGCCTTCGCTCTGGCGCTGGGCGCCAAAGCTGCTGCGAGGGGCGATGACGAGCAGTCTGAATGATTACCTGCAGGCCTTTGGCGCTCTCAGCGATGGCCAAAAGCAGGAAGCGGCGACTGCAGCGGATCTTGTCATCAAGAACGCAGTCGGCTCCGGCCATCGCGCCGAGTGGGTGCCTAACCCTGGTCCTCAGACGTTGGCCTTCCTCTCCGATGCCGACGAACTTTTCTATGGCGGCGCAGCGGGCGGCGGCAAAACGGATCTCCTCCTTGGAGTGGCTCTTCTTCAAGCTCACCGTGCTCGCATCTTCAGACGTCAGTTTAAGGACATCGAAGGTGTCGGCGGACTGGCCCCACGTCTGGCGGAAATTCGAGGATCTTGGTCGGGGTATCACAAGCCAAATCACATCTGGCGACTAGGTCGCGGGCGCGAGATTGAGTTCGCTGCGTTCTCGAATGCGAAGGAGGCCGAGGACTATCAGGGCCGGCCGGCTGACTATTACGGCATCGACGAGATCACGCAGTTCGAAGAGCATCTTGTACGTTACCTGATGACGTGGAACCGCTCGACGAAAGATGGTGTCCGCACGCGATTGATTGCCACCGGCAACCCGCCGGTCACGCCGGAAGGTCGCTGGGTGATCAAGTACTGGGGTCCGTGGCTCGACGATCAGCATCCTATGTTCCCGGCGCCGGAAGGCGAGCTGCGCTGGGTGACGACAATCCGCGGTGAAGATGTGTGGTTCGATGCGCCGGGCGAGGTCGAGGTCGACGGCCAGATGGTGCCGCTCAAATCGCGCACATTCATCGGTGCGAAGCTCGCCGACAATCCGGATCTGATCGAGCGCAAGGACTACGGCGCGACACTCGCCGGTCTGCCAGAGCCGTTCCGCTCTGCGTTCAAGGACGGGAACTTCCGTGCCGCTGCGCAGGATCACGACTGGCAGGTGATCCCGACCGACTGGGTGCTGCAGGCTCAGCAGCGCTGGATCGCGCGCAACGGAGACGAGCGTTACAACTGGGGCCCGATGGTCTCGATTGGCGTGGACGTCGCGCAGGGTGGACCCGACAAGACGGTGCTCGCGCGCCTGTACCAGACCAATACGTTCGCCGAGATGCTGCGTGAGAAAGGCATCAACACGAAGCTCGGGTCCGACGTTGCTGCGCTCGTGATCAGGCACCTTGAAGACGCGGCGAAGATTAACATCGATTGCACGGGCGGCTGGGGATCCGGCGCTTACGAGCACCTGCTCAACAACAACATGGACGTTGCAGCGTGCGTGTTCTCGCGCGGATCGAAGCGGCGGGACCGTTCCGGCAAGTTCACGTTCAAGAACAAGCGGGCCGAGTGGTGGTGGACTTTCCGTGAAGCTTTGGATCCAGAGGCGGGCGACGATATCGCGCTCCCGCCCGACGGGGGCCTACTGTCGGATCTGTGCTCGGTGCGGCGCAAACCGACCGAGAACGCCGCGACGATCCAGCTCGAAGACAAGGAAGACACCAAGAAACGCATCGGCCGGTCGCCCGACGATGGCGATGCGGTCGTGCTCGCCTGGGCCGAAAGCGACCCCGAGTTGGTGCGCGAACGCAAGAGCCGGGAGAGAAAACGCAACCCAGAGGCTCGACGCGGGGGCGTTAATGTCGGATATGCGTCAGCCAAGGCGCAGTTCAGCAGGGGCAGGCGATGAAGCGACCCGACGGCACGACGTTCCGACAGTACATGGCCGAGCGCCGCAAGGCGGGCATGGGTATGGGCCCCGGTGCAATGAAGGACTGGCGCATGGGCGCGCCGATGCCGTCGGCTGACGGCAAGGTTTCGCTGCCCGGCGGCGGCACTCAGATGACCGTCGGGTCGCCGTCGTTCACCCTGGCGAAGCTGCAGATGGGGGCTGGCGCATGAAGAAGCCGAAGATGCCGGCACAGCCGGAGCCTCAGAAGATCACGCCGCTGCCAGACATCAGTAGCGCCCAGACTTCGCAGGCGCGCTACGACGCGATTAAGAAGCTGATGGCGGCTCGCGGACGTAGCGCCACGCTTATGACGTACCAGCGTCGCCGGCTCGGCGACGGCCAGCTGAGCGGCAGGCTGTCGGATCTCCCTGAGAACGCGCGCGTGGGCACAGACGTCGTTAGAGGCTGAGCATGAAGTACGCATTCACCATGCTCAACCGGTCGCAGCTCGCTGCTGCGAAGACGCGCATGTGGAAGGTCGATGAGATCATCCTGCGCGGCCAGCGTGCGTTTGCGAACAACGACAACATGAACCGCCTCTATCAGGCGATTGCCGAATACTTCTACCCGGAGCGCGCTGATTTTTTCGGCAAGACTTCCCCAGGCGAAGAGCGCTACTACAACATCTTCGACGAAGAACCGATGCTCTTGCGGCGCAATCTGGCTAACCAGATCGGTGCGCTGATCCGCCCGCGAGGGCGCGAGTGGTTCAAGGCGAAGGCCTACCCGAAGGATCTGAACGAGCTGGATCCTGTGCGGATCTGGTGCGAGCAGGCGACAAAGATCACACGCGAAGTGATCTACAATCATAAGGCTAACTTCTCGCAGGCGATGACCGAGAGCGACAATGATTACGTCGCGTTCGGAACCAGCATCGTGACGCACACCTACAACCGAGATCGCACCGGCCTGATCTTCAAGGCCATCCACCCGCGGGGTGTCGCGTACTACAAAAACGAAGACGGTGTGATCGACGAGGTCTACGAAAAGTTCGACGTGACGCTGAAGAACCTGCTCGTTATGGGGCTAGAGCTGCCGAAGGATCTGAAGCAGGAATACGAGAAGAACCCGCACCGTGAGATCGAGGTGATGCGTTGCGTCTACCCGGTCGATCACTACGGTGGCGACAAGCCGCTCGCGCGCGATGCTAAGTTCGTCGTGATGTACGTGGCGACCGGCTACAAAGAAGAGCTGAAGAGCCGCATGGGGATCCAGCCGTTCTTCCGTACATTCCCTTACTGGATCCGCGAATGGACGACGGTGAGCGGCGAACCAAAGGGCCGCAGCCCTTGCACGAGCGTCGCACTCGCTACGGCGCGTGGCTTGAACCAGACGGCGCTCTCGATCCTCGAGGGTCTTGAAAAGCTCGTGTCGCCGCCGTTGATGGCGCCAGATGACGGCATTGCCGGCGAGGTGCAGATCCGCGCTGACGGCGTGACGTTCTACGATCCGACGCTCGACTACGGTTCGCGCAACCCGATTGAAGCGTTGCCGGTCGGTCGTCCGGATTTCGGCATGGAGTACGCTGTCGACCGCAAGGAGTTTCTCGCGCGCGCGTTCCTGCAGAACATCATCAACTTCCCGCAGGTCACAAAGGAGATGACCGCCTATGAAGCCGGCCGACTGTGGGAGCAGTACATGCGCGACGCCGCCCCGGTCTTCGAACCTCTCGAAGCCGACAACGGGCGGCTCATGGACCCAGTCTTCGAGCGGATCTACGACGCTTCAGGTCCGACGAAGAGCGGGGCGTTTCCTCCCCCGCCCGAGGAACTATACGACGCCGACGTTCGTTTCGAGTTCGACACTCCGCTGAGCGCGGCTTACGCGCGCATTGAGTTCGAGAAGGCGCTTGAAGCGAGCCAGTACATGGCGGCGCGCGTGCAGTTTAATCCTGGCGTTGTCGATCTCGTCGACCACGACGAGATGGATCGTGCGGCTCTCAAAGCTATCGTTCCCCAGGCTTGGATCAAATCTGTCGACGAGGTTGCGCAGGATCGTGAAGAACAACAGCAGCAGCAAATTGAAGCAGGGGCTGCGAACATGGCGCTCGGTGCCGCCGCTTCACAACTTGGCGATCCGAAGAATGCACCTCGGATCCCCTCGACCGCCTCGCCCATCGTTGAAGCTGTCCGCGGGGGATTAGGTGGCTAGGCAGCCTAGGAAGCCGGCGACTACGACCTACGCGCGCCGCGTGCTGCCGCCTGTCACGGCGCTCGACGCGACACTCAAGGCGATGGGCGCTCGCGCGCCGAGCGTCGATGAGGTCACTGCGATCCGTGCTCTCACGCGCGGGAACGCAGATCCTGGCCAGCAACGCCGGGCCGTGACGTACATCATGAGCCAGCTGTGCGGCGTCGGCCGCGTGTCGTTCGCTGGCGAGGGGACCAACACGACTGCGTTCAAATTGGGCGCGCAGGCCGTGGCAGTAGCAATCGCCCAGATTGGTGACGCAACGCTGTTGCGTTTCGAGGAGATGACCGATGAACTTGAGACAACGCCTGCTGTCGACCAGCAGCTTTGAGGAGCGAATTGACGGACGTCTCTACGGCACCGGCACTGGCGGGGATGGCGGTGGCGGCGGTGATAACACTGGCGATCATCCTGCTGGCGGTGGTGACAATGGTGATGGTGGAGGATCCCCGCCGTCTCCACCGGCCGCGCCTCCTGCGCCTCCCGCGCCTCCTGCCCCACCGAGTCCCCCGCCTGCGCCTGGAGCAGATGACAAGACGGGAGCCGATGACGCTTGGCGAGCTGCACTCGCGGGTACCGACGCATCTCGTTTAGAGGCGCTCAAGGCGTACAAGACGCCGGAGGATCTCTTCAATCGGCTGAACGTCGACTGGCGCAAAGCCATGGCCGGCGACGATCCCGAGGCGATCAAGTTCCTCGAAAAGTATACCGACCCCAGCGAGGCCTATAAGGCGTGGCGGTCTGTGCTCGCGAAGATGAGCGAGGGCGGAAAGATCAAGCTGCTCGGCGACAACGCGACCGACGCCGAGAAGGCAGAGTTCGCCAAGGCGATGGGCGTCGCTGAAGATCCGAGCAAGTACGAGATCACCGCCACGCTCAGCGACAAGGCTAAAGAACTGGGCGTGAAGATCGACGAGGGCGACAAGCAGATCCTGGGGGAGATTACCGGGAAAGTTCACGAAGCCTTCAAGAATGGCACCATCACCGCGCCGCAGATCGTCAACATGGCACACCAGCTCTACTACGATCTGACGGCTCAAGTGGCCGAGCAGTCGCTGCAGCGCGGGCTCGAATTGGCGCAAGCTGCCGAGATCGAGAACCGGAAGATCTGGGGCGACGAGAACTACAACAAGATGATCGAGTACGCCGTCGAGGGGATGAAGCAGTTCTTCCCCGGCGAGGGTCCGGAGGCCGAGGAGGCGTTCTACGAGTTCATGGGCACGCGCCTGGAAAGCGGGCACGCCCTGTTCGACCACCCGATTGCGCAGCGCATGTTCGCTCAGATCGGGCTGCGGACCATCGAGGATCCGATGTTTCTGCAACTCGGCGAAGGAAAAACGACCTTCGATATCGAGAAGCGTATTGACGAGATCCAAAAGTTGCGGCACGGGTCGGGGGCACAGCGCGCCGAGTACGCGCGACTATCTGCACCCGGCGGCGAGCTGGGTCGTCTCCTAGAGGCGAAACAACGCCGCTCCGCAGCGTAAGCTGCAACCGGGCGACGGGAGGTGGGCGGCGATCCCCACCTCCCCCGCCGAGCGGGCACCCCCTTCGTGGATCCGCTTTAAAAATTGAGGACGCATCGCGGGCCCGCAAGGACACCCCTCGATCCGCCGGTATCGCCAAACCCCCTAGATCACGCACGCGTCTCGGCGCGAGCGCAACCCATGAGGTTTGGTTATGGCTGTTTCCACTGTCGATGCGACTTTTCGCACGATGTACAATGACGAGTTTCGCTTCGACTTCGAGCGAGACGTTGCCAAGCTTCGTCTTGGCGTCCGCTCTGACGGTCTTCAACGCGGCAACTCGGTGAAATGGGATGTCGTCGACCCCGGCGATATCGCGAACACCCGCTCGCGCGGCGGCAACATCCCGATCTCTGAACTTGGCTTGAGCCAAGTGACCGGCGCCCCGGCTGAGGTCTTCAAAAAGTACCGGATCGATAGCTTCGACGAGTTCCGCAACAACCCGAACGTCCGTTCGGCGATGTCGAAGCGCGGGATCAGCTCAATCAACCGCGCCATCGATCAGGTCATCATCGACGCGATGGACGCCAGCTCGACTGCCATTACGGCGTCGACTGACGGCGCGTCGAACCAAGCCGTCTCTCTCTCCACCTTGGCGCGCGTGAACCATTGGATGAGCTTCCTGCTTTCCAACGACGTGCCGTTCGGGGATGGCGAGATCTTCGCTGCGATCTCGGTGAAGGCCGCGCTCCACATTCAGCGGATCGCTGAGTTCAAGAGCATCGACTACGTCGACATGAAGGTGATGCCCGACGCTCCGGCGACGCGCGTCATGCGCTGGCAGGGCGTCAACTGGCTCCCGCACAACGGCCTGACCGGCAAGGGCACCGCGGCCTGCAAGATGTATATGTGGCATAAGAGTGCGCTCGCGCACCAGATCTCCGGCGAGCCGGAGAGCCACCCGTACTACTACGAGCCGGAAGATCGGTTCGAGTGCTGGTTCAAGGTGATGCACGTCGCCAAGACGGTCCTCTCACGCGGCATCGTTCAGTTCTACCACGACGACACGCTGGCCCTCACGGCTTAACGCGTCGCCCTGGTCAGGGCTGTTTCAGATCAATTCAAAAGAGGTACAACATTATGGCGTACAATTCTGCATACCTCCGCAAGGTGCTCGACTTCGGCGGCATCGTTGGCGGGGCTCTCTGGGTCTACGATACGGCCGACGCTGTCGCGACGGTCTACGCTGCGGGCTACATCACCGATGCCGGCACTAAGGGCATGCGTAAAGGCGACGTGGTCATCCACCGTCGCTGGACGACCGCCCCGCCGGCTGCGGACAGCGAAGTGAAGACCGCCGCGGGCACGGCTAATATCCTGCTCGCCGGCACCATCATGTATGTGATGGGCCTGACCGCCTCCGGCTCGAACGGCGAGTACACCGCCGACTTGGCCGACGGCACGGCGATCTCGGTTACCAACACCTAACCGAGCTGCTATAGGGATCGGGCGGGGCTTCGCGGCCTCGCCCGAAACCTTTCTAAGGAGAGACCGACTTGGCCAAAAATTCTCTTTCTTCCCCCGTCCAGCGTACCAAGCAGATCCAGCGTTGCCCCAAGGCGAACCTCGTGCTGGAGCACGAGAGCCAGGGCGTGAACGGTCGGGCCGTGTGGTTCGCTCGCGTGCCGGCGGATCACCAGATCGAAGACGTCCTGACCCCCGACTATTTCGGCCAACTGCAGATCCAGTACGGCGGGCTGCGCGCTGGCGACGTGATCGACATCGAACCTGAAACCGGGCTGTGGATGATCCGCGTCCGCGTGATGGCGGTGGTCCCGGCGCTGCAGCAGGTCAAGCTGCGCGAGCTGAGCGGCTTCCGTCATGAGTTTGCGGTCGAGCCGCCGGCAGGCTATCGGTTCGATTGGCGCGGCGGCGAGGTCAAGTGGACTATCGTCCGCAACGAAGACGGCGTGACGCTTGACGGCGGCTTCGACACCCAGGACGAGGCGGCAGCGCGCCTGGAGATCATGAGCGGCGGGGCGAATCAAGCCGCCTAAACTGTGAGGGCAGGGCATGGCGACCAAGGGCGATGTAATCAACGGCGCGCTGGCTCTCATTGGTCAACCGCCAATGGCTAGCGCTGCTGACACCTCGACGTGGGTCAAGCGGTGCGTGGATCGGTACCCGGCGGTCACCAGAGCCCTGCTCGAACAGCATCCATGGAACTTCGCTAGAGTGATGGAGGAGATGTCTCAGCTCGCCGAGGCGACGGGCGGGCGTACCTACTCCTACACGAAGCCGGCTAAGTGCTTGCGCATCTGCTTCATCAACGACACTGGCGAAGACAGCGACGATCAATGGCACGAGTACGACGACGCTGACGGCAAGATCCACAGCGACAGTGAGACGCTGTTCATGTGGTTCGTGTCGAGCGACTACCTGATCAAGGAAGGCTCGTGGCCACAGGTGTTTGCTGATGCGGTCTCTGCGGAGATCGCTGCGCGCGTGCTTCCTATTGCCTCGAAGGATCGCGGCACCAAGGTCGATCTGGTCGAGATGGCCAAGGTCGCTCTTAAGAGGGCAAAGAGCTTCAACGCTCAGCAGAAGCCGTTCCGCCCGAACCCCATGGGCAAGTGGGCGCGCGCGCGGCGCGTGGGGTCACGTTACAACAATGAGGGCAATTGATGGGCGCGAATGTTGCGATCACGTCGTTCGCTGGCGGCGAGATCGGCAAAGAGGCCCTGGCCCGCGTCGATCTCGATATCTACCAGACCACCGGAGAGACGTTCCAAAACTGCTGGGCGACGATGCGCGGATCTCTCACGCGCGTGCCCGGCACCGAGTACATCGGCGCTGTCTCTGACGTTCGAACGAAGCTGAGGCCGTTCGCCTACAATGTCGACCAGACCCGTGTGCTTGAGATCGCCGACTACACGATGAAATTTGTCGACGACAACGACTACGTTGCGTTGACCGGCGGCACGGCGACCGTGGCGAACCCCGCTGACAATACCTCGACCGGCGGATCTTCGATCTCCGGTACGTCGACGTTGACGTTCACCTGCGTGGCCGGCGGTCAGGCGAAAGCCTACTGGCAGATCACGGGCGGTCAGGTTGGCGTGCAGACAACGTTCTCGTTCGAGGTGCAGCGTCGCCCGGTGAAATTCAGCGTAGGCACCACGACCGGGCTGGAAGACATTCTCAGCGAGATCACGCTTGAGCCCGGCTACCACATTATCACCATCTCGCCGACCGCGACGACGTACTACCTGCGCATGCGTCTCGACGAAGCCGGCAAAGCGCTCTGCATCGGCATGGCGCGCGTTGCGGCCGGCGTCATGTCGCTCACCACGCCGTGGGCGATCTCCGATCTCGAAAGCCTGCGCATGCGGCAGTCGAACGACGTGGTCTATATGTACCACCCGGACTACCGCACACGCGTGCTCGAACGACGCGGCGACACGAGCTGGAGCCTGCGTTTGTTCAGGCCAGAAGACGGGCCGTTCGAGGTGCAGAACCTCACGACCACCACGCTGACGCCGAGCGCTACGACCGGCAGTGTGAACATCACGGCCAGTAAGGCGATCTTCAGTTCGAGCAGCGTTGGCCAGCTGCTGGAGCTGACGCACCAGGGGCAGACAGAAACGCTGGCAGCGACCGCGGTCGATCAGGTGACCGATGCGATCCGAGTGATTGGCCTCGACAGCAATCGTCAGTTTACATTGCAGGTTGCCGGTACCTTCGTGGGTACGGTGAAGCTGCAGCGTTCGTTCGGCAATACGGTCGATTGGATCGACTACACGAGCTACACCGCTCCGACCACAGTCATCATCGACGATGATCTTGACAACCAGATCGTCTACTACCGGGTCAAGTGCAGCGCCTACACGAGCGGCACGATCAACGTGACCCTCACCTACGGAAACGGCGAAACGACTGGGCGTTGCGAGATCGTCGCGTACACGAGCGCCACGGTAGTCGTGGCTGAGGTCTACGAGGAGTTCGGCAGCACGACTGCCACGACGCGCTGGAGCGAGGGCAGCTGGTCGACGGTCAATGGCTGGCCGGTCGCCGGTCTGATCGAAGACGCGCGACATTGGATCGTCAACGAGGACAACCGCCTGTTTGTCAGCGCCAGCGACGACTACGAGAGCTTCCTGATCGACAGCGATGTGAGCGCGGGGATCTCGCGCACCGTTGGCGTCGGCGAGACCAACGTGCCGCGTTGGATCGAGATCGCCTCGCGCATCGTTGTCGGTACGCACGGCGGCGAGCTGGAGGTCGGATCCAACAATCTCGACGAAACGATCACGTACTTGAACCTCAAGGCCAAGGTGGTCGGAGACGAAGGGTCTGCGAACACGCAGGCTCAGCGAGCCGGCAAGCGTGTGGCGTTTATCGACATGAGCCGTACGCGGCTGCTGCAGGCCTACCAAGACAGCGACACCGGCTCGACCGAGATCGACGATCTGTGTCGGCTGCACGAGAAGATTGCTGGTGACAATATCGAGCAGGGATCCGGCGACGGCTTCGTCGAAATCGCCTACCAGAAGCGGCCGGAGAAACGGATCTGGGTCGTCAGGTCTGACGGCCAGATGTGCGTCATGTTGTACGTCCCGAAGGAGGGTGTCTATGCGTGGTCTCGCATTGTTGGCGCTGAGAGCGCTAGCGGCGATAATGGTCTGTTCCGCTCTGTTTGCGTGATCCCAGGCGCGCCAGAGGATCGCGTGCATGTGATCGTCGAGCGGGTGATCAACGGATCCACCGTCTACTACCACGAACGCTTTGCGCTTAACCGTTTCCCCATTGAGACCGACGCCGACGGCAACAAGAGCGCGCCCGAAGCGTGGCGCTTGCAGTGCGCGCTGGCGACGGATGGCGCGGCGACGACTGCGTTCTCCGGCCTGACGCACCTCAACGGTGAGACGGTGCGGATCTGGGCCGACGGCAAGGACGTCGGCACCAAGGTCGTGTCGGGCGGCGCGATCACGCTTGATGATGCTGCGGAGTACGTCATCATCGGGTTGGAAGTGCCCGGCTACTGGAAAAGCTCGAAGATGTCCTACGGCGCGCGCAGGGGCACCGGGCTCACGATGGAGAAGCAGGTCGGTCGGCTCGGCATCGTCACGCACGAGACGCCCATTGGGGCGGTGCTCTGGGGGCGCTCGTTCGATCTTTCGACCGACACTGTGCTCAACGAGTTCTACGACGACATCCCTATGGATCAGCCGGCGTTTCTTGTCGAGAGCGAGGAGAACCAGCCATTCGAGGGTGAGCTGCAGGTCGACCCGCGGATCCACTTGGTGATGACGGGCGCCGCGCCGGTCACCGTGCTGGCCATTGTTCCGAATGTTGAGCTGGAAGAGCAGTGAAAGTTACGTTCACAAGAGCTACACACCTCGACCTGATCGAGGCGCGCGACAACGGGCTCGGCTGGGACGATTGGTCCGATGCCCGCTTGTACTACCTCCCGGTCTTAGGCTACGTCGCAAGGGACGAGGCCGGAAAGATGCAAGGGATCGGCGTCGTCGCGTGGTTCGGGGATCAAAACAGCGGTATTGCGATGGGGTGCTTTCACCTCACCGAGGAGTTTCGTCGAAGCCCAGCGGCGCGGTGGGTTCATAGACGGGCGATCTCGGTCATCGACACAATGCTGCTGATGACGCCGAAGATCTACGCGACCTCGGATCCCGCCATCCCAAACGCCGAGCAATGGCTCCGCGCTCTAGGCTTCGAGCAGAGCGGCGATGAGTGGGTGAGGTGTCGAGATGGCGTGGTTGCCGGCAGCAGTGCAGGTGGTTGGAGCCGTCCTCGGGGCTGGCGCGGCCTACGGCAG
>FRDC01004950.1_pt1 | contig 59843 bp, 70 predicted proteins | sample 1106171 | NCBI WGS metagenome assembly FRDC01 (sample SAMEA3930566, study PRJEB13176) | freshwater metagenome | biome: Drinking water system; feature: drinking water; material: water | place: Singapore | collected 2014-12-20 | reverse complement strand
TTAAAGATGTGTCCGCAAAACCCTGGGAAGTCCACCGTCACATCAGACGGCGCGCTGACCGTGAACCCCGGCCCGGACTCGATCCAAGGTACGGTGGATCGCTCCAAGACCATCATGATGTTTCCTGGGAACACCTCCGATGGCGCAGCGATCACGTTCGGCACCACACAGGTGGGCACGTTGACTGCCGCCAGCCTGAATGGAACCTACTACGCCATTATCATGCGCGAGAAGATGGATACGAGCGGGCGGATTACGACCGATGAATGGGGAGGGACTATCTCCCTGAACAATGGCACGATGAGCTTTACCCAACCCGGCCCTCTTCATGGGAACATCACGTATCTGGAACGACGTGAGACCTGCCCGTCGGTGGCGACCTGCGCCGTTCAGACCATCGGGGCCGGTGGGGGGGCTGCCACCTTCACAGGCACCTACACGGTGGAGCTCGGTGCAAGGGTGCGGCTGACGTTTGCGACCGAATTCGGAGAGTATATCGGGGCAGCGGCGCCTGATGCCTCGTTCATCCATGGCATCACCAGCAGAAACAGCGTCTTCATCGCCGGCCAGCCAATCTTCAGCGAACGGGCGCTGATCGTGATGCTCAAGCAATAGGACTGAGCCATGTGGGAAATCTTTCTATGATCACTTCAATCGCCTTCACAGTCTATCCAGTCACGCATAGTTCCCCGAGCCAATACTATCGAGGTTTCCGAGAATGACGTTACCCCATTTAATGGAGGAGCCGTTGCTATGACTCAGAAACCAGAGGTGACCGGGCCCGGCATAGTGGTGCTCTCCTCTTGCTTGCAGGTCTTACACATGAACCGGCGAGCGATGGACTTGCTCACACGATTGGTACAAGCCGCACCGCCCATTGGAACGGCGCCGGCCCTCGCCGCGCCGTTGCACCAACACTGCCGGGAGATCGTTCAGACTATGAGCGAGCGCCTGGCATCGAACAACTGGGAACAATTCCAGCAATACTGCACGATCGGCGATTCCAGCCACCGGATCTTCCTGAAAGGAGTCGGCCTGCCTGACCGCAAGGGCCTGCCCCACTCGCGGATCGTGATGCTGCTCTCTCCGCACAGCCCAGCCGCGATGCCGGGAATCAGCGGAAACGAATCCTCTTCGTTCGTCATTCATGGTTGATCTGGTTTATTTGGTTTGTCTCGTTTGTTTGGTTGAACGAGAGCAATTAGAGAAACAAAACAAGCCAGAGCAACCAGCCGGTCCTCACGCGTCACGGGTGTCGAGAGCGACGCCGGAGGGGTCAATATCCTGCTAGTAAGGTTCCCTTCTCCAACTGGTGAGAGCCCTAGTATCTCGGGAAAATATTCGCTCGTATGAGAATACCTCCTATGCTTCGACACATCACAACACCACCGAAGAACATCTTTTCGCTACTGTCGCCCCTTGCAACAGCGGCGGGATCATGGTTGAGGCATTTGTCTCCAGGAGGGGACAAGACCGTTTTCCCATCTGCTTCTTTTACAAAGGTAAGCCCATGTTGGATCAACAAGAAATTCTCGACAGGGTTTCACCGGAGTCGTCCGGCATGTCAATTGCTGTTCTCCAGCGTGCACGATCAACGCCACGGGCTATTCCGCTGACGAGTTCATCATGAGTCGTTTCATGTCTCTTTTTAAAGCAACCAGTACGCAGACAACTCATGCAGCGCTGTTCTCTTCAATCAGAGAGACATTCATCGCACCGCAAATGCTCCCCGTCTGTTGTATCTACGGACTCATTCGAGACGAAACGGGATCTCCCTCCGATCCCGGTCGATGGGTGACGCCACGGACGTATCGACAGACGCATGGGGTAAACCCGACCGAGTTCCCTCTCACCCACACCTACTGTCCGGAGTGTTTGGTGAAGGCCCAAGATACGGTGAGGACGTACTTCCGTGAGATTGGAGTATTGCCATGATCCTGCTCGCTGGCTCTTCTGATATCGACTATTCTTCTCCCACGCTGACTGACGCATCCCGTCGGGCACCACCCCCGAACAGGGGTTCGCGCCGGCGGACATCGCCTCCACCTAAGGCGTCATGCCCACGCTGCGGCGGATTGATGGTCCCCAGCTACGCAGCATCCTTGGAGAGTGACCTCACCGGCAGACCGATGAGGCTGTGGCGTTGTGTCAACTGCGGCGAGTGCCTCGATCCCTGCATCCTGGCCAACCGATGGAAGGGCCCAGCGCCGAAGCGCCCCTACGAGAGGGCAGGATCAGGGCCACGATACGCTCGGCGTTTTCGCGAGAAGCGACCCCGGGATACCAACAGACATGACGCGGTGAGTAGTTCTAGTCCATGACGATTAGGAGATCCATGATGATGAGTCCGAGCAACCTATCAAGTCAGCTGTGGTCGATTATCTTGGCAGGCGGTGAGGGTACCCGGCTAAGGTCGTTGGTGCATCGCTGGTTGGGCCGGCCCAGACCGAAGCAGTACTGCGCATTCGTCGGCACACGCTCCATGTTCCAGCACACGCTGGACCGGGCAGCCAGACTAACCCCACCGGATCGCATGGTCACCGTGGTCGCGCACGGCCATCGCCAGGAAGCGCTCGCGCAGCTGGAAGGCAGGCCCGGGAGCACGATTCTCTTTCAGCCCACCAATCGCGACACAGCGGCCGGTGTCTTCTTGCCACTGACCTACATCCGCGCTAAGGCCCCGCAAGCCATCGTGGTGCTCTACCCATCAGATCATTTTGTGTATCCCGAAGAGCAGTTCCTCGAAGCAGTTCGACGTGCGGTCCGGATCGCGAAATCGCAACCTGACCGATTGGTCATGCTGGGCGTCGCCCCTGATCGTCTGGAACTGGACTATGGGTGGATCCAGCCTGACCAGCCTATCACCGACCTGCCCGGAAAACCGGCGCAGACGGTCCGTTCGTTTTTGGAAAAACCCAATGCAGCTCAGGCCGATGCCGCCTTACGGGGAGGAGCACTCTGGAACACGCTGGTGTTCGCGGCCAACGTGGATCTGCTCTGGACACTGGGCTGGCAGTGCGTGCCCGACATGATGCCGCTCTTTGAGCAGCTGAGCCGGGCCATCGGAGGGCCCGATGAAGGGCGCGTCCTCCAAGCGATGTATCGGGACATGCCGGCCAAGAATTTCTCATCCGACCTGCTGCAGCGCGCCCCGGAGAAATTGGCGGTCGTCGAACTGACCGGCGTCCTCTGGAACGACTGGGGCAGGCCGGAACGTATTGCAGAAACCCTGCGGAGGATCGACCGGCGACCGGCGTTCCCATTGACCTGTCTCGATCGTCCCTTCGTCCCCCTCCCGATGACCGCCGCTGATGGTGGACTGCCGATGACCGTGTGATCCAAGGAAGGAGGAAGAATACACGATGTCATGAGATTTGCTGGCACCCTCGCGGCCCACAACCTGACGCGTCGGCACAAGCGGTTGAGACAATCGTGAGCGGGATTTTTGGGTAAGGGATCGAAAGGCTTTTGCCGATGATCCTGCTTGAGCGCAAAAAGAGCCCCGCTTCGAGCAACTTCCTCAAACCACATGTGGGGCGGGTTTCTTGTTAAAGGGGGCGTCTTCTCGTGACTGAGACTGTTGCAACTTCGCCAGTTCCTGCAAGAGCGCCCGCTCGCGATCCGATAAATCGGTCGGTGTCCGTACCTCCACCACCACAAAAAGATCGCCCTTCCCTTTTCCACCAACTTTGGGCATCCCTTTCCCGTTCAATCGAAGCGCCGTCCCGCTCTGAGTTCCAGCAGGAATCATGAGTTGGAGCGTCTCCCCGCCCAACCCCACGACACGCAACTTTTTGCCTAGCGCCGCGTCGGGGAATGTCACCGATTGAACCATATAAAGATCGTCCCCATGACGCTCGAACGTGGGATGGCGTCGGAGGTGCGGACGGATTAAGAGATCTCCCGGTGGCCCACCATTCGCGTTCGCCTCTCCCTGGCCAGACAAACGGATCATCATGCCATCATCGACTCCCGGCGGAATCTTGATTTTCAAGGTGTGCGGGACAAATTGATAGCCNNGATAGCCGCTGCCCTGGCAGAGTGCGCAGGGAAATTCGACAATCTGCCCGCGGCCCTGACAACGCACACAGGTGGTCAAGGTCACAAGCCGCATGTCTTTCTTCGTCTTTACGTCTTGCTTTTGCCCCGTTCCTCCACAATCGGGACAAGCCCGTGGCTTGGTGCCAGCTCTGGCCCCGCTGCCGCCACAGGGCGCACATTTCTCAGATCGCGTGACGTGAATCTCCCGCTCTCCCCCGTGAGCCGCCTCCTCCAAGGTCAACTCCAAATCGTATCGAAGATCAACCCCTCTCGCCGCACCCGCTCCAGGCCTCGTGCGCCGGCCAAACAGATCACCGAACATTCCAGACAGATCGCCGAAGCGGCCGCCGAAGAAATCCCCGAACTGGAAATCCCGCATCAGGTCATCCGGCGACCACCGTTCGCTCACACCGGCGTGGCCCGTCGTATCGTATTCTTTTCGCTTCGTGTCGTCGGAGAGAACAGCATAGGCTTCCGCGAGCTCGCGGAACTTCGCCGCGGCGCCGGGATCCCTGTTCTTGTCCGGATGGTATTGCAGCGCCAACTGCCGGTAGGCATGCTTGATCTGGTCCCGGGTCGCCGCCCGATCCACTCCTAATACTTCATAGTAGTCTCTCTTGGTTGCGGCACCGGGCACTGACGAGTCCTCCCTCCTATCGGGAGACAGTTGGACATGTCACGATCTACTGCGACAGCGGGTGACAGCTCCATTCAACAGAGCGATACCCCTCTCACCCTCATGCCGTGGTGTATGCGAAGATTGAGTCGAGGTCAAGATTGAGCGAAGGCCTGGCTTTCTTCATCTTAGCCTTGGCCTCAACCTCAACCTTCCAATAACGCTGGCGGACTTTTTCAGTATCCTGCTAACGGGCAAATCGACCCATGAGTTGCGCCTCCGCCAAGACATGCCCCTTGCACGCCTCCAATACTTGGGCTTTGGTCGCACGGGGCTTCAGATCAAGGATGACATCTAACGCGTAGAGTTTGATGTAATAGCGGTGTGACTTCCCCGGCGGAGGACAGGGTCCTCCGTAGCCGATGCGCTTGAAGTCGTTCAGGCCTTGCATGGCCCCGTTGGACAAATGGTCCTTGGCTGGAATGCCCTCCGTGAGCCCGCGCAGGTCAAGAGGAATATCGTAGATCACCCAGTGCACCCACGTGCCGGCTGGCGCATCGGGATCATCTACAATAATGACGAAGCTTTTCGTGGCGGCGGGTGGCACACCCCAATGGAGCGGAGGCGACAGGTCCTCCCCCTCGCACGTATACCGGCGTGGAATGGGATCGCCTCCCTTGAATGCCGGACTGTTTAATTCAAAGGCCATACGCTGCTACCCTCGATGGACCAGCACCGAACAAGGTGCATGCTTCACGACCGTGTCAGCGACACTCCCCATGAAATATTCGTGCGGGCTGCGTCCGCTGCGAGACCCGACGATGATGAGGTTGGCCCGCTCACACCCGGCGAGTTTTACCAGCTCGGCACCAGGAGGACCGGACAGCACGATTCCCTTCGCGGAGAATCCGGCTTTCCTCAAGGTGCCCGCGACTCGTGCCGCGAGTTTTTGGGCTTCACGTCTGAGTGCCCCCTCGACCTGATCGCCCACCGCAAGAGCCCGTGCGGGAACGCGGATGCTTTCCAGAGGGAGGGGAGGTATCACGCCGGCGGCTGTCACAGCCGGACGAATTTTTTCAGATAACTGACTCAGCCATGTGACAGCTTCCCATGACTTGATGGACCCATCCGTGCCGAGCACGACTCTCTTGAGTGTGCTCCCCGGCTTCTTGACCACGAGGACCGGACAGGGAGCCTGCATGAGCAATCTCCGCGAGACACTGCCTAAGAGCATCGGTTGAAACTCCGTTATCCCTCGCGACCCAATAACTAAAAGATCAGCTCGTTCCCGCTTGGCAGAACGAGCGATAACCTCCGCCGGATGACCACGCAGGAGTTTCGCTCGGACGTCACCCCACGTTTTTGCCGCTTTCATTTGGGCCCCTTCCAACAGCCGTGCGGCGCTCTCCAGCGAGAATTCCAAGACCTTCACCAATGCCGATCGGGATTTCTGATCGAGTTTGGGCAACGTTTTGAATTGGGTCATATCGACGGCATGGACCAACAGCAGCGCACAGTCGGCTGGAGGGAAAAGGTGTGGGAGCCAGTCCAGCGCCCACTGGGAATAACGCGAACCATCGATGGCGCAGACGATCTTCATTCTGTGATTCTCTCCTTTGGCGAGAGGGCCGCCCGCACGGTCTCCAAACAGGCAACGACTTCGTCATCCTCCACCTGAAGAAACTGTTCATAGAATTGGCCGATCCCGAAGAACCATTCGGACGTGTGCAAGACCACAATCTCGTCGACGAGGCTCTTCAGCTCGGCCAACACCCGCGGAGGAGCGACCGGCACTGCAGCAACAACTCTCGCTGTCTCCGCCTTGAGAAAGGCGCCCAGCGAAGCAAAAAATGTTGCCCCTGTCGCAATGCCATCATCCACCAGAATAACCGTCTGCCCCTTCAGGGAGGGTAGCGCCCGCCCCTCTCGATACCGCCGAATTCTTCTGTCGATTTCAAGCTTCTGACGCAACGTCTCCTCGTCCAGCTGAGCCTTGCTCACGTCATACCCCCGAATTACATCCTCGTTCATGTGCCGATAGCCTGTTTCGGCCAAGGCGCCCATGGCCAGTTCGGGATTTGAGGGAGTCCCCAACTTGCGCGTGATCAAGACATCCAGAGGGAGCCGCAACGCCAGGCTGATGTCGTGGCCCACCACCACCCCGCCACGCGGCAACGCAATGACGATCGTATCCTTCGCCCCCTTATAATGGAGAAGCCTCTGAGCCAGCTGTTTCCCGGCATCATGGCGATCCTTGAATAGAGCAAACTCGCTGCTCGGTCTCATTTCCTCTCCCCTGCCCATGGCACCCACTGCGGAGGCCCCCAATAGGGCCCCCAGTACGGCCCCCAATAGGCACCGAAGTACGGATAGGGACGGAACCAATAGGCCGGTAGCTTGGGAGGCCAAATTGTCAACGACGCGATGTCGAGTGTCGGATAGACATAATCGATCTCGTCCAACACCAATGTCATGGAGCCGGTCACCTCACCCACCACCGTCACTCGTGTCCCGACAGGAATCGTCGCAGGATCAAGGAATTCTTTGTGGAAGCCGAGGAAGCGTCCGTGCGAATCCGTCAGCCGACCCTGTGGTTCATAGTCGCTCTCGAGCGGCAGTTGAAGAATCTCGATCCGCGTACCGGTCTGTTTGAGAGGCTTGACCGAAAGCACCGCCCCTCCGACCACGATGACCTTGCCTTTATAGGACGGCGGCGAAGCCCTCACCTGCTGAAACGAAACATTCCGCTCGATTTTCTCCTGAAGCTCGGGAGGCACAACCGGCACGCCGGCACATCCCGCGAACCATACGCTCGCTACGACAGCTATAAGCGCTTTTACGGAGCTTGTCCCATCCTGAAAGGCCATACCAGGACATTCAGCAAGACGAGTGCCCAGAACACGATCCCGGGCGCAAACGGAACCTCGTGTGTCTTTAGAAGAAGTTGGAGGAAAGGCTACGTGCGATGTTCGGCCCGATCGAATCACTGGGGGAGATTGCCACAGTGCACAACAAAGAGTGCGGCGTGAAGGGGCAGCGGCACGCTCCGCTGGGAGGCCACATTGTGCGAGAATAGCCCGCAATGATCCGCATGCCGAGTGACAGCTTTCGAGGACCACTGCCTCCTCTAACAGAGGAACAGCGTAGAATCGAAGTAGATCTGCGCGCCTACGTGCAACACCTCGCTGGTACAATCGGAGAGCGCAATCTTTTTCGCTATAAGCAGCTCGTTGCGGCGGCGGATTATATTCGAGCCACACTTGGCAGTTCAGGATTCCGGGTGAAGCGGCATCAGTATGAGGTGTCGGGGAATCCGTGCGAGAACCTTGAAGTGGAAATCATCGGCAAGGACCATTCAGATCAGATCGTGTTGATTGGCGCACACTATGACTCAGTACAAGGCAGCCCCGGCGCGAACGACAATGCCACCGGCGTCGCAGCAATGCTGGCGCTGGCGCGGGCCTTCGCCAAAATGCGGCCCTCACGCACTGTACGGTTCGTGGCGTTTACCAACGAAGAGCCGCCGCTCTTTCAAAGCCGTCATATGGGAAGCCGCATCTACGCCCAGCGGAGTCACGAGCGCGGTGAGAAGATTGTCCTGATGCTCAGTCTGGAGACAATCGGCTACTACTCCGACGAACCGGGAAGCCAGGCGTATCCGTTTCCGTTCAGCTTCTTTTATCCCTCGACGGCAAATTTCATCGCCTTCGTCAGCAACATGGAGAACTCGCCATGGGTCCGGCAGCTCCTGACGGCCTTTCGTCGCCACGCGCAGTTTCCGTCCGAAGGAGGGGCATTATGGGAATGGATTCCAGGGGTGTCCTGGTCCGACCACTGGTCGTTTTGGAAGGAAGGCTACCCAGCCGTGATGGTGACCGATACCGCGCCGAACCGCTATCCCCACTACCACACCTCAGCCGACACACCCGACAAGGTTGACTTCTCCCGGGTCGCCCGCGTCGTCTCCGGGCTGCAGCAGGTTATTGCAGACGTGGCTGATTCCCCGATGTAAGCCAACGGCGACGCCATGCTGTTTGGACAACCCAGCACGTGTGCGGAAGTGGCAGATCATTTCTGACTGGCGTGATGAGGCTTCCCTCTTGTGCCTTTCGACATCGCGAGGGTGAAGGCCATGGCCAGAACAGCGCCGGCTAAGGCCGACGCCATGTCCTTCTGCGCATCCCACTCGTCTCCTTGTGTTCCGAGGTAGGTACTCCCTAACTCGGGGCTCACAAGAACTGCGACGACGGATTCGATGAGCTCGAACAGACCGCTCTGGGCAAGGATCGCGCTGGCAGGCAGGTAGTAGGACCACACTCCCTGTACACCGGCCAAGCGCATGAGCCACTCACGCATCGGATAGACCAACAAGGCGCCATAGGCGAAGTGGACGATTCGATCGAAGGGGTTGCGGCTCAACGAAAAGAGGTCTTTGAGCCAGAATCCTATAGGCACCTCGGCATAGGTGTAATGCGCGCCGACGGCGTGGAGTGTCATGAACAATGCAATCAAGCAATAGGACAGACTTGAAAACTGAAATCGCCGGTGGGTTAGGACCAACAAAATAACCAAGGCAAGGGCCAGCAGATTCTCAAGAAGCCAATCCCTCCGGTCGACCGGCGCGATGGCCAGCCAGGTCCAAAGCAGCCCGTACCAGAGGAGAAGTCCGAAAAACAGACGATCGCGTTTCTGTTGTCCTCCACTCCGTTCTGGCGACCTTGCTCCCATCACATAAGAACTATTCTGAGACAGCTGCCTCGGCCTCATATGCCGGTTGAGACCCTCGCATGGCACGCGTCATGGCAATCAACGCGACGCATAACAGCGCGCCATACAAGGCCGCGGCCATATCCTTTTGCGCGTCCCAGACATCCCCCTGAGAACCTAGGTAGGTGATGCCCAACTCCGGATGGACGGCGCCCGCCACCCATGATTCGATAATTTCCCAGAGGCCGCTCAATCCCAAGATCGTCATGACCGGCAAGTAATACACCAGCCAGCCTCGTACATCCGCGCAGAGGCGAAACAGTTCTTCCATCGGATAGGCCAGCAAGAACCCAAAACTGAAATGGACGACCCGATCGAAATGATTACGCCCGAGATGGAGCACCTGTTCCACCCACTGACCGACCGGCACTTGGGCATACGTATAATGAACGCCGATGGTGTGGAGGGTCAGAAATGCAGTGATGAGTGCGTAGGAGGCGTGGGACAGCGGGAAGGCCCGATGCGTGACGATCAGCACCAACACGAAGACTGTCGGCAGAATGCTCGCGAGCAGCCAGAACTGAGGATCGGCCGGTGACTGTGCCGTCCAGACCGACACGATCACATACCAGGTCAGCAGTCCAATCAACACAAGCTTGTTGCGAGAGAGCATCGTTTCTCCTTGCGACTGGTTGAGCAGACGGGAAATCATCGCGATGGGAGCCGGGAACCTTTCATACTCTACTGAAAGGTTAGCTATGCCTGCAACTCGGCTACGTCACGCCTAGCGGGTTCCGAGCATTGGCCCCTGACAGGCTTATCGACTAGTCAGATTTCCCCTTCCACCAGAAGATCCAAAGTAGCAACGCGACGACTATGACTGCGAGAACCATCTCAAAAGAGTTTTCAGACATTGAGCCACACCGTGAGGTGTTGAGTCCTCAGTTCCTGCAGTAATACGCTGCTCGAAGATCTTCTCCAAGATCCGGTTGGCGTCGGAGTTCATGAGCCCGTGCTACTGGTGGCGCTTCAAGTAAAGAGTGAGCGGGCCATCCAGGTTCGTGACCTGGACGGCCCCCTCAGCCTGATTGATGGCGGCGGAGATCTCCTTCAGTGTGGTGCCGGTGTTCGTGACCATCGCATATGCAGGCGCTTCGACCCCGGCAACCCTGGGTGTCGGAGGACGACAGAGCGTCAGACCGCACATCACTGCGACAACGGCACACAACGCGATCGACGACTGGAGTTTCACGGCCGCTCCGATCACAAACAGGGGGGTTAATCGATCTTCACCGCGATAGATTTCTTCTTGGCTTCTTCGGTCTTCGGCAGCCGGATTTCAAGAACGCCGTCTTTGAACGACGCCTTGATCTCATCGTTCTTCACTTCGCAGGGCAAGGCGACGGTCCGTAAGAACGACCCGTAAGACCGCTCCCGGCGATAATAGTCATCTTCTTTCACTTCCTTATCTTCTTTTTTCTCGCCTTTGATCGTCAAGTTCTCCCCTGCGAGGTTCACTTCAACGTCTTCCTTTTTCATGCCGGGAAGTTCGGCCTTGACCACGACAGAGTCTTTTTCCTCGTAGACGTCGAGCGAGGGCATGCGAATCGACAGCGGCCGGATAGGCAACCAGCGGTCCCGTCCGAAGAGACTGGGGAACGGACGCCGCCACACGTCCTCCATGAAGCGGTCCAGCCAATGTTCGAATTCCTCTCCGCGCGGCACGATCTCGCCCGCTTTCTTTGTGGTAACGGCTTTTTCTTCTGCAGCTGCTTTCGTCATGACAATTCCTCCTTGCTGGGGTTGTGGTTTATGGTGTTCTCTGCTCTCTCGCGGTCTCATACCGCCTTTTGGCTACGTCTCTTGTTCTCCTACTTGTTGCCTAACCAGGTTGACGCGCGATTCCGTCCTTCCTCTTCTCATGGGCGGATCTCCAAACGATTGATCACCTTGTCGACGCCAAACACATACCAGGCATCAAACTCAGCCATTTCCTTCTGTGGCACAGAGGGGGCATCGCCTTCCAGCGTCACGACGGACTGCCGAGTGACCACACGGACACGCTCATCGTTCACAAAAGGATCCTTCTTCAAGACGATCCGCACCGCTTTTGCCATCTCCTCATCCGAGTCCGGCTGATCCGGAACGACCTCCATCCCGTTCACAACGTCGCGGCTCCCTGGGACCCACCAGGCCAAAACCCCGGCCAACCGCTTCTGCGTGAGTCCGGTCACATGGTCGTCGAGTAACACAACGCCCTCGGTTACCGAGACCCGGATCGCTCCGTGTGGCTCCTCAGTAATCTCACGGACAGTTTCAAGCCGCCCCTTGTGAACCATGTGAATCGAACAATTCTTGAGGGCCGGTTCCTGGAGCAGCACATCGCATACCGCATCCAAGATGGCGCCGTCCTCCATACGCATAGCTGGTGTCACGTGCAGGCGGTCCACAATTCCGGTGACGCCGCGCACCGCCACCGCAAGCTCCAGGCTGAGTTTCTTCGCGGCGATATGCTCAGTTTCGCCTTCCAGCGTGAGGACACCGTCGCTGAACTCCATTTCGACGGGAAACTTGTGCAAATTGACGCGAGGCTCACGCTCTAACGCCGCGCGAACCTCTTTCAGGACTCGGTCCCGCTCTGAATTGCCCGCCGCCTTCATAGGTTCATCCCAGACCGAACCCTGACGTTGCTCGCTCTAAACAGCAACGTCGATGCCACACTTGTGTTTCGGGCAAAACTATTGATGATTCAGATAAGAAGTGATCACCGGCCGAAGGTAGTTGGTTTCGAGATCATAGGTGTGGGGACATTCTCCTCACATCCCAACCAGCTCTTGACGCAAAACGCTACGGGGAAGTAAGAGTCTGAAATTGACTGCCCTGGAGAAATTGGGGAATGTCTCGCCGTGCAGACGGATTCAGTGAGGGGGCTGCAGGCTCGTGAGCAGCACTTACCGAAACTGGTTCAGTAGCCTACGGAAAACTACTTTGCGATCGCTCAACAGCGACGAGATAAACAGCCCGGATCGCAGATAGTGCCCACACAGGATGCTCAAAAAGGCCGTTCAGCAAGGCCGCAGCAAGCGAGGAGGCGACGGCGTACTCAGTCCCGTACGTTGAGCCTCTGAGCGCCGTGAGAACGCTGCTGGCGGACTTCTTCAGCATTCTGTCAGAATGATCGGCACTCGCCTGGCTCCCCAATGCCCGGGCTGCGATTCGAACTCACCAGCGCAAGGCGTGCGACAGAAACGACAGGCGCCGTCCTCTGTTACATTCCACTCTCTCAGTTCGTACCAGTCCCGGCCGATCAGTTTTTCATGACAGTGGTGGCAATAAGTACTGCCGCCTTCTTCGTCCTGCACGTTGCCGGTATAGGCGTACCGGATGCCGTTCTTCATGGCAATTTTTCGGGCCATGGCCAAGGTGGCCGGTGACGTGGCCGGTTTGTCCAGCATCTTATAGTCCGGATGGAACGCGCTGAAGTGGATTGGCACGTCCGGGCCGAGATGCTCCACCACCCACTGGGTCAGCCGTTCGATCTCGGCCTCTGAATCGTTTTCGCCTGGGATGATCAAGGTGGCAATCTCCAGCCAGACATTGGTGTGATGTTTGATATAGACCAGCGTGTCCAGGACCGGCTGCAGGCTCCCACTACAGATCTGCTTGTAAAAGCGCTCTGTAAATCCTTTCAGATCCACATTCGCTGCATCCATGTGGCGGTAGAATTCTTCCCGAGGCTCTGCGCAAACATATCCCGCCGTGACGGCCACTGATTTGATGCCCTGCTCACGGCAGGCCTGCGCCACATCGATCGCATATTCGTGGAAGATGACCGGATCATTGTACGTGTAGGCCACGGATCGGCACCCGAGTTGCGATGCGGCGCGGGCGATCGTCTCCGGCGAGGCTTCATCTGCCAACGTGTCCATCTGGCGTGATTTGCTCATGTCCCAGTTTTGGCAGAACTTGCACGAGAGGTTACACCCGGCGGTTCCAAACGAAAGTACTGAGGTCCCGGGAAGAAAATGATTCAGCGGCTTCTTTTCGATCGGATCGACGCAAAACCCGCTCGATCGTCCATAGGTCGTCAGAACGATTTGATCCTGCTGCCGCGCCCGGACAAAGCAGAGCCCTTGTTGGCCTTCCTGAAGGGTGCAGCAGCGCGGACAGAGATCGCACTGGATGCGCCCGTCCTCGAGTTGGTGCCAATATTTCGTCGGCACGATCTTCGCTGCCTGTGAGGCTGTCATGACAGGCTCCCTTGAGATCACGGTGGTGTGCGAGCATTATACCAATCACAGCCTCCGAAGAGTGAGTGAGTGCTTCACAGAATGTCGCACCGATGCTGACGATTGACGGTTCCCGCTATTCCGGAAGTGGTTCGATCGTCAGGCAGGCGGTTGCGTTTTCCGCCCTGACCGGCCAACCTATCCACGTGGTCAATGCCCGAGCGAAGCGAGAGAAGCCAGGCTTACGCCCGCAACACATTCGTGTTATCGAGGCCATTGCCGAGCTCGTCAACGGCCGAGCGGAAGGGCTGCAGCAAGGGTCGCAGGAATTCACGTTCTGCCCAGGCTCTCTGAAGATAGGGCGCCGCTATAGCTGGGACATCGGCTCTGCCGGTTCGACGACCATGCTGGCCCTCGGCATCCTGCCGGTCCTTGCCTTCGCAGGGTCGCGGGTCACCGTCGAATCGCGTGGGGGCCTCTTCCAGGATTTCGCCCCTTCTGCCTTTCATCTTCAGCATGTACTGCTCCCGATACTGCAAAGAATGAACCTCCGTGCGGAGGTTGAGATTGTACGTCCCGGCTATGTGCCTCGCGGTGAGGGCATACTCCGTCTTGTTGTGAAACCCCTCACTGCTCCCTTACGAGCTATCATCCAGGAAGAAGCAGGTTCAGTGACAAGGCTATGGGGCATCGCGCTCTCCTCTCACCTGGAAGAACGGCAAGTGAGCCATCGAATGGCAGACACGGCACGAGAGGTGTTCGTCAAGGCCGGTTATGAGGCTAAGATCGAGCTTCACCATGATACAGAGTCTCTGCAGCGGGGCGCCGCGCTGGCGCTCTTTGCAGATGAAGGAGAAGCGGTAAGGCTCGGGGCAGACCAGGCAGGAGCCTTGAGAAGAAGCGCCGAGTCAATCGGCAAACACGTCGCGAAGCAATTACTCGACGAGCTCGCGTCCGGCGCGACGCTGGACCGGTTTGCCGCAGACCAGATCATTCCCTTTGCCGCCTTGGCGGAAGGCGAAAGCCGGTTCATCATACCGATCGTCACCGACCACGTGCGCACGAGCGCCTGGCTGGCGGAGGTCTTTTTGGGCGCGCAGGTCCACATCGATGGGCAGCGGCTTGCGATTCACGGCATCGGATTCTGGCCGAATGGTGAGGGTGTCAACCGGTGAAACTCCCCGGAGTGCTGCCGCTGCTGCTCTTCCTTGTACTGTTGGCGATGCTCCCGTTCGTCTTTGGCCAACTGTTCACCTCGGCCCTGATCAAACTCAACCTGGAGCCGACGGCCGCCCTGCTCGTAGTGATTGGCATTTTTTTGGGAAGTCCGATCAACATTCCTGTGAAGCGGATTCCCCGAACGGAATCGGTGCTGGCAGACCCGCTGGCGGTTTTCGGATTGCCAGGCCGGTGGCCCTCGACCGTGCGCGTGCGTCGAGACACCATCATCGCTGTCAATGTCGGCGGCTGCCTCATTCCAGTGGGTTTAGCGGTCTACGAAACGGCTCATCTGGTGTCGGCAGGCTGGCAGCCGCTCTCCGGATTGCTCCTTGCAATCTTTATCAACGTAGTGGTGTGCTATCGGATGGCGAAACCCATTGAGGGGATCGGCATTGCGATGCCAGGTCTATTGCCTCCCTTGCTGGCCGCCCTAAGCGCTCTGCTCCTCGTCCCGGACCAAGCTCCTCCCGTCGCCTTTGTCGCCGGCGTGCTCGGCCCGCTCATCGGCGCGGATCTGCTTCATCTTCGCGATATCGAGAAGATTGCCACCGGCATCGCCAGCATCGGTGGCGCCGGCACCTTCGACGGGATCGTGCTCTCAGGAATTGTCGCGGCTTATCTGGCATGAGCAACGGCCGTCTCACCCTTCCAAACACAACAGGATTGCTCGGTTGCTTTAAGACGAAGCGGATTTCCCCATCAACTCTCGACGGACTGAGGAACAAGGCTACAGTGACGTGCCAGCATCGCTATCATTCGATGATCAAACCCTCAATAATATGGAGACCCTCTCCTCCCTGTTCGATAATCGACAATGGGGCACGGTCATTGCTCATCTCCTTCCTGACAAGGGCATAAGGAAAGGCCCATTCTAATAATCAGTTCGATGGCCATCATCGCCTATCCGGTCTGAAATATGGAACGGGCTCCTGCCTTTCTGGGGACCGTTTTGACCATCCCGTCACGCCGATTCCCATCTTCGGTGAAGGGGCCCGCATATAGGCAAACGCTTAAAAGGAGGATCACAGCACCATGAACGTAGAACCTTCACGCCAGACAAAAAAGACAAAGCCACGAGCGCCGACAAGCACACCAGCCCAGGCATCGGCTCCCGCTTCCTCGCGCACGCGTCAGCCGGTATCGTCTTGTGATGACGTACATATCCTGATCGCGAAGCGGGCCTATGAGCTCTACAGTGAACGGGGCTATCGGCACGGATCTGCGCTCGATGATTGGCTGGAAGCGGAGCGGGAGATTCTCAGCCAGATCCCACCGGTCTGAGGACCTCGTATGTCGTACGTCGGCGTGAATATCGGCGCACTCACCGTGAAGGTGGCAGCGCTCCGGGGTGACACCCGGAGCGCCACCGTACTGGCCCATCAAGGCCGCCCGCTCGAGATCCTCGACGAGGTGCTTGCCCGCCCGGAGTTAGCCGACGCAGAATATTTCGGCGTGTCCGGTCAGCTCGGTCATATTTCCGAAGTGGCCGCGGTTCAGCGGGCGCTCCGCGAGGTGGACGGCACGTTTGACGCGGTCGCGTCGCTCGGCGGGGAATCCTTCCTCGTCTACCTCCTCATAGACGGGAGGATCACCAATGTGGTGTCCCACAATAAATGCGCGGCGGGAAGCGGCGAATTTTTCGTGCAGCAGATCGGCCGGATGGGGCTGGGCATGGAGGAAGCGATCCAGCGGTCCTTCAGCGGAAAGGTCGTGCCTCTAGCCTCACGCTGCTCGGTCCATTGCAAATCGGACATCACCCACAAGCTGAACCGCAACGAGGCCACACCCGAGGACATTCTCCACACACTGCACGACAGCATGTCCAACAAAGTGATCGCATTGCTGGAGAAAGGCGCACGCGAGCTGAAGCGAGTACTCTTGATCGGCGGCGTCACACGCAACGACGCAATGCTGGCGGCATTGCGCGCCAAGCTGCCCGCCACGGAGTTTGTGGTGTTGCCGGAAAGTCCCTGGTTCGAAGCCTGGGGCACCGCCCTCCTCGTACGGGACTCACCCTGCGAGACGTCCCCGAATATTGCTGCACAGCCGGGCCTCGGCCGTCTCCCGCCGCTTCATCTCTATGGCGAACGGGTGCAAGTGATCGCTGCCCCGCCTAAACAGGCTCCTCCCGATGGGCCGCTGGTTCTGGGAGTAGATGCGGGATCGACGACTACCAAGGCCATTTTGCTCGACCCTTCGACGCATGCCGTGGTGGCCTCGCATTACGGACGGACAAAAGGGAATCCCGTGGCGGCCACACGCGAATGTCTCCAGGTACTCATTGATCAGGTGGGCAATCGCCAGATCGGATTGATCGGCACGACCGGATCGGCTAGGGAACTCGCCGGTGCCTACCTCGGCACCGAACATGTCTATAACGAGATCTCGGCCCACGCGGCTGGCGCGACCCATTTCGACCCGGACGTGGACACGATTTTCGAGATCGGAGGGCAGGACTCCAAGTACATCTATCTGCGCAACGGCGTGCCCATCGACTATGCGATGAACAACGCCTGTTCGGCAGGCACGGGCTCCTTCCTGGAAGAAAGCGCCCACAGTGATCTCGGCATCACGGTCTCGGACATCGCCAATCTGGCGCTGGCCGCTCCGTCCCCGGTGCACTTCAAGGCGACCTGCGCGGCCTTCATCAATTCCGATATTCGTCTCGCCCAGCAACAGGGCCACCCCCGCGACAACATCATCGCCGGACTGGTGTACGCCATTGCCGGCAATTATCTGAATCGTGTCAAAGGACCGCGCTACGTGGGAAAGAAAATCTTTCTGCAAGGCGGCGTCGCGCTGAACCGCGCCGTTGGGTACGCGTTCGCCCACAGCGTCGGCCGCCAGGTCGTGATCCCGCCCAGCCCCGAATTGCTCGGCGCGCTGGGGGTCGGGCTTCTCGCCCTGAAGCGGTCCGAGGTGGCGCCGGGGCACAGAGTCGATCTGCTGACCCTTGGCGCGCCGGAGATGAAGCGCGTCGGCCGGTTCACATGCGGCGCTTGCAAGATGTACTGCAGCATCGACCGGTTCGAGGTCGCCGGACGCCGGTTTCCTTTCGGGGGCCGCTGCAGTCTCTACGAGAATGTGTGGAAGCGAAAGGCCCGGACCACCGCGGCTCAAGACCTTGTCGAGAAGCGGGCCGAGGTGCTCTTTCAGGTCACCCCCGCTCCGCCCGCCGCCACCCCGAGGCACGAACGAGTGGAACGTACTTACTGGGGCGTGGGGCCCGCCTATGAAAGCGCGAAGGCGTTTGTGCGGGAGTCCTTGGGCCGGTCCACCGGGACTGCAGTGGCAAGCGGCACACGCATCGGCATTCCGAGGGCCCTGACGACGCATTCGCTGTTTCCGCTCTACTCCACGTTCTTTTCTCGTGTGGGGATGGAGGTCGTGCTTTCGGACGTGGACCCGCGGGGGGATCTGAGTTCGCATTCGGGATTCTGTTTCCCCGCGCAAATTGCCCACGGAGCGGTCTTGGACCTGGTCAAGAAAGACGTGGGCTTGATCTTCATTCCGCACGTTGTGCGCATGCCTCATCCGAACCAGTGTAAAGATTCGTACCTCTGTCCGATCACCCAGGCCGGACCCTATTTCCTGGCCAAGGCGTTTCCTGATCGGCGATTACTCTCGCCCGTGCTGGAGTTCATCAACGGCTACGAGACCTGCTCCGCCATGGTCGACATGGCGGTGGTGGAGCTGGGAGTCGGGCGTGAGTTAGCCACCAGCGCCTGGGCCGCTGCTGTACAGGCGCAGACAGATGCAGAGCGCACGCTCCGTGATCTCGGAAAACAGGCGCTTGACGCGGCAATCGCGGCAGGCAAGCCGGCCATCCTACTCGCAGGCCACAGCTACAACGCCTTCACCCCGGAAGCGTCGCAATCGGTTGGCAAGAAACTCTCCAGCATGGGAGTGGCCGTCATCCCGGCCGACTGCCTGATGTCATCGGGAGAGGGACCCACCTCCTGGCACTTTGCGAACCAGATCTTGAATGCCGTCGGTATCGCGAAGCAACACCCCAACTTGTTCCTGCTGAGCGTCAGCAATTTCAGCTGTACCATCGATGCGTTCACCCACTCCATGTTAGCTTCAGAGCTGGGCTCGAAACCTTACCTCGTCCTCGAGATCGACGCGCACACCGCCGATGCCGGAGTACAAACCAGGCTGGAAGCGTTCTTAGACATCATCCACAATTATCGGGACGTCCAGACCGTCGGCACCAGGCCCTTCGCCCCCTGCCACCTCGTCGGGGGAGGCCGCGTCATCCGGTCGAACGGCGAATCCGTGCCGCTCACGGACCCGCGGGTCAGAGTCTACTTTCCGAACTTTTCCCACTACCACACTCGGGCCCTTGGCCTAGCCGTCGGGTGGCTTGGACTCCATCCTGGTGCTGTCATTCCGCTGGACCGAACCCAACTCGACAAGGGGCTGCAACACACTTCCGGCCGCGAATGTCTTCCACTCCCGATCTGCATCGGTCAACTGCTCCAGATCCATGAGCATCGTCAGCCCGGAGAAATCGCAGGATTCTACATGCTGCAGGGCGGTGCGCCCTGCGTCAGCGACGCCTACATGGGGTATTTTGAACGGTTCCTCACCGAGCAACGGCTGACCGATCTGTTCCTCTTCAACCCCCAACCGGATAACGACTTTCTTGGCTTCGACAAAAATGTCATGGCGCAGCATCTGTCGCTGGCGATCATCCTCGGGGACATTCTGGTAGAGATCGATCATGTGCTTCGTGTCGTGGGAGACCATGGCGCGCTCGATCAACTGCAGGAGGAATGGGAACGGTTCGCCCAGGGAGCTCGCTCACTCGACGAGTTCCATGCCACGCTGCCTTCATTCGTCGAACGCCTGGCGCACCTGCCGCGCACCAGAGATCCACGCACTTGCCCGCGCGTCGTCGTGGCCGGCGACTTCTTCACCCGCTTCAGTTCGTTTTTCATGGACGGCGTGCGCGACCTCTATGCCGAACGAGGCATCATCCTCAAGCCGGTCGATCTGAGCGAGCTGTTTCTCTATGTCGCCTATCATCCCATGGCGGAAACGGCCAGCACCTGGGGCATGAAACCTGGCGGCCTGGCCCTAGCCAAGGCCTGCACGAGGATGTTTCAGCCGGAAGGCAAAGAATACATTCAACAGTGGATGAGCTACCAAACCTTGAAGCGCGAGGAAGGACACTACCGCAGGCTCTTTGGCGAGACCGGCCTGCTGGTGGCGGGACCCAATGCGGTCTCGTCCATTTTCGAAAGGGGCGCCGAGCATGTCTCGCCCGCAATTTATGGTGAACTTCTCCCGACGGTGGGCAAGGGACTTGAGGCCGCCCATGAGGGGTACGACGGCATGCTCGTCATCGGGCCATTCAACTGTCTCCCCTATCGGATTTCAGAAGCCATTCTCAAGCCGCTCAGCATCCAGCAAGGCATGCCCATTCTCACCTACGAGAGCGACGGCTATGCCGTCTCCCCATCGGTACTCAGACAGGTGGACGTCCATATCCAGCAGGTGCTCGAACATGCAGCCAGAAACCACGTGACGCAAACCTGATACACAACTCGCTCCTCCTTACCGGCGGTGCGGCAGCGGCAAGCGTCGCAGCGCCAACCAAGGAATCATTCTATGATCACCTCCATCGCCTTCACCGTCTATCCGGTCTCGAATATGGAGCGGGCGAGGGCCTTCTATGAACATGTGCTTGGCTTGCACGTCAGCTACCACTATCAAGGTGTGTGGGTGGAGTATGACCTTGGCGATTCGACCTTCGCCATCACGACGACGGATATGGGCCATGCTCCGGGAGCAAAGGGAGCGGTGGTGGCGTTTGAGGTGTCAGACCTCGATGCCTTTGTCCACAAGATGAAGGAGCGGGCCGTGTCGTTTGTCACGGAAGTATTCGAGACGCCGGTCTGCCGGATGGCGGTGATCGAAGACCCGGACGGGAATCACATCACGATTCACAAGCGCCATGCTTGAGGAGGCCATTGCGCCCATCACATCTTATCCTTCCTGAACTCACAACCGCATGATCGCATGGTTGTGGGATAGAGAGAAAAGCTTGCAGGTGCACGAACGAGCGGAGTTACAACCGATCTCTGCCAAAGCCATGAGGGACGTTGAAGGCGTTCAATTCCTGCAATGGTGCTTGCCGCGGCTTCACCTCCACTGGATCGGCTATCGCAAAGTGCGACGGCGGGTGTACAAGCGCATCTCCGCACGCCTTCAATCGTTAGAGCTTCACTCCCTCGCGGACTATCGATCCTATCTTGAGATTCATCCCGAAGAATGGGACATCTTGGACTCCTTTTGCTGGATCCCCATTTCTCGGTTTTATCGAGACAAGGATGTCTTTGAGTTTCTAGAGCAAGATGTGTTGCCTTCCCTTGCTCGGCAGGCACTAGCACAGAGTGAGAGCGTCTTACGGTGCTGGAGCATCGGCTGCGCGGCCGGGGAAGAACCGTACAGCCTCTCGCTCCTCTGGAAGTTGAAGCTCCAAGCCCGATTTCCGACCGTTCAGCTCATCATTCTGGCGACCGACATCGACGATCAGGCCATCGCCCGCGCTCAGCAAGGTTGCTACCCGCCGAGTAGTCTCAGGGATCTGCCGGAGGGCTGGCGCACGCAGGGGTTCGATCACACAGCCGAAGGCTCCTGTATCAAGACAGAGTTTAGAAAGTCGGTGACCCTTCTCGTTCAGGACATTCGCCAAGCAGTGCCCGAGGAAACGTTTCACCTCGTCATGTGCCGGTACTCCGTCTTCACCTACTTCGATGCGCCATTGCAGAGCAAGACACTGCAGCAGTTTGCGGGACGGATGCTCAGAGGAGGTGCCCTGGTCGTCGGGAAAAATGAGACCTTGCCGAACGGAGAATTCGAGTTGGCCCCATGGTCAGAGAAGGAGGGAGTCTATCGGCGAGCCTAGCCAGGGATTCTGCCATGCGATTTTCCGCCCACGCCTGATGATCATCAGGTTCATCCGTTTCTTTCAGCGTGCACGTGATTGCTCAAAGAGCCTTGCCACTTCATCCACGGCAAACCGTGGAAAGGAACGAGCGCAACCATCTTGGATCAGCATGACGCCGTTCTTCTTAGGAACGACGGTTCCGATCCGTGACGCCGGAATCCGAGCTCTTCGCAGCCGCGCGACCGTTCGCCTCTCGAAGGCTTGATCGATGCAGATCAGAAGGGATCCGGACGCAATTGCACCCAAGGGATTGAACGCGAAATCAGTACAAAGCTGGGCCGCCTCAGGAAGAATTCGTATGGCGTTGGCATCGATCTTCAGACCGACGTCTGCGGCTTCTGCGAGTTCGTATAGCGCCGAGCTGAGCCCTCCTTCCGTCGGGTCATGCATTGCGTGAACACCTCCGGCAGCCATGGCTACCTGCGCCTCTTTCAGCACACTCAGGCCCGGCTTGGTGAGATACCGCCGGCACCGAGCCAGGAAATATGCGCCATGCTGCCGGCGGATCTCATTCGCTCGCTCACGGGCAAGGATGGAGACGGCCTCGATCGCGAGCCCCTTTGTGAGTAGTACGGCATCACCCACGCACGCGCCTGCAGCCGTGACGATTTTGCGGGGCGCACATTCCCCAAGCAGGCAGCCCACCACAACGGGACGTGTGACGGCGTCGGTGATCTCGCTGTGGCCGCCGCACAGCGAGACGCCGAGACGACGGCAGGTCGCATGGAGTTGGGCAAACAGGCTGTTGACGGAGGAGGCGGTTGTGGCACGAGCGGGTAGCAGCACGGTGGCCAGAAACCACTTCGCCGTCGCCCCCATCGTCGCCAGGTCGTTAGCGTTGATCAACAAGGCATAGGTGCCAGCCTCATCCGCCACGAAGGTGATAGGATCTGTCTTCGCGACAAGTACCCGGCTGCCGATGCGAATGGCCGCCGCATCCAGACCGATCCCTGCGCCAACCATGACGCTTGGGTCGCGGGTCTTGGCAAAACGCGCAAGCAGTCTGCGAAGCAGGTCGGCGGGAACTTTCCCGATTGGAAGCCCAGGCCGGTTCACTCAACACACCGCATACAGGCCCTGCGTCAACGCCTTACAGAAGGATTTCATGTGGGTGAAGGCCAGCTGGACTTCGCGCTGGATCTGCGGGCGCACAACCGCGAGCGTCGTCCCACTCGCCGGGATGACTTCGACAACCACGGCTTGCGGCGAGGAAATCGGCTTGCCGATTTGGCTTGTGATCCAGACAGTCACATCCAGCAGGCCGTGTACTTTTTTATGGATATCCTCCGCCAATACCTGGGCCAACACGTTGTAGATTTTCCCCACATGAGCCACGGGATTCTTTCCCGCTGCAGCCTCGGCGCTAGCCGGCCGACGGAGTGAGATGATTCCGCACACGCGATTGCCCCGCCCGACCTCGCCCGAATCACCCGCTTCCGCCGACGTGCCCAGCAACGTGAGATAAGTGCCGGCCTCTCCGATGCCAGGCTGATCCAACACATTCAGAAATACCTGCGGGGAGATAGTCGGCTCAGTCTTTTGTCTCAGGAAGTCCGCTAACACCCGCTGCACCAGGTCTTTACGCTTGAAATACTCAGATTCCGCACGGATGAGAGGAGCCAGAAACGGCATCGCCACCGTCACACTGAGATCCCTGCCCCTTCGTACGGCGAGCACCTTCACATCTTCTCCCGTGTCCGGAAACTCTTTCTTAAAGGAGGGGCCGTTCAGAAATTGCTCAACTTGGAACACCAGCCGCTCCGTCGGCGTCAGCGGGGCGTACCCCACAGTGGCAGAGGTGTCATTGGCAACTGCTTCCCGTGGCCGCTCGGCCACAGACCGCAGCTCTTCGGACGCCGGCCTCAACTCAACCTGGCACTCCAGATGCTTGAACGGCTGGATGCGGGGCAAATGTCGGTTGAACCATTTATAAGCTGTCCGTTCGGCGATCTCCTTCACTGGGATATGCTTGCCCTTCCATTCGAAGGTGGCTCTGTCGCCCATGACCAATCGCATCGGAGCGAGCACCGAACCGCCACCAAATCGGCAGGCGACCTGACCGGCCACCAACATCCCCTTGTCGGCGTTGAAATGGAGGACACGGCCGCAGGTCTTGAGGTAAGCCTGTGCCAGTTGTACGGCCACGGACTCCATCACCGTGTCGCAGATTGTGTCGGGATGACCCAATCCCTTCCGCTCCACAATCTCCACCGCTTCCTGCACGGGAGAAATCCGAGAGGGCTCGAGAATCATCGGCTCTATCATGCTCGTCTTTCCCGGCAACCGTTCAATCTTCCGTCTACGCAGGTCGAACGTGCCCATATCGTCCTCGCAACGGAATGTACAGCACTTCGCAGATGACCTCACGACTCATGCCCTGTTCACCTTTGATCAGAAGCGTGAGATTCTGTACTCCCTCTTCCTCGATCGGCGCAATCAGCTTGCCTCCCACCTTGAGTTGCTCCAATACAAGGGCCGGAACCTCGCCACAGGCGGCTGTGATGCAGATGCGATCATAGGGCGCGTGCTCTGGATACCCAAGCCCCCCGTCGCCCAACCGCACGCACACGTCGCGATATCCCTCCCGTTCAAGATTCGTCTTGCCAAACTCATAGGTGACCGGATCGATTTCGACCGACACCACAAAGCCGGTTGGTCCGACGACTTCTCGCGCCACCGCAGCGCCGTACCCCGAGCCGAGGCCGATTTCCATGAACCGATGACCCGGGTCGAGCCCCAGCGGTTCATAGAACAAGGGGTAGCTGTGTGGGCAGGAGATCGTGGCGCGGATGCCGGGGAGCGGGAGCGGAACTTCTTGGTAGGCATAGTCACGATAGCGAGGCGGAATAAAATCCTCGCGAGAGACCGCCAGCAGAGCGGATCGGATTCTCTCTGACTGAAGCAGTCCCTCCGCGATAAGCTGTCGGACTTTCTGCTCACGCTCTTTTCGGAATTCCTCACGACTTTTCCTCGGCTCAGTCTGCGGGGGAATGATCCAACCCATAACGTGTCGTCACTCGTCAACCGTCATTCGATTCGGAAAGGCCATCAGCTAGACGCTTGACCATAGATTCCTTGGCTCCTCACACCTCGGCCAACCACGCAATTGCAGAGCCAGGCCGCTCCCCATGCAAGCGGTGCAGGCCGACTGCCTTAGCTGCCTCAACCGCTTCCGCATATTCTTCCTTCGTGACCTGCCGGTCCAGTGGCGGATAGTTGAATGCCTTCCAGCAGGGGCGATACTGATCCATGATGTTGACATAGGTGTTCTTTGAAATCTCTTCTGCGAGGAAACGCATAATCACCGCAGACCCGGCAACCCCACCCGGCAGCACAAGGTGACGAAGGAGCAGGCCGCGCACGGCAAGACCCCGTTCGTCGATCACCAGGTCCCCGGTTTGCCTGTGCATCTCCTTGATCGCGGTCTTGGCGATCTCGGGATAGCCGGACACCTTGGAGAACTTCAACCCCGCCTCCGCGTCGGCGTACTTGAAATCTGGCAAGTAGATATCGACGACCCCGTCAAGCAATCGAAGCGTCTCCAGATCATCGTACGAACTGGTGTTATAGACCAACGGAAGCCAAAGGCCTTTCTGCGCAGCCAGCAGCAGCCCTTCCAGGATTTGCGGGACTTGATGCGAGGGCGTGACGAGATTGATGTTGTGACAGCCCTCCTCTTGAAGACTCAACATCATGTCTGCCAGCTCTTGAGCCGACACCTCTCCCCCCTCCCGCAACTGGCTGATCTCGTAATTTTGGCAATAGATGCACCGCAGATTGCAGCTGGCGAAAAAGATCGTGCCCGAGCCCTTCCAACCGCGAAGCGGCACCTCTTCCCCGTGGTGCGGACCATGGCTGGATACGAAGGGCTTGGCTCCCACCAAACAGAAACCAAGGTCTCCTTCGAGGCGATCAATCGCGCAATGACGGGGACAGACGTGGCAACGTCGAAGTCGCTCTCGCGCTTGCGCGACCCGTTCAGCCAGCACGCCGGATCTCAGGAGCCGACAGTAACTCGCCTGCCGCTCTCTATACGAGGCTTTGACCATCCCTTCACCAGGACTCTCTGCCAGGCTGAACTAATAAGTAAGAGGCAATGCCGCAACCACATTCTTCCTGCGAAGCCGATTGAATGTTCAGCACACCTCAGTCATCATGCGCAAAACTCCCGCATGGGACAATTCTGCTTTCGCTGTCGACGGCAGTAATCTCGCCCGAGCCGAACCAAGGCTGACTCGAAATCGCTGAAGCTCTTTCTCTCCACAGCAGATCTCTTCCACAGGACGCGAAGCTGCTCCACAGTGGCATGACCTCTTCTCCCGTTCATGCATGAGCAGAGTTCCAGGTCTTTCGCTGCCAGGATACCCAAGGGCGACAAGGCAGGCCGGGCCTTGGGCCATATTCCCCGCAACTCACGCAGAAAGATCTGCACGGTTACCTCGCCGATTCCCTTCCCCAAGCCTTTCAGGCGATTTTCTAGATCGGATGCATCGCCGGAGATATCATGTAGCCTTTGCAGATCGCCGTCATACTGATCCATAAGATGTTGCATCACCTCCAGCAATTTTGTCGCGGTCTTGAAATCGTATCGTGCATAGCCGCCTGCATCGAGCGCAACGACCAATCCATCCCAGCCTGTTTTCACGATCTGGTCAGGACTGGTGAGCCCGCGTCGGACGAATTCACCATGGGTCTTCGTCACAATCGAGCCCGAAATCCTCGCTCCGTAGAGGAGCGCCGCCAAGAACCAGAGAAAGAGCTCTCTCTGACGACGAGCGGAGAGGTTGAGCCCGAGCTCCGATGAAAAACGCCCTGGCACACGCGAGAGAAGCGCCCTGATCACAGCCAGGCATCGCGCAGCTGTCGGTCCAGGTCGGCCGACGACCGAACTCTTACCCACTGCCTTGGCATGGTGGTGAGTTCCCATTGGCCTGAGCGATGCGGTGTCAGCGCGAAGCATGCTCAGCCTCCAATGGCCCAACGCCCCATCACGAACTGGAAGCAATCATGGCATCGATCAGCCTGGTGATTGCTTGGCAAGGTAGGCATAGAAATCTCTCACAGATGTAAATCAGATCGGAGCAAAGCCGGTGCCATTCGGCGGTATGAGCAAAAACTAGGTCTCCCGCCACGTTGGAGCATGAACGCAAGCAGAACGAACCCATGTGCAGGGATAACTTGCCACAACGCTGAGACCACCCCTGTAGTGTAACGCCACAGCCTGATCGACTCGACAGGGCTTCCGCCTCCCGTTCTCGTTCATAACGCCATGGCATTGCGATTGCTCACTACAGTGACTGTCTTGACAGAATCAGCGGGGCTTCCATGAGGTCTCTCCGTCAATGTCCCTCGTGCCTCACACTTGCGTGCATCGCTCTCATCAGCCTGCCGGCCTGGACCTCCTCATGCAATGGAGAACGAAGCGCCGGCTCTTCTCTCATTGATCCAACCCGCGAGGGTGAGCGCCACCGGATGGTCGACCAATACATCATCCCTCGCGGCATTAAAGACCCGGCCGTGCTCGACGCGATGCGGCGCGTCCCACGCCATCGGTTCGTGCCGGCCAGGTATTCTCTTTTTGCCTATATCGATGGTCCCCTGCCGATCGGCCATAGCCAGACCATTTCGCAACCATCTTTGGTTGCCGGCATGACGGACGAACTCAAGCTCAAGAAGACGGATAAGGTACTGGAGATTGGAACCGGCTCCGGATACCAAGCCGCCATCCTCGCAGAGCTTGCCGACAAGGTATTGACGATAGAAATCCTGGAGCCGCTGGCTCGCCAAGCGGAACAGACCTTGGCTGAGCTGGGCTACAAGAATGTCCAGGTCCGCGTGGGCGATGGCTACAAGGGTTGGCCTGAGGAAGCGCCTTTCGATGCCATTATCGTCACGGCAGCAACAGACCACGTCCCTCAGCCGTTGCTTGGTCAATTGGCTGTAGGCGGCCGACTGATCTTGCCGGTTGGCCGAGCCATCCAAACTCTGGAGCTGTACCACCGCACGGCAGAGGGCTACGAGCACAAAATGCTCACCCTTGTACGGTTTGTTCCGCTTGTCCGTCAGGGGGAAGAGTAGGAGTAGGCGATGCAGATGGAGAGAGCCGAACAAGATCCATCTGCACTTCCCCGTCACATCGGCTGGTTCACGGCCGGTTGTGTGCTAGTCAGCAACGTCATCGGCAGCGGCATCTTTACCACGACAGGATTCATGGCACGCGATCTCGGTCATCCGGGCTTGATCCTCTCCGTTTGGTTCATCGGTGGACTGATCGCACTCGCAGGCGCCCTCTCCTACAGTGAGTTGGGCGCCGCTCTTCCGGTCGCAGGCGGAGAATATGCGTACCTCCGGCGTGCTTATGGGCCGTTCGTCGGCTTCCTCAGCGGATGGACATCCTTCACCATCGGCTTCAGCGCTGCCATTGCGGCTGGAGCCGTGAGCTTCGCTGCCTATCTCCTCCAGCTTTTCCCTCTCGACGATAAAGGAGGGACGATTTCGAGCGCCTTGGCGTTAGCCCTCTTATGGTTAATCACAGGATTCCACTTGGCCGGCGTTGGAGCAGGTGGGTTTCTCCAACGGACACTGACGGTGTTGAAGGTGGGAGCCATTCTCTTGCTGATCTCGGCAGGCCTGATGGCCGGGAAAGGCAACTGGGCTTATCTGACTGTTACGGATGCTCCTACTGTTCCTGGCGTGGGACAATTCGTCGTCTCGTTGCTCTTTGCCCTCTATGCCTATTCGGGCTGGAATGCCGCGGCCTATCTGGCGGGGGAGGTTACCGACCCCGCCCGCACTATCCCTCGAACGATGATCGGCGGCACGCTCTTCATCGCTCTGCTCTATCTTGCGCTGAACGGATTCTACTTCTACGCGCTGCCAGTGACGGACCTGGCCAAGCCACCGATCCTGCCCGTCGCCGATAAGGTCGCTGTGGCACTGCTGGGTTCTGACGCCGCCCGGTTCGTGACAGCCATGCTCTGCCTTTCGATTGCAGGAGCCGTGAGCGCGATGGTGTGGGCAGGACCGCGCGTTTACTATGCCATGGCGCAAGATGGATTAATTCCCTCTCTCTTCGCAAGAACTCCTGGCCGGGAACGTACTCCGATCAACGCCATCCTTTTGCAAAGCCTATGGGCCTCAGTCCTGATTCTCTCGGGGAGCTTCGAACGACTCGTGATCTACAGCGGCACCGTGCTCATGATTTTCAGCGCCCTCGCAGTGGGAGCGGTACCGCTCCTGCGTTGGCAAGAACCCCATCTTTCCCGTCCCTATCGCACGCCGCTCTATCCCTTTGTGCCGGGATTCTTCGTTCTCATGTCGATCGTGATCGTCGCGAGCGCCTTCTATGAACGTCCGGTGGAAGGAGGCCTGGGAATCGCAACCGTCTTGGCCGGAGCCCCGTTGTATCTCCTGTGGCAAAGGCGCAGAGGGACCCACCAAGCACAAGATTCGTCCGCAGGGCAAGACTGAGGGTCATCGACACAGGACCTCGACGAACGCTGGGATGCGGAGAGGCAGTCGCAGGGTCAGCAACCGACTTACTCAATGAGCGGGGCCTGAGGGTGGATACCGAACCGCTCCAACTTTTCGACACGGACCCCGATGAGGCGAATCAATTTCCCCTGAGGGTTTTCACGATCGTCAAGGAAGGGCAGCAAGAGTTTCATCGCTTCAAACTGGAGGACATTGAGAGAGTTCATAGGAACGAGGAGCGTGTGGCTGCGTGATTTGGCTTCAAAATCGGCAAAGCGCACCGTAAGCACCACGCGGCGAAAATGCGTAAACCCTTCAGTGGCCAGCCGGCCCATCACATCATGACAGATGGCTTTGAGCCGTTGGACCAGAAACTGCGAGTCTTGTGTGTCCTGCTCGAAAGTTTCCTGCTCACCGATGGATTTGGCTTCATAATTTTCCTCGAGGGGAGACTCATCCCTGCCACGGATCTTCTCATAGAAGCCCCATCCCCGTTTCCCGAACGATGCACGTAACTCCTCCTGGGAGAACCTTCGCATGTCCTTGATGGTCTTTACGCCGATCTTGACAAGTTCGGCCTCGGTCTTAGGCCCAATGCCAGGAATGGTACGCACAGAAAGGGGAGCAAGGAATGCGGTGACATCTTCTTCTCTCACGACGGTCAGGCCATCGGGCTTGCACATGCCGGAGACGATTTTGGCGATGAGCTTATTGGGTCCGATGCCGACCGATGCGGTCAGCCGTTCCTCTTCTCGAATGGCGAGTTTGATTTTGTGGCAGATTTCCTCGGCGAACGTGTAAGACTCGCATGAACTCAGGTCGAAATAGGCTTCGTCGATGCTCGCCTGCTCAACCAAGAATGCAAACCGTCGCAGGGTCTCCATCACATGGGTGGACACCTCCGCATATCGTTCCATACGCGCTGGGAGGAAGGCGACCGGGGGACTTCCTCGCTTCCTGGCAGCTTCCGATTGCCGCCAGGCTTTTGAGATGGGCAGACCTGAATGGATCCCGTACTCGCGTGCCTTGTAGTTCGCAGTGGATACCACGCCCCGGCCTTTGCCCCCACGAGGATCAGCGCCGACCACAATAGGCAATCCGCAAAGTAACGGATTATCACGCTCCTCGACAGCCGCGAAGAAGGCGTCTATATCTAGGTGGCCAACAATTCTCATGAGGTCTCATACGTATGGATGTATTCCGTGCCCGTCCAGCAGAAACAGCAAAGCTTCGCTGGGGACAAATATCACCGGTGTGCCGGCAGGGGTGGCGTCAAATGCCACAGCTCCAATGCTGCAACAGGTAACAGACCGAAAAGGGCGTCGGATATTCTCCCATAACATTGTGGGGTGTAAGTCTGGCCTCTGGCATCGAACTTGATGCTCTTTCATGCTTGTTTCCCATGTCCGAGCTAGGAGGCATAAAGTGAACCAACAGGCCGAACTTTCGATCTGGTGTTTGATCATCGCTTCATTGCGGGAATTGCCCATCCAGTCCTTCCTTCTCGCCCCACCGTCGCGTGAAGAAATCCTCTGCGGCAAATTCAAGTCTCTGGTGGGCGCAGACCAGAGTATCGTATCGAAGTGGCCATCGCCCGACGAAAATTCAAGAACCAGCCAAGCCTATCAGCAGTTCCATGGGACTCCTAACCTCTTACAAGGAGGGCAATATGGTGAAGGCACGAATCGAGTTGCAGGGAGAAGGCGATCGCTGGCAAGTCAAGGGCACCATGATCGACTATGATGGCCAAGAGGTTCAGCAGCTCGGCCCGATCGATCAGGTGATTGAGTACGAGGAGGCGATCAAGGAAGCCAAACGGTGGACAATGCTCATGATCAGGGGGAAACAGCGAAGGGAGACAGAGGATGACATCATATGGGAACTGGAGCCGTCGCTGCCGCCCAGACACATTCTGAAACTGTAATGTTACGCTGAACTCGTATATCGGTCAGGCCAACAGAACCTTTGGACATGGACGAGCCGCTTCGCGAGGTGCAGATCCTGCCATTCGAGGGAACCCTCCAACGGGACCTTCGTCGAATCATAGATAAACGCCATCCGCCCGTTGTTTCCCACCTCATCAGAAAACAGCATGTTCATGCCGGCAGGAAGAGGCTGCTGGATTCCTCGAAGGCCTGCCAGATTGTCATTCGCTTCTTGAACTGTGATTCCCCGTAGCTTGCCACGGGGAATCACATTGACGAGGATCAGCACCATGCTTGTTCACCTTCCTGTTTAAAAGCTTTCCCCTGTCGCCTTTTGCGCCAGACCATAGTTGAATCGAGACCTGAAATACCCCACACGGATTCTCCTTCCGCGCAGTACCCCTCATAAGTTAGCAGAAAATGCCCGTCAGATCGTACTCCTCCTGGTTTCCCTCTTGCAGAGGAGCCCTGGTGTGCCATCTGTTTCTTTTGATTCGCTCATCCACTGAGCAAACGTGTTTTTCCCATGCAGGGAAGACGGTTCTAGCTGTGGAGGGGGGGTGATGGAAAACCAAACAGAAAAGCGGTCATCAACCGGAGCAACGTTGTTGGGATTTCTAAGCGGAGCGATATGCGGAGTCATCGCCGGTGTGCTCTTGGCGCCCAAGTCAGGCGCGGAAACGAGACGCATGATCGTGAAGCTGGCCCGAGAAGCTGAAGGGGATGTCTTAGCGAAAGCCGACGCCATTCGAGGCGAACTCCAAGCGCGTTTCGAAGAGGGGCGGCAGTACCTCGCGAAGAACAAAGCAGTGCTGACAGAAGCGTTCGAGACTGGGCGGGACGCATTTAAGAAAGAAAAGAGCTTGCGAAGTACGCAGCCATCCACGGCTGTTCATCCGGGCGGAACACCCGGTGCATGATTGCGAACAGCTCCGCAAGCAATTGATCGAACAACATAAGGCTCTTTTTCATGGGGTGGCAAAAACAGAAGACGGTCTTCTGTGGTTAGAAGCCGACGTTGAGCCGGAATTCCAAGAGGGCGGTCAGCAGGAATAGATCGTCCGGTTCCTCGACCAGATCGACACGAGGTTCAGGGCCGAGATCGGCGTGATCGATCAGGCATTGGTCCGGCTCGGCACCGGTCGGTATGGCTTCTGTGAGCATTGTCGCGGCGAATTTTCTGATGGCCGATTGCAGGCGCTGCCGGCGACGACGCTGGGTGTAGCCTGCGCTCACGCGAGAGAGGGGGGAGCATAATCGTATAGGCGCAGTTCGCGTTCAGGGTCGGGACGGGCAAGGCGTGGCCCGCGTTGGTGAGCGAGTCCTAGTCAAGCGGGTGACATTTCACGTTCTTCAGACCACGGCTCGCAAGGTCGGGGCGAAGGTGACCCAGCGGGTAACCGCAAAGTCAGTCGAACGGTGGCTGCCGATCATCGGAACCCTGGGTGCAGGTGCCTACGCATACTTCGATACCGCGCAGGTGGCGGCAATCGCTATCGAGTTATTCCAACACGATATCGACATCGATGATGTGCCGCCAGCCTCTGAGGTCATTGCTTCACTTTGGACGGCCTAATAACGACGAAGCCTGAAACCGTCGCGCACAGGCACGGGGTTCCGCTTCAAACCGATCGCTCAAAATCGACGACTGAGCTTGTATGTTAGCTGGCGAAGCGGAAATACGACAGCATGACTCAGGGATCACAGACTGAATACAGAAAAATAGTTAGGGGCGTGCAGGACATTGTTATCTCTCTAGGCAACTACCATGATCACAACTTCGTCTCCTACATGGTAGAGACTGTTCCGGACTATCACATGCAAGAGGAAGTCTGAGGGAAGGTCTGCAGCCACTTCAAAGGGAATCGCTGGGACGAACGTCGCACTGATGGTCAGCTCAGGAGGTTTCACAAGAAGTCTCCTGACCCCATGGACCCAATGACGAATGAACAAAAGCGCCTGGAACCTGTCTCTATCCTCGTCGTGGAAACCGATCCACTCAGGCGCCGGTGGATTGAGCACGCACTCTCAGGTGGAGGCTATCACGTCATGACTGTGGGGTCGGCGAAGCAAGGCTTGCAGTATCTCAAGCGGAATCGGTTTGACGTGGTGGTTATGGGCGAACATCTCCGCGCCATTAGAGTCACCGAGTGGCTCTCTGAGGCCAGGCGGTTATATCCCGATCTTCCCGTCATCCTAAACCAAGTGAGGTGGCCAGTCAGGCGAGAGTACCTGGGGGGTAGCCCAGGAGGGTTTCAGTCCCTCGTTCGGTCGCTCCAGAGTCAGGATGCGGCTTTACGGGAGGGGGTCGAAGAGGTCAGTCGTAATCGAAAGGTGCAACCTCCCGGCTAATACCGGGGAACGATGGCTTGGATCAGGAGCGTCAATCGTCGACCGACCTCGGCATGGAACTTCACAGAGAGGCCCCGCACGTGCCACATGAATTCGTCATCTTCGCGGGCACAGCGAACGCTGGATTGGCGGCCGCGACCGCAGCGGATCTGGGAATGCTTCCGGGTGCCTGTACGATTGACCGCTTTCCGGATGGGGAGACTTCAGTCGAGCTGCAGGAGTCGGTACGGCGAAAAGAGGTCTTTCTCGTGCAGCCACTTTCACCACCTGCGAATGAGCATCTCGTCGAGTTGTTGGCCTTGGCGGATGCCTGTCGGCGGGCGGCGTCTGCGCGCATCACGGCGGTGGTGCCCTATTTGGGCTATGCACGGTCTGACAAACGCCATGGACGGCGCGAGCCGATCATGGGACGGATGGTCGCGGACGTGCTGGAGGCCGTTGGGGTTCATCACGTGGTGACGGTTGATCTCCATGCTCCGCAGATCGAAGGGTTCTTTGGAATCCCCGTTGACGCGCTGACGGCTGTGCCGCACCTGTCGACCTATCTGCGCGAGGAGACAGCGCCAGGAGTCGTGGTGGTCGCACCGGATGCCGGAGCACTTCGCATGGCGACCGAATATGCGCACCGCTTGAATGGGACGGTCGCGGTTCTTCACAAGCGACGAGAGAGCGGAACAGGAACTCAGGTCACGCATCTGGTTGGCGATGTCGCCGGCAAGTCCTGCCTCATCGTGGATGACATGATCTCGACCGGAGGTACCCTGGCCTCTGCCATTGAGGTGCTTCTCAAAGCAGGGGCTCGCCCAGAACTGACCATCGCGGCCACACATGGACTGCTTCTTGCTGGAGCTCGTCAGAAGTTGATGCACAAAGCGGTGAAGAAGGTCGTGATTACGGATACGATCGCTGGAGCCCCCAAAGATTGGTCCCACTTGCAGATTATTTCGATCGCTCCGGTCATTGCTGGGGCGCTCAAACGGCTTCTGGAACATCGGTCACTGGGTGATCTGTACTGAGCTGTATGATCATGCCGTATGTTGGCACCAATGTCGAGAGCCCAATGCAGCCACACTGGGAACACTTTCCGCACGAAGCCGACATGGGCATTCGAGGGATCGGCCCGACAAAAGAGGCCGCGTTTGAAGGCGCGGCTCTGGCATTGACGGCGGTGATCACCGATCTGGCCGAGGTTATTCCGACGCAGCCTGTCATCATGGTCTGTGAAGCTCCTGATGATGAACTGGTCCTCGTCGATTGGCTGAATGCCCTCATCTATGAAATGGCAACGCGGAAGATGCTGTTCAGTCGATTCAACATTCGCTTCAACGACCATTCGCTGCACGCGACGGCATGGGGAGAGCCGATCGAGGTGGCGAGGCATCAACCGGCCGTCGAAGTGAAAGGCGCGACCTACACCGAGCTGTCCGTGAAGCGGGATGAGCAGGGTCGGTGGATTGCGCAGTGTGTGGTGGACGTCTAGATCACATTGAGAAATGAGGCAGTGATGGATCTCAATCTGTTGAAACGACGAGGACGCGACGAATGGCACATTGCTCCCCGCGGCAAGATGCGGGTGCCGGGAGTGATCTATGCTACTGAATCCTTGATTCGCGATATGGACGAGAAGGTCTATGAACAAGTCACCAACGTCGCGACGTTGCCGGGGATTGTCCAAGCTTCCTATGCGATGCCCGATGCCCATTGGGGCTATGGGTTTCCCATCGGAGGGGTCGCCGCGTTCGACCCTGATCTAGGAGGGGTGGTCTCAGCTGGCGGTGTGGGCTTCGACATTTCCTGTGGAGTCCGTGCGCTTCGCACGGGGCTCACGGTCGAGGATCTTCAGCCGGCGAAGGAGCTTCTGGCCGAGGCCTTGTTTCATCGCATTCCCGCCGGTGTCGGGAGTACCGGGAAGGTGCACTTGGATCGGCACGAGATGGACGCCATGCTGGCCGGCGGCGCACGTTGGGCAGTGGGGAAGGGCTACGGGCTGCACGAGGATTTGGAGTTCATCGAAGAGCAGGGCTGCATGGCCGACGCCAAACCCGAGTGCGTGTCTGATTATGCCAAGAAGCGCCAGCAAGATGAGATGGGGACGCTTGGCTCCGGGAACCACTATCTCGAGGTCCAGCAGGTCACACAGGTGTTCGATGCGGAGGTGGCGTCGGTTTTCGGGTTCCGCGAAGGAGACATTGTTGTCAGCATTCATTGCGGCTCGCGCGGACTCGGGCATCAGATCGGGACGGAGTTTCTCAAGCGCATGGCCATCAGCGCGGCGCGGTACCACATCGAATTGCCGGATCGCGAATTGGCGTCCGCCCCGATCAATTCGGAGGTGGGGCAAGAGTATCTCGGCGCGATGCGCGCAGGGATCAACTGCGCCCTCGCCAACCGTCAGATCGTCATGCATCTCGTCAGACAGGTATTTACCGACGTGTTGCCAGAGGCAACGCTCTCGTTGCTCTACGATGTGTCCCATAACACCTGCAAAGTCGAGGAGCATGACATCGACGGGACACCGACTCGCCTCTTCGTTCATCGCAAGGGCGCGACGCGAGCCTTCGGCCCCGACCATCCCGATATTCCCTCAGCCTTACGAGCGGTGGGGCAGCCGGTCCTGATCGGTGGCACGATGGGAACAGCTTCGTATGTGCTTGTGGGCACAAAGGAGAGCATGGCGCTGGCATTCGGATCCGCCTGTCATGGAGCCGGTCGCAGTATGAGCCGGCATCAGGCGCTTCGGCAGTGGCATGGTCGCGACGTGGTGAAGGAGTTAGCTGCGCGTGGAATTCTGATTCGCAGTCCGTCCATGCGGGGCGTCGCTGAAGAAGCGCCTGGCGCTTACAAGGATGTCAGCGAGGTGGTCGATGCGGCAGATGACGCGAACCTGGCACGGAAGGTGGCGAGACTTGAACCGCTCATTTGTGTGAAGGGGTAGGAGAAAAGCGGTCAGGGCATGACACGACAATCGCTTGAGATACAACGGAGGCTACGATGGTGAAGTCAGAGAAAACGGAACAGACCACGGAAGGGAGACGAGAGGAGAAACCGCCGTTTGAAGAGCCCAGCCATTGCCTTCTCTGCGGTTTGGTGGGGCCGGCGCTGTTGTATGGCCACTGGGTTTGTGAGCATTGCAAGAACGTGGTGCAGGCAGAAGCGGTGTCCAAAAAGCGCAAGATCGAAAAGGAAGGCGGCGGGCCGGCTTAGGCCCTGGGTGTCGCCGAGTACCATTCGGATGGGCTCCTCTCATTTCACCAACAGCACGAGCCTTGGAGCAGCGTTACCACCCAACCGGGGAAGCCGTTCGTTCCTGATCAGAAAGCTCCCGGTCACGTTGCTGCGCACCATGCTAGCTCGCTACGCCAGAAACCGAGACAAACGCGTCGTCGTGGGTGCTGGTATCAGTCTTGATGCTGCGGCTCTCGACGTGGGCTGCCAGTAAGTGATCATCAAACAGATTCCATCACCTTCATGATGGAAGAGATTGGCGCGTACACACTTGCCATCAATACCAATGAGCTTGCCACGATGGGTACCCTGCCTCTTTATTTGGCAACCCAACGTTTGAGTTAAGCCTCGGCCACGCCTTGTGTGGCTGTCGGCTGGAATGAATTCTTATGCCGGCTGTCTTTTGAATCGGTCGCGAATCCAAACCAACGCGTAACTCGTCAGGTTCCCAATAAGAAACCAATGAAGTCCCCCAAATATGGTGGTAAGAATAAATGCTCTGAGATTGACTCCTTGATGCCCCTGATACCACAAGCCGGTCCACAAGTCGGTAAGGCCAGAGAGGAGTCCGATCTTTCCTTCTATCTCGAACGCCAAGGGAACAGTAGGAGCGTCGACGACAAAGAAGAGAAAATAGGTGAATACCACCTGGCCGTCGGTATTGATGTGGCAATAGAGAAACACCAGGAAAGAGGCAAACGAATGAATAACGAGCAGGGTCGCGCCTAGAACCAGACCGTCTTTCACGGACTGATTCATATGAATTGTTCTTCGGCAGAACCACGGAACTCACGGCTCATCATGCGTCTCTTGTTTTCCCTTTACCCGCCGGCGACTACCCCGACATGATTCTCGAACTCGATCTTTACCCCGAACGCCGCGCATTTCATGTTCATCGTCTTTTTGAGGGACAATGTTTCCTGTTCATTTGCTAGACGAACGCCAAGATCATCAATACAAGTCGGATAGAGTCGAATACACGCGATGCGGCCTCACTCCACTTCGAGCATGAACAGGAATGAGAGATCATGCACCAGAAAGGACTCCCGGTACATTTTCTGTCTCCCTCGGACATCTGTCTTCCGACAACTGTGAGCCGGCCATGGTCCGTCTCTTCTATCGAGACACCTCGATATTGCGAGGGTGCCCGAATCCCGCGTCTTGCTCATCGCGCCAACCACCGGATATAGAGCAGAACATTCTGCTTCTCCTTCTCCGATAACGCCCAGTTCCAAGCCCCCATGGCCGTCCCCGGTTCGCCTTCGTGAATAACCTTCGCAAGATCGGCGTCCGACTTCATCTGGACTGCGGGATCGGTGAGGTCGGCCGGCAGAGGGGTCACCAGATCATAGGCCTTCCCCTTCCCCCGTTCCCCATGGCAGAACCGGCAATACTGCTCATAGACGCGCTTGCCTTCATACCAATCATAGTACTCGCGGAGCGCCTTCTCGTCGCTCACCTGCTCCTGCTCCGACGTTGCATGCACAAGAGACAGACACGACACGGCCAGCAAGACCGCTAAGGCTATGGATTGTGCTGGCATAGTACCCCTACCGCCCATTCCGGCCGTCCCCCACTCTCGCCGCCTTCACTAGCTGATCGGATTAAACGGCGACAGCAATCGCAAATACCCGATGACGTCAAGCATCTCCTGTTCGGACAACCGATCGCGCCAGCCATGCATCGGACTAAACAGGACCCCCTGTGAAATGGCCATCAACAGATCCGCGTCGGTCTTGGCCATCATACGCATGGACTTGAAGCTGGCCGGCGGCACGATCAGGTACTGCGCGTCGGGACCCAACCCATCCCCGTTTTTCCCGTGGCACCTGGCGCAGTGTTGATCATAGACCGCCTGGCCGCGCTTGAGGTTCGACGACCCGACCTGTGCAGCGCCTAAGGTGGCAGCGAGCAAAAAGGTCACTATGCTCAACGCGCTGATGAACCTTTCCATGGTCCTGCCTCTTGTGATTGTTCCGTCCCCGGCTTTCCTTACCTTAAATTCAAAGATGGCAATCATCGTACCATCGCGCCGACGATGAATTCGGACATCGTGCGCCCCAAGCCCGTTGAAAGTGAGGCGTTTTTGCGAACTCCTCCTACACAGCGGCAGGCAAAACTCCCCAGGCTGATGGAGTCCGCTGTCGCAAGATTCCACAGCCGCAGATCGCGCAACCGTTCGGGTCAGAACGGCGACCGAAGCAAGCGGTCTCAAAGGTAACCATGGGTAACTCATGACGAATTGCAGAACTGTTTCCAAGGCCGCAGCGTTAACGAACCACCGAATGGCAGGGGGCGGCCAAGAACTTCCGTCCTGGCTGTCAGGCATGCGAATTGTGTAATCATGTGAGGAGGGACCAGTGGAGGCCCCAGTGTTCGGAAAACCGGTCGCCTTGTTCGAGATTCTTGGATTCAAGGTGCAGCTGGATTTTAGTTGGATCCTGCTCGCATTGTTGATCAGCTGGTCATTGGCAACGGGATACTTTCCCTCCTACTATCTGGGCCTGGATCAATCGACCTATTGGTGGATGGGAGCGTTCGGAGCGCTCGGGCTCTTCGGATCGCTCGTCTTTCACGAACTGGCCCATTCCATCGTCGCCAGACATCATGGAATTCCCATCAGGAGCATCACACTGTTTATCTTCGGCGGCGTGGCGCAGATGGACGAAGAACCGCCCAGCCCGAAAGCGGAGTTCTTCATGGCGATCGCCGGGCCGATCTCGAGTTTCGCCCTCAGCGCCGCCTGCTATCTCACGTTCGAAGTGGGGTATCGGCAAAATGCGCCGGTCCCTTTCTTGGGCACGGTCGGCTACCTGTCGATGGCGAACGGGCTGCTGGGCGCCTTCAATCTTGTGCCTGCGTTTCCGCTCGACGGAGGGCGCGTGCTCCGGGCCGCTCTGTGGCACTGGAAACACGACATCCGTCGAGCGACCCGCTCGGCGTCCCGCATCGGTTCTCTATTCGGTATGGTCTTGATGCTGTCAGGCGTCTTCCACGTCGTCACGGGGAGTTTCATGGTGGGCGTCTGGTGGTTTGTGATGGGTCTGTTCCTGCGCGGCGCCGCCAACGCGTCGTATTACCAAGTGATCGCACGCACCACGCTGGGAGGAGAACCGCTTCGCCGGTTCATGACCCTGAACCCTGACATCGTCTCCGCAGACCTTCCTCTTGAAGCGCTGGTCGAAGAGCATTTCTACCGCTCGCTGCACGACATGTATCCTGTCATACAGAATTCGCATCTCATCGGGTGCATCAGCTCGAAGCAAATCGCCGGAATTCCGCGGGAGCAATGGAAGCGCCTCACGGTCCGCGATGTTGCAACGCCTTGTTCGTCGGACAACATGGTGAGCGCAGACGCCGATGCGCTGGCCGCGCTCTCGTTGATGAACCGGACCGGCAACAGCCGACTCATGGTGGTGGACGGCGAGCGCCTCGTCGGTATCGTCACGCTTAAAGACTTGATGAAGCTGATCGCGTTGAAGCTCAATCTTGAAGGCGTTGCCTAAGTCGTCCTCCCGTCCGCCGAGGGGTTGCTTTCACCTTCCAAGAAAGCGGGTGGACTTTTTCAGTTCATATAAATGGCCTGTTAGGTAGGTCGGCGAGGCAGCCCGGGAGCAGCAGGGGCAGGCGCAGCTTTCGCGTACAGATCGAGAGCTTCAGGCATCCAGGACTGCAAGTTGGTAATCCTCGTTCCATGACTTGGATGGGTTGAAAGAAATTCCGGCGGTTGAGTCCCGCCAGCTCGCTCCATGCGCTCCCAGACATGGACGGCTTCACGAGGATCGTAGCCTGCCTGTGCCGCAAGCAGCAGACCGATGTAGTCGGCCTCCGACTCATGCTCGCGACTGAAGGGGAGTAGCACGCCGACTTGTGCCCCGAGTCCAAGAGCCTGCATCACGGCTTGCCTCGTGCCAGCTCCTGCCCCGCCTCCGGTCAAGGCGACATCGGCCCCGGTCAACAGAAGCTGCGCAACAAGTCCCTGGCTCATCCGCTCCGCCCCATGACGGGCGAGCGCGTGCGTGACTTCATGACCCAAGATGGCAGCGAGCCCGGCTTCGTTCTTCGCGACGGGGAAAATGCCCGTGTACACCGCAATCTTGCCGCCGGGGAGGGCAAAGGCATTCATCGTCTTGTCATCTTTGATGACCGAGATTTCCCACTGGAACTGTTGTGCAATCTCCGCATACTGGGATTGCTTCGCCGCAGCGATGATCCGATTCACAACCCGGTGCACCGGTTCGACGTCTTGAGCGTCGTGCGAGACTTGGATCTTGGGATCTTGGAGCACCTGGTGATAGGCCTGGGCGCCAAGGTCCTGCTCGTAGCTCTGGGGCAAGATCAGAAACTGCCACCGCTGCGTGTAGGGATTCGTGGCACAGCCAGGCTGAGCCGATAGGGTCCAGAGAGAGAGCCAAACTGTCGCCACCGCCAGGCAGACCCGCCACTGGACAGATCCATATTTCATCGGCGTCCTTGGCTGTATCCGACTGCAGCTACTCCGGCCTAATTGACAGGAACACCGTGGCCTTCCCTCTCATAATGAGCAGAAGGACTCGTTGCTTGGGTGAGAGGCCCCGAACCACCCGTTCAAAATCCTCCATGGACCGGACCGGCTTGCGGTTGATTTCTCGAATGACGTCTCCCTCCCTCAATCCGGCGCGATCAGCGGGACTCTCCGGCTCCACCGCCGACACTGCTATGCCCCCTTCGATGTTGAGCTGGCGCAGATCTTCCCGCGCGAGCGGCTCCACAGCCACGCCGGCAAGAGCGTGATCGCCGCGGCTTGGTACGAAGGGTTTCGCTGGAAATTCTCCTGCTTCTTTCGGCTGTTCACCGAGCGTGACCTTGATGTCGCGGTGGCGCTTCTCTCGCAGAATGGTCAACGTCACCGTGGTCCCTGGCTCGCTTTCCGTCACCAGACTGCGCAGGTGCGTCGCGTCTTTTATGGGCACGTTGTTGAACGAGGTAATGACGTCGCCTCGGTCCAATCCCGCCTTCGTCGCTGGTCCGCCCGGGGTGATGTCGTTCACCAGCGCGCCCTTGATTTCTGCCACACCGAATTCCTTAGCAAGGTCCTCGGTGATCTCCTGGATCCCTACCCCCAGCCAGCCGCGGATGACTTTCCCATGCTTGATGAGACTCTGCATGACCCCTTTGGCCATGTTGCTCGGAATGGCAAAGCCGATTCCCATGTAGCCCCCGCTCTGCGAGAAAATCGCCGTGTTGATGCCGATCAATTCCCCTTTCAGGTTCACGAGGGCCCCGCCGGAGTTGCCGGGATTGATGGCCGCATCGGTCTGGATAAAATCTTCATAGTCGACGATGCCCATGTGCGCGCGGCCCACCGCACTGATGATCCCCATCGTCACCGTCTGATTCAGCCCGAATGGATTTCCAACGGCTAGTACCATTTCACCGACCTGGAGCCGGCTGGAATCTCCCCAGGGAAGCGTCGGAAGTCCCTTGGCGTCGATCTTGATGACCGCCACGTCGGTTCTCGAATCTGTCCCGACCACCTTCGCCTTGAACCGCCGGTTGTCGGCCAGCAGCACGTTGATCTCCTCGGCCTCCGCAATCACATGGTTGTTGGTCACAATATAGCCGTCGGAGCTGACGACCACCCCGGACCCGAGTCCTTGCTCGCGCCGCTCGGGAGGAGGCTGAAACCGGCGTCGGAATTCCTCACCGAAGAATCGTCGGAAAAACGGATCGTCGAAGAACGGAGAGGGATAGGGTGGCTGCTGCGTGCCGGCGATGATTTTGCGAGACGAGGAAATGTTCACCACTGCCGGCTGCGCGGATTTGGCCACCGAGATGAACGCTTCGCTGGCAGGAATTGAAGTTGTAACAGTCGTCGGCTCAGCCGCTGCAATGCCAGCGAACCATGATACCTGCAGCACACAGGAGAGTCCTACAACGGGAAGCAGGGCATAGGCAAGGGAACGCGACACAGGTTGCGAGAACTTGGATGTGGATTGTTCATCATGCGTCTTATGTCCATATCGGGCATCCTCCTATCATGACGACAATGGTCGCCGGCATGCCGGAGCATCAGGAAAGGGCAAACCCTTAGCCGATGCCTACCTCGCTATCCCTGGCCGTTGACGCGAACGCTGAATCGGCTGAAGAGCATCTTGCGCGTGGCCATTTCATAGACGAGTGCGTTCAACCAATCGACCAGCAGCAACTCATCGTCAGGCGCCTGACAGGTGATCGAGACCGATTGGGTTGGAGCAACAGACCTCAGGTCGGTAATCACGGCTGTCAAAGCCTGCGCCGTCTGTTCAAACGCCGCCTCCTTGGTCAAGCCGATTCCTCGCACCCCCATGTCAGCCTGGTGCGGGAAATGTTCCCAACTGTCGCGCATGGTGTCGTAACAGGGGGGTGGCATGGTCGATTCTCTCCCTCTGAAGTTCAGCTATCCCGGATAGCCCACCTATGAGGTTCTGCCCGTAGCGGGCCTCACGGCTGATCACTCGTCTCGTTTTCCTTTCACTCGACCGCGACTACCCCGACATGATTCTCGAACTCAATCTTCACCCCGAACGCCGCGCATTTCATGTGCATCGTTTTCTTGAGGAACGATGTTTCCTGTTTATTCGCCGCACGGACGCCAAGATCCTCAGTGCAAGTCGGATGGAGGCGAATACGCGCGATACGGTCTCGCTCCACTTCGAGCATGAACAGGAATGAGAGATCGTTGCGTTCATCCTTATCGACCCAATAATCGTCGACGAAGTCGCCGGTTGAATAGAGGATAGCTTTCCCTTTGTAGAGTTCGATGCCTTGCGGAGTATGGTTTGAATGACCCCAGTAGAGGTCAGCGCCCATGTCGATGAGATCGTGTGCCAGCGCCTGCATGGACTTTGACGGATTTCCCCAGTTGGGCCCGACGTGCGCACTGACGATCACGAGGCCTGCTTGCCCGCGTGCCGAGGACAGCACTTGAGTCATTCGCGAGCGGTACGGCTCCAGCAAACCATGGTCATGATATGCCACATAGTTGACGCCGGGCTTCGTGCCCGTCGCTTCCCAGTCCGGCTCATTATCCGTCAGGGCAACGACGGCCACACGGCCTTCCGGTAACTCCAGCACAAGTGGAGCGAGCGCCTCCTCCATCGTGGCACCTGCGCCGGTCCGTTTGATGCCGGCTTGGTCGAGCAGCGTCAAGCAATCTAAAAGCGCGTCGAGACCATAATCGAGCACATGGTTGTTCGCCAGAGTCACGCCTTCAATCTTCGCCGCTTGGAGAAAATCTATGGCGCGAGGCCTGGCGCGAAAGTGAAAGGCCTTGGTGGTTGGATGCCATTCCTCTCCTTGACTGCTGATCACGCACTCCAGGTTGATGAGCCGGCAGTCTGCGGCCAGCATGATCGGGAGGACGTCGCCCCACAGAGCTTCGGGGCGAACGGACCGGTTCTGGATGACGTACTGATCCACCAACCGTCCGAGCATCACATCACCAGTCAGCGCGATCTTCACGACCTTCCCCTGCCCCGTCCCTGCTTCCGTCATGAATCCATTAGAGGGTGGTTCACTGCCCTATTGTGCTTCCAGGCCAGGGCTTCGATACGAATCTTGACCTCTTCTGGATCACTCACGCCTCGCAACGACAGCAAACGGTCGCCGTTTCGAGTGTGAACGAGCACCGTGCCGATCCCAAAGAAATCTGCGACCGGCCCCTGCTGGACTTCCACATCTCCCACGTTGCTCAACGGAATGGAATGAATCTCGCGTCCTGTATAACCGTTCCGCACCATGATCCGATCTCTCGTGAACTCATAGTGCGCCCAACGACGTAAGATCGCCGCACAAACGATCAGCATGCCGGCCCCACCCATCCATATCTCCTAACCGCCCACTCCAAACCTGAAGAACAGTGCGCCACGTAGCGCGGAGATCGCGCTCAAGAGATAGAGCCAACTAAAATGTGCCCAGGATGGATAGGCTTCCCAGACTGGTTGATCCTCCTGCTGACCAATGACATGAAGATGTGTCATGACTCCACCTGCTCCAAGGAACAAGAAATGCGTTCTCTGTTGAGACTCCGGTTATTACTAGAACCAATCTCGCTCAGCTTTTTCAGACCGCTCTCCCCAGAACGCGCTCAGCGGGATGTCGGAAAGAGAATAGGCTCCTGGTTCAAGATCGGGCAGCGCTCGAGCGGCTGCCAGCATGACCTGGGCCGTCAGTACAGCGTCGTCACCACGGGCCTCTAAGACGAAATGTTGGTGTCCAAGTTGACTTGAAGCTCCACGACGGTCAAGGACCACGCCCCGTCCTTCTTGTTCAAGCGCGGACAAACTCTCCACGGGAAACACCTGCGTGTCCTCACCGAGAAAGAGCGGGTCGGCCCGAATGGCTTCGGCGACTCGATCTGGATCCGCTCCCTGCTGCAACTCGACGTAGACGTAACGCTGGACCCTCCCACCGGCCGCACGGACTTCTGTGCAGAGCGCGTCTTTCACACCCACCACAGTCCGGGCCATGGCAGTATGGTGCAGACTGGCTCCCGGCCGGTGCGTCATCTCAGTCGTCCCGCCCGGGGTCACCAATGCCAACCAGGATCGAAGCACCGACAGCACCCCTGGGTCCCATCCGGCTCCGACGATGGCCGAAGCGTTGTGACGAAGGGCCACTTTGCCGACTGCTTCCTTGTGGGTGTGAAAGGCCTCCCCTTGGAGCGTGACGCAGTTTACAATCGGAATTCCATGATGAAGAATCTCGGATGCCGTGTCTGCCGCCGCGGTCGTCGGCACACAAATAAGGGCTCCGTCGACATCTTTCGCTTGACCGATATGAGTGATAACTGGAATGTGCCGGAGCTGCTCGGGAATTCCCACCACTCCACTCCCCGGGCGCCTCATGAGCCCTGCCACCGTGAGGTCATGGCTCAGACAGGCGACCTCAGCACAGAGCTTTCCCACCCTACCCACTCCAACGACCACAAGACGCGATGGCTTCGCTGACGGCATCGTGTTTCACTCCCAGAGAAGAATTTTCGGTGCCCTGCGCTGAACCGGCGGCGTCTCTCCGCTCGGATAGCCCACAACGACGGGGGAACACCGGCACATAGGCATCTGGCATGCCGAGACTTCGCTTGATCCTGACCTGGCTCAACCAGGGTCGCGCAAACCCGATGGGGCACGTGCCCAAGCCCAGGTCACAGGCCGCAAGCATGAGGTTTTGCGCCGCCAGGCAACAATCTTCTTCGCCGTTATGCGCATCCGGTCTCGCGCAGATGATCATGAGCGTCCCCGCCCGATGGAAGACATGGTAGTCGGGGCTGGAGATCATCTCGCGATACTTCGCGAGCGGGGAATCCGGCTTGAGACGGTTCAGCACATACGTCTTGATGCGTTCCGACCACTGCGTGAGCTGCTTCGCGGTCTGGATCACGGCAAACGCCCAGGGCTGTTCGTTCATCGAGCTGGGCGCGTGAGTCGCGGCTTTGATCAGGGCTTCGACGGTGGCTTTATCGACCGGCTGATCCGTATACGCTCGCACGGAGCGGCGGTTGTAGATCGCTTCCATCACGTCCATGGCACTCCTCCGGTCTTTTGTTGTTCCCTCAGAACCCCCCGTCCTCGCGCGTTCGCGACGCACTGGCCGCAAGGGGCAGCACGCGTTGTGGATTTCCCACCATCATCCGATGAATCTGTTGGGCTGAGATTCCATAGGACAAGAAGCGAGGGATAACATCCCGTACGAGGTGGGCATAGCCGCATCCCCCATGGGCAGTCAGATGACGTGGCACGCACATATCCTGCGACAGAAGAACCCTCTCCAAGCAGGCCTCATCCGCAATCAGCTCCCTCACCGCCGCACCATAGGCCGCATAATCGCTCTCGGGAATAGCGGGGCATCCCACATCTATTCCCCACGAATCGAACCCCACGTAGCCCCCCATCTCGATGATGCGGCGATGAAGCGGAAGATCGGCTTCCAGCGGCGAACCGTGACAGACGATCACACGATTCAAGTCAATCCCTTCCTCCGTACGGAGGTATTGCAGCACTGCCAAACGCAACGCGCCGTTGACTGTCGGACTGCGCCAGTCGTTATCGAAATGCAGATACAGCGCAGCTCCCGTGCGGCGTTGTGCCGCCGCGGCCGCCTTGAGCACTTTGAATTCGTCCGGGTCGATATCGTCGATCGCCGGAGCGGCCCCACTGATGCCGATCTCTCCGATCACACCGGCCTTGATGCGCTTCGGCCCGGCTCCGTCGATGATGTCCGCGACCAGCCACTCCTCAAGCTGCCGTGGCGTCTTCTGCGTCAACTGGTGCGGATGCCAGGGTTTTCGAGGGAAGCCGGTGGCCATTACGATGCGCACGCCCGTCTTCTCCGCCATCATTCGCAGCCGTTCCGCATGAGATGGCCCGCGCAATCCATGGCTCGTCATTTCCACCAACGTGCGTTCGCGAATTGTGTTGAACGGATGCCGTGCGAACAGGTCAAGCTCCTGCTGCGCAAGGTCCCCATCGTCGAGAATCGAGTCGCGCCGCCACCCCACATGCTGGATCAACAGATGCTCGTGAGGCAGGGTTACGCCCAAGTCTGACGGCGACACATCTCCGGTCACCGTTCGCACGATCCGACCGCCGACCCCGACATTTGGCCTCGGCGCGGCCCAAACAGCCGAAGCGCCAAATGCCAGAAGGAATGCCGCGCCGGCTTTCAAACATGCTCGGCGACCACACACGCTACCTTCGCTCACGATCCGACTACCAGAGGCCAAAGTTCACATCCCTGAACGGGATCGTTTCCCATTGCTCCTGCTCCACATCCAAGATCCCGATTTCAAGATTCGCTGGAAATACTCTCATCCCTTTCGGTCGGACCCAGGTATCCGACTTCAAGGATTTGAAGTACAGATGCGGTCTGACTTGGGCATAGTCGCGCGCATGAAATAATTCCAACAACCGCAATGCGTCAGGAAACGTCATAACTTCCTCCTTTCATCCCGTGGACCAGCTCCGATGGTCGGAACTGCGGAATTGAAACGACTTGTACGCTCGCCGACCCCTCCCCGGTGGCACAGCAGTCAACCCCTTACAAAGCCTTCAAGGAGCAATCGCAATGCCGCCGCGGTTCCCATCGCGTATTCCTGTTGGTAACGTCTCCATTTTGAGAACAATCTTCACGAGATCGGATGATGTGGAGTGCCAAGGCGCAATCAGAAGCGATGCCTCCGGCACACTCCCCCTCCGTGAAGATTTGCGACCTTTCACCACAGTAAGGTACGTGCGTCTGTAGCGGATCTCCTCAAACTGCTGCAGCGAGTTCCTCGTTAGGAAATTTCAAGCCAAGGAATTTTCTACAAGTGGACTGCCGGTCGGCGCTGTGATGGCATGGCCCCGTTCTTGCCACTGAGATCTCGGCACCAGTCACCGAAACTCGTTGGGTCGGGGTTTTCTGCGTAACAGGAGCACGATCCGCATGACCTTGAATGGGAGCGGAGGCGACGATGTCTTTTGGTTCGAACCGGAGGATGCCCAAGCGCTTGTGAATGACGTCTTGACCGACAGTTTCGGCAAGTTGATCCAGGATACGACGGTTGAGAACAAACAGTTACGGCTGAAGAGTCCGTAACACAACCAGCCGCTTCTCTTAAAGGAGGCCCCCATGAAAGTCCAAGATATCATGACCAGCGATGTACAATGTTGCGGCCCGGACACGAATCTGGCTGCCGCCGCCAAAATGATGTGGGACAGCGACTGTGGAGCTCTCCCCGTCCTGAATGTCCAAGGTCAGGTGCTTGGCATGATCACGGATCGTGACATCTGCATGGCCGCAGCCACCAAGAATAAACCAGCGTCGGACATCACCGTGTGGGAAACGGTGTCCGGAAAGGTCTACACGTGCCAGCTGTCCGACGATGTCCACACAGCCCTGGACGTCATGAAGCGGGAAAAAGTTCGACGGCTCCCGGTCGTGGATGAAGACGGGATGCTCCAGGGCATCGTCGCCATGAACGATTTCGTCCTCCTCGCCGGAGAGCGGAAAGGGGAAAAGGCGCCTGCTCTCTCCTATGAGGATGTCGTGCGGACAATGAAGGCGATCAGTGTGCACCGAGTTCTCGTCGGTATCTAAAGCAGAATTGGATCCTTCGTTCTTTGTCTCATTGTAGCAATGATCCGATGGGTCAATCGTCAATAAGAGGGTACTCATGTACCGCCGTGTCATGGCCTTCGACTTCGATGGCACGCTCGCCGTCAACGGGGATGTGCCTCCCGAAGTTGAAACGGCCCTGGAACAATGCCGCTCCAGCGGTCATGTATTGTTCCTCGCGACGGGGCGTCGCTACGAGACCGTGACCCTTGGCAGTCTGGGAGATCTTTTTGCCGGCATCGTGTGGGAAAACGGCGCAGTTCTCACCCACACCGCCAGCGGAGAAACCTATCTCCCCTTCGGCCAACTCGATGCGCGATTACTGAAGGCCATCGAAGAATCAGGCATTCCGTTCGAGCGGGGGCTCGCCATCGCCGCCACCTGGATACCTCATGACCAGGCTCTCTGGCGCATCCTCAGTTCGCACGGAGGCAGCACCTCGATCGAATACAACAAAGGCGCGGTCATGGTCTTGCCACCCGGCGCGACGAAAGGGTCCGGCCTCGAACGGCTCCTCGCCTTGTGTGGTCTGTCTCCAAGAAACCTCGCGGCATTCGGCGATGCTGAAAACGACCTCTCGATGCTGACCTTGGCCGAAGTGGCAGTGGCGGTAGCCGATGCCGTCCCCGCCGTCATTGAAACATCCGATGTCCTTGCCAGGGCTCCTGGTCCTCAAGGCGTCCTTGAAATCCTCAAAGAGTACCCATTGGGCGGAAAATTCCTCGATATCCCGCTCAAACGCGAGCGACCGATCTTGCTCGGGCAGACTGAATCCGGCACATCCATTCACATTCCAGCTGCGCGGCTAGCCGGACTTAATCTGGGCGTCTTCGGCAACTCCGCAACAGGCAAGTCATGGATGGTCGGCTTGATTGCGGAAGGCCTCCACCATGAGGACTATCAAGTCCTCCTCATCGATCCCGAAGGAGATTTTCGGGGATTGCGCGTCCTGCCGCGGTTCGTGTCGGTCAGTGGGGACCGGACAACTCTCCCCCCTCCATCTGCGGTCGTCTCACTCCTCGACGAGGGAGGCGTGTCTCTCGTCCTTGATCTGAGTCAGTATCCCATCAACTTACGAGGCCGCTACCTTGTCGAGCTCGTTCGCGCCTTGCGCCCGGTGCGCGAACGCAAGTTTCGTCCTCACTGGATCGTGCTGGACGAAGCGCAGGAGTTCATGTTTGAGGGGGGCGAGGTCACCGTGCTGCTCCACCCCTTGCTGGAGGCCGGCGGCTGGGCCTTCGTCTCCTATCGACCGGATCGCCTCAGCGAGTCGGTGCTCGCCTCGCTTCACCATCTGCTGTTGACCCGCCTCACGGACCGCCAGATCGGGGACTGCCTGCGGACATACTGTGCAGTCTGCAGTTTGAAAGGCGCGAATCTTGACCAGATCCCGATGGGGAGCGCCTTGCTCTGCGGGGGAGAAGTTGTCCGCATGCGTCCGTCGATTCGGCGTGTGCCCCACGTCCGCCACCTCTACAAATATCTCGACGCGCCTCTCCCACAGGGAAAACGGTTCTCCTTCCGAACCGAGCAAGGCCATCTGGGAATAGAAGCGGCCAGTTTGTACGAATTGTCCTGCTTGATTCCGACGGTCCAGCTGGAGAGCCTCGAGTATCACGACCGGCGCGAGGATTTCGTGAAATGGGCCGATGGAACGCTCGGCGATGGGGGACTCGCCGCGCGTCTGCGAAAAGTGGCCAATCGCCGCTACCAGGGCGAAGAGCTCCGGGAGGCGCTCAAACAAGTCGTATCCACACACTACGAAGAAATCCGCCAGCTGCGATAACCTCGTCGGACGAGGAAGCCCTTGAACTATTCGTGCCTCTTATATTGTCTATGAACAGCCCTGAAACGCTACAAGCGCTTGTTCGCGAGCTGGCTGCCCACGGGAATCGCCCGGCGATCCTGGCGTTCCACAAACACAGGGTCGAAACATGGTCGTTTGCGGAACTGTCGGACGTTGTCATGCATCTTGCCTCGGGCCTTCTCCAGGCGGGTCTTCGCGGCGGTGAACATGTTGTGATCTACTCACCGAACCGACCCGAGTGGATCGTCGCCTGTATGGCCTTGCTCTTCGCGGGTGCCGTGCCGGTGCCCATCGACTCTCAGATGGCGAGCAATGACCTCGTCCATTTGCTTGAAGACAGCGGTGCCCGTTGGATCATAACCATTCGATCTCTGGCGGACCGCTTGACGGCTCTCGGCCTCCACAAAGACCGCTCCATTATAGTGTTGGACGCCGACAAGGATGATGCCCGAAGCTGGAAACGTTTCCGCCGTGAGCCGACACACACGAGGCTTTCAGTGCAAGCTGAGGATCCAGCTGTGTTGTTTTATACTTCCGGAGTCAGCGGCCAGCCAAAAGGTGTGCCGCTGAGCCACATCAACCTCCTGTCTAATCTCCAGGCTCTGCTGACCATTCAGGTGTACCGCCCCGATGAACGGCTGCTTCTGCCGTTGCCACTCCACCACGTGTACCCATTCATGATCGGGCTGCTTGCACCGTTCGCGCTCGGCCTTCCCGTCATCCTTCCCCATTCGTTGACCGGGCCTCAGATTCAGCGTGCACTCCGGGAAGGTCGTGTCACGGTGATCGTCGGTGTCCCTCGTCTCTACTCTGCGCTATGCGACGCGATCGGCCAGCGAGTACGACAGAAGGGGCGAGCGGTATCTGCGGTCTTTCACGGCATGCTCAGGTTCTCCACGATGCTGGTACAACACTTCGACATTCAGATCGGTCCACGGCTGTTCGCCCCGCTACGTGCGCAACTCGCACCACAGCTTAGAACGCTGGTGTATGGAGGGTCTGCAATGGCGCCGGATCTAGCCTGGCGATTGGCAGGATTGGGCTGGCAGGTCGCCGGCGGCTTCGGACTCACCGAAACCTCGCCGATTCTCACGCTCATTACTCCCGGCAGCCGATACATCGATACGGCCGGCAAGCCGCTACCAGGCGTTTCTATCCGTATCGCGGATGCCGATCCGGTGACTGGTCATGGAGAAATCCAGGCCGAAGGCCCCAATGTGTTCGCCGGCTATCTGCATCTGCCGGACAAGACAGGTGAGGCCTTCACTCAGGACGGCTGGTTCAGAACAGGCGATCTCGGGTACTTTGATAAAGATACCTGCTTGCATCTGGTTGGCCGCGCCTCCTCCCGCATTACTTTGCCCGGCGGCGAAAAGGTGTGGCCTGAGCGAGTGGAGGAGGTTCTGGACCGCGCTTCCGCTGTCCGGGAATCGGCGGTGCTCGCTCTCGATGGCCGCTTGGTCGGAATCATCGTACCGCGTGCCGCTTCGATCCAAACGGGCGACCTCGAGAACGTGACACGATCGATTCGTGCGGACATCGACGCACAAGCAGCACTTCTGCCTTCGTATTCCCGTATCACCGACTTCATTGTGAGCAGCGACCCTTTGCCTCGCACGAGACTCGGAAAGATCCAGCGGCACAAACTCAAAGATCTCTTTGAAGCGGGCAAACGGGGAAGGGGGAAACTCCTGGTCGAATCGCGACCAATCCCCATCGAGTTGATGGCGCCGGAAGACCGGCAATTGCTGGAGGATCCTGTCGGGTTGCGTACATGGAACTGGCTGACCGGCCGGTTTGCTACTGTGCGGCTCACGCCAGACACGAATGTGGCGCTTGAACTCGGCCTGGACTCGCTGGGGTGGATGACGATGACGCTGGAGCTGCGCGACCGGGTCGGCGTCGACCTGCCCGAAGAAGCGATCACGCGCATCGGGACTGTGAGGGATCTGCTGCGCGAGGCCGTCGAAGCTGAACAGGCAACCGTCGCAGCAGTTGATCCGGCGGTACAGCTCATGAAGCCGGAAGAGTTATTAGATCCGTACCAACGGCGCTGGCTCACGGCGCGAGGATGGTTCCTGCAAGGACTCGGGACGACTTTATTTACACTCGACCGACTGCTCATGCGGAAGGTCTTCAATCTTGAAGTCTACGGGATTGAGCGGGTTCCTGCGCGGGGCCCCTGGGTGATGACATCCAATCATGTCAGCCTGCTTGATCCGCCGGCCCTGATTGCGGCCCTGTCCATCGGATTATTGAACCAGACCTACTGGGGGGGCTGGACCGGAATTATGTTTCGCACTCCCATCATGCGCCTCGTCAGCCGTGCGACTCGAGTCCTGCCGATAGACCAAAGCAGCCGGCCGCTGGCGAATCTTGCGCTAGGCGCGGCCGCACTCGCGCGCGGCCAGAATCTGGTTTGGTTTCCCGAGGGATCACGGTCTCCGGATGGAACGATCCAACCGTTTCAGCCAGGAATCGGCTTGATTGTGAGTGCGCACCCCGTCCCCGTCGTCCCTGTCTGGATCGAGGGGAGCTTTGAAGCACTTCCGCTGGGAGCCTGGTGGCCACGCCGACGACGAATCAGGATCGTTTTTGGCGAAGCCCTTAACCCACACGCGCTTGCTGGACCGAGTCACGGAGCTGATCGATATCGACAGATCGCAGCCGCTCTTCATGATCATGTCGCAGCGCTGGGAGGTCATCCCGAACGGCCATAAGTCCAGTACTGAGGCCAGCCCCCTTGGCAACGAACCGAACGGGATGTTGTCGCCTATTGCAACAGTCGTATTCCCCGAGTTGGGGCACCCTTGGTCAACCAAACAGAAGGAAAGCTTCCTCCCTCTTGCCCTAGCGGTGTCAACCCCCTGTGCGATCAAGGCTCTATTGAATCTGCTTGGCTACAGCCTCATGGCATGTCGCTTGCTCCTTCCCTGGAGCATGACAACGGACTAATCGAAAGTCTGACAATAGAGGTATCTGATGTCCTCTGAAAAAAGGCCCCTGCAGCACGTGTCCCAGACCATCTCCTTCCCGGGAGGAGAAACATATAGGATGCCGCAACTGATCCCAGTCTGTTGTATCTGCGGCCTAGTTCGAAATGATGAATCCGCACCACCTCACCAGTCGGCATCTTGGATCACGCTGAAAGCCTATCGAAGCACGCTCGCGGTATCACCAGTGCATTTCCTCTTCACCCATACCTACTGTCCCCACTGTCTCCGGCAAGTCCAAGAAAAAGTGAGAGAGTATTTCAGTGCCAAAGGAAAGGAGGAGTTCTATGTCCGTCGCCAAGGTCATTGAGATTAGTTCTGAATCGCCGAAGAGTTTCGAAGATGCCATCGTGAATGGCATTGCCCGTGCCTCCAAGACCGTGCACGGCATCAAATCGGCTTGGGTGAAGGAGCAACATGTGGTGATCGACAACGGCAAGGTCGCCTTGTATCGCGTGGACCTGAAGGTGACGTTCGTCCTGGATTGATGAGTTACAGAAAGGCGCGTCCCCTTTGCAGGCCAGTTGACTTGACGCCGGTCTTGGATCGGTGTTGTGCGGGCATGCGCACAGTTGTCGCTCTTGACTCCTTTCTGATCGTTCTCGTCTGCTCCATTACGTTCGCCGCATTACCACATGGCTCGGAATCTCCTACCGAAGTGGTCCGCACGACAGTCAGCGAAGTCATTCGTATCCTTGAAGACCCCAAACTAAAAGATCCGGCCAAGCTCATCCCCCGGCGTCGCATGCTCGAAGACGTGATCGCGGCCCGCTTCGATTACGCCGAAATGTCCAAACGGGCCTTGGCAGTTTACTGGACGCCGTTGACGAACGAACAACGCGCCGAATTTGTGAACTTGTTCAAAGCCTTCCTTTCGGACCGGTATGCGGGAAAGATCGAAGGTTATTCGGGAGAGCAGGTGCAGTATTTCAGCGAGCGGCTCGAAGGACAGTATGCGGAAGTCCGTACCAAGCTTGTCTCCAGCAAAGTTGAAATCCCGATGGATTACCGTCTAATGAATAAGGCGGGCCGCTGGTATGCCTACGATATCATTGCCGACGGCGTCAGCCTGGTAAAAAACTACCGCAGTCAGTTCGAAAAGATCATCCGCTCCGATTCCTATGATGAGCTGCGTAAACGATTACGCGACCGGACCGTGGTCGAAGAGAAAAAGGAGAAACGGTAACGCACGCTCCGCATCACCATGCGCCGGTTTAGCTGCCGGCAGGAAACTTCCGCAGGCCTATGCGCCCGGCCAACTCGTGCAGTTTCTCATGCACTGATTCATTGCAATAGGCCTGGACTTCGGAGAGCGCCAGGCAATAATCCGTCAACGCCTCCAGCCAGACCTTTTGATTCTCACAGGTCACAGGACCTTGGCGCGCCTCCTCAATCCTGAACGTGGCCTCCTTCATTCTTACCGCTGCCTCCTCCAGATGCTTCGGTACGGTCATGCACTCCTCCCTTCTTGATTACGGCACCTTCACGAAGGGGAACCGTTCCCGCATCGTTCGGGTGATCAATCCGACTCCACATTCGTCCCCGATCAGTTCAACCGCCACAATTGCATCTGGATCCTTGAAATCGATGTGCGGCGCGGGTCCCTGCTCTTGCAAGTGCTCCATCAGCATTCGGTCCAGTTCCTGCTCCAGCGGCTGAGCATGAATGGCACCCGGATGGCCTCGCCGTTCGATCCGAACGTAGAACGAGCCGCTGTCGATCCGGTCTGCGTAGGCGAGGACTGCCCGCTCAAGCTGGGCCGGCAGGTGCTCGATCTGGAAGGTAAACGTGCAATCGATCGGGATCAACCTTGCCAAGGGGCGGAGAAATCCAGGCTTCTCCTCTTCGCGACGGCGTAATTGCTCACAGAAGGCTTCTTGGTCCTCCACGCGCCCGACCAACAGCCCGAGAAACGGCGTCCACCAGAAATCGCCCAGCCGCTTCACCAGCCTGGCCAGGTGTCGTTGTTCATGATTCTTGGCGGTGACGACCACATTCCAGGAATGGAGGGCCTGTCGCCCCTTCGTTCCTGCAATCGAGACCTCTGGCTGTCCCTGATCGATGGGGAATTGGCGGCTATTCTGCATGACAGGGCTCCGTTCACCCACAACGGTACGTCTCCAACGTTCCAGCTCCAACGGCTGCTGCCAGGTCTTCGATCGTCCTATCGGACAATACCGAGGTGTCGTATTCCTGCACCACATCGTGACCGGGGCGAGCTTCCTTGTCTCGCTGTTTGATCAGCAACCACTGCCGCGGCCGGTCTTTCATGCGCACCAAGGTGAAACCGCCCCGCAGCCGTTGCCCCCGCAGATGCATTTCCAACTTGCCCGCCTGGAACATCTTCGCCAGTGCTGCAGGGCCCTGGTTCGCGCCGAGCGATTCGAACCAACCTCTGTCCCATACCAACACGGGCCCAGCTCCATAATGGCCTTCTTCGATGACCCCTTCAAAGTTCGCATATTCAAGATCGTGGTCCTCCACTTCCACGGCAAGTCGCTTGACCGATGGGTCCAACGACGGGCCTTTTGGGATGGCCCACGACTTCAGCACGCCGCCGATTTCCAGTCGGAAATCGTAATGCAGGTGAGAGGCCTGATGCTTTTGGACTGTAAAGATTGGCCGCTTGGATCTCAGCATGGCTTTCATAGAAGCATCAGACATGCCATCTGCAGCGACAGGACACTGCCTCGCGCCCTCCTCCTGCAACGTGATGACTGTCAACTCTTCTGGTTCGCCGAAGCGGCGGAGAACATCTGTGATGCAAGATTTCCTCTGTCGCCTTTTGCAACAGGCTAAAGATTCAGTAAGACCTGGAACGCCTCACATTGAGTTTCCCTTTCTCGTATTTCCCCTCATAAGTTCTCGGAAAACCTTGGCCACACCCTATGCTCCTTGGTTGCTGCCTTGCAGATGGTCCAGGCACGCCCTCTGCTTTTTCAATCTGCACAGGCGGAGGATAGAAAGAGAAAGTGCGCATGACCAATGAGGAAAAGGTAAAGAAGATCGTCCCCTGGATTGATCCGGCGGAACGGGTGACTGTGCATTTCCTTGACGAGCAGGACTTGAGTGCGGAAATAACAGGATGCAATTCCATGCTAGTGGACCTTTCCATCGAGACCCACGTACCCCACATGAGACAACAGATTTCAGTCCCCTGGAGCCGTACTGAAATCTCAGAGGATCTCGGGCATTACACTCGGGATCCGGAACGACCTCTCAAACGCCGTCGTTTAATGTTGATCGTCAACGACAAGCGACCAGCCGTCATCTACTAGAGGAATGACCGAGCCCCCTTAAAAGGGGTCCACCCTGTCAGTGAGGGTCGAATCAAAAGGAGGCCCAGCTGCCACATCTCTGTCATACCATCGAGCAGATCCTTGCCAAGCTGCGTGAAGCCTAAGTCGCCGTGATAGCTCTCGCCCAATCAGGAGGCACACACTCTTCGCACAGTGCTATCTGACGCACAGCTCCCCAAGAACATTCCACAGATCTGTCGCACAATGGGTCATGACGGGTCCTCGCATGCGGTATACAGGACGATTTCAGAAGGTCCGTGTCTTGCCTTACCAGCGAGCTATCATGCAGAGGATCGTGTGGGTTTCACCCGCGATTCCCGTATTTCACAATCTATGTGAGGAGGCAGCATGAAGATGCCCATGGGAACGACGACGGCAGTGGCGATTGGTGCGATGCTGGTGCTCAGCGGTCCGGTGTGGAGTGGTGAAAAGGGAAAGGCGAAGAAAGATGAAGTGAAAGAGACGGTCGACATGGCCGCTGCGGCCAAGGTGACGATTGATCAGGCGATCAAGACGGCCTCGGAGAAAGTTGCCGGCAAGGTCGTCGAAGCCGAATTGGAAAAGAAACATGACAAGATCGTGTGGGAAGTCGAGGTCGTCACGGTGGAGAACAAGGTGATGGAGGTCCACATCGATGCGGCGAATGGCGCGGTGATCGACACGGAAGAGAAACAAGGGGAGCCAAAGCGGGAGCGGAAGCAAGCGCACAAATGACCTTCGGTCTGTCCTTAGGTACTCGGTTATGCCACCGCCGTCCTCGTCTCGAACTTAGCTGGGGAGTCATAGCCGAACACTGAGAGATTGTGCGGCCGGAGAACCTCACCGGGGAGAAGCCCCTCCACTTCGTGGGCGGGTCATCAGACATGCCCACGCCATAACGTCCTGCCCGAAACGAGAGTGTTCGGCGTCTCTTCCAGGTAAACCCATGTGCCCCCCTCGCTGTGCGCCACTCCCAATAGCGGCACGGGGCGAGGCTCATCCCACAACCCTTTCGTGCTTCCCGTACTTTAGTTTCTAACTATTCCAGCGTGACATTGCCCAGCGCATACTTCCGATACCACCAGCGCCAGCCATCCTTGACCAACCTGCGATTGACGTTGGTGCCATCATCGGGCAGATCACACGAGTAATGTTACCGTTTCTTAAAGCTGCAATACAGGAGAGCTTGTTCAACTCCCAGCGGTGTCCGATCGAGCTCATTCGTGCTTTTCACCAACTCAAAGTCCGCACCGAACTCATCTGCCAGACTTGCGGGACTATACCTGACAACGTTCAGCCCACTGCATCGTGTCGGTCCGCATTGCGTCGGTCCTTCAAGCGTGAAGGTCGCCACGATCACATGGCCGTCGCGCCTCACCGCGTGGCGCATGGTCTCCACGTACCGGCGACGCTCTTCTGGCTGTATGAGGAAATGAAATACGGCCCGGTCGTGCCACACATCATAGCCGTGACGTGGAAGCTCGACCGTGGTGATGTCACCCTCGATCCAGGTCACCGCAGCAGCACGAGCGCGGAGGCGTTGCCGCGTGAGATCGAGCGCTCTTCCAACAATATCAAGTACTGTCACGTGCCGATAGCCTTCTGTGAGAAGTTCATCCACGAGGCGGGAAGTCCCCCCGCCCACATCAATGATCTGAGCTTCCTTGCTGGCTCCTGTGCTATGGATCAGTTCTAACGAGAGGCGTGGGTACTCTTCGTACCAACTAAGCTGGGCCGGATCGAACGTGTGGTAAATGCGTTCCCAATGCGCCTTGTCATCCATTCCTTGAGCCCTCCTTTTCCGCTAGCAGTCGGCGTGGTGGCAACGCATAGATGAGGTCAAGGTGCCAGTGTGAAGGCCATGTAGACTCTGCATCCGGAACTGAACCAAGAGGCAATGCCAACGCGAAGTGTCAGCGCTGTGCTTTTCATCTGGGACTCTCCTCCCGCCTCATGCACTTGGCCTGCTCGTACCGATAGGCTGGTTATTGAAACGAAAGACTTTCCTCTTTAGAAGGAGCAATTGGTGCGCGCAGCATCGGCAGATGCATAAATGCAGCGTTGTATTGATACTCAAGGTGTTATTCATGTGATGGCTTTGTGGGAAGGCTTGGACAGAGAGTCAGATTGCCCCAACTGACCCAGGATTGACTGATGCAATACTCCCCAACAGAAATAGAACATTCATGAGTGATTCGGTGATCTGTCTTGACCTGGTAGCTCCACCGATTGATTTCTCGCCAAGGACGGTTATCTGATAGCTGAGCGGAGGCCTCGGTGAGAGGAACACTCCATGTAATCGAGGTCAAGCGCAGGGGTGGTGAGCAGGCCCGCCAGGATGAGCGGGAAGCCTAAAACCCCTCCAAGACCTCCAGGATGCACAACGAGCTCTCTGGACCTGCCTCCGCTCTGCGTTTTTGTTTTCTTTCAGACTTCTTTCTGACACTCCCATTACATTGGTGTTGCGTTTGGGAAACCTATTAGTCTGGGGCTTCGTGTGTGTGATTGTGCGCGGGATTTCGAACTGAAACAAGCTGGTCAAAAAACGGCCCACTCTTGTGTGGAACCACGGGGGCCGCCGACTGGCCGGAATCAGGTTCAGCAATCCCTCAGTTGCTTGAGGCCGATTGCCCCGCGCCTCCATCTTCGTTCGGGCTCCCCCCCGGGAGCCATGCCTAGTGGCACCGACGGTTGATGGCGCGTCCCTTGAGCCCCGATCCCACTACTGAAACAGCGCCCGCGTCCTTTGCACGCTGGCTGCACAAGAGCGGGTCACCACTCTGAGGCTGCCGACCTCTCTAGGCTCAAGCCACCTCCTTCAGTAACAGGGTAAGCATCCCCGCCGGAAAATCAATTGCTGGAGGTCGCCTGTCGAAACAAAACCTCCTGATGCGCTTCGCCTCA
>FRDC01001886.1_pt1 | contig 59919 bp, 53 predicted proteins | sample 1106171 | NCBI WGS metagenome assembly FRDC01 (sample SAMEA3930566, study PRJEB13176) | freshwater metagenome | biome: Drinking water system; feature: drinking water; material: water | place: Singapore | collected 2014-12-20 | reverse complement strand
GTTTCTGTGATGAGATCATTGTGACGATTCACACTGACAATTCGATCTCAGTGATCGATAACGGGCGCGGTATTCCTACAGGCATCAAGGAAGACGATGCCCAGAAACGCAGCGCGGCAGAGATCGTTATGACGGTGCTCCATGCGGGCGGCAAATTTGACAACAATTCCTACAAAGTGTCGGGTGGTTTGCATGGGGTCGGTGTTTCTTGCGTGAACTTTCTTTCAGAATGGCTGAAATTGACTATCCGTCGCGACGGACAGATTCATTACATGGAGTTCCATACAGGAATAGCGCAAACGCCGCTACAGATTCTCGGGACCACCGATAAGCGCGGTACAGAAGTGCATTTTTTGGCGGATCGCAGCGTTTTCGGGCAAGTCGAATTTCACTATGAAATTCTAGCGCGGCGGCTACGTGAGCTCTCTTTTCTTAACAAAGGGGTGAAGATTCAACTGGTCGATCAACGAGAAGGTAAGAGCGAGAATTTTGCTCACGCTGGTGGAGTGAAAGGGTTTGTTGAATACATGAATCGCAACAAAACAGTGTTGCATCAAAGAATTTTTTACAGCATTGCGGAAAAAGAGGGCATCACCGTGGAAGTTGCCATGCAGTGGAATGACTCGTACCAAGAATCAGTGCAGTGTTTCACTAACAACATCCCGCAGCGGGACGGCGGCACACATTTAACTGGCTTGCGCATGGCAATGACTCGCACTTTAAATAATTACATCGTGCAAAATGAGCTAGCCAAGAAAGCGAAAGTGGAAACCACCGGCGATGATATGCGCGAAGGCTTAACTTGCGTACTCTCGGTCAAAGTTCCTGAACCGAAGTTTTCTTCACAGACCAAAGACAAACTCGTCTCCAGCGAGGTGCAACCGATCGTACAGGAATTAGTCGCGTCCAAACTCAATGACTATTTGTTGGAACATCCCAATGAGTCACGCATTATTTGCTCCAAAATAGTCGAAGCAGCGCGAGCTCGCGAGGCAGCGCGCAAAGCGCGCGAGATGACTCGCCGCAAAGGTGTATTGGACAGCTTCGGCCTACCAGGCAAGCTGGCTGATTGTCAGGAACGCGATCCCGTCCAATCAGAGTTATACCTAGTTGAGGGTGATTCAGCGGGGGGATCAGCCAAGCAAGGGCGAGATCGTAAGTTTCAAGCGATCTTGCCGCTTAAGGGCAAGATTCTCAATGTAGAAAAAGCACGTTTTGAAAAACTGGTGTCGTCACAAGAAATCGTCACCTTGATTACTGCTTTGGGAACCGGTTTTGGCAAGGATGAATACAATCCGGATAAGTTGCGTTATCACCGCATCATCGTCATGACGGACGCCGATGTAGACGGTTCGCATATTCGTACCTTGTTGCTGACTTTTTTCTATAGACAGATGCCAGAGTTAGTCGAACGAGGTCATATCTATATCGCGCAACCCCCGCTCTATAAAGTGAAGCATGGCAAAGAAGAGGTTTATCTTAAAGATGATTACGAGCTAAAACAGCATCTCTTAAAACTTGCCCTGAAAGGCGCAGAACTTACTCCGGCAGCAGGCAGCATGCCCCTCTCGCCCAGCGCCTTAGCTGAAGTTGCTCGTGAATACTTGCTGGCCGAAGCAGTCATCGAACGTTTATCACGAGTCATCGATCCAATGGCCCTACATGCCCTACTCGACGGAACGAGTGTTGATTTAAGTACAGCGAGCAAAGCAGCTGCAAGCGCAGCGAGTTTGCAGCAGGCGATTGCCAACTCAGCCATAACGGTAGAAGCGCATTACGATAGCAAGAGCGAGACCCATCGTTTATTGATACGCCGAGAGCAACACGGCACTACACACACGACCACGCTCGATGCAGATTTTCTTGCCGGCGGAGATCACCAACAGATTCGTCGCGCCACCCAAGTATTGCAAGGCTTGCTTCGTGAGGGAGCGATGGTCAAACGAAGCGAGCACGAACAAGCAGTGAAATCTTTCAAAGAAGCGCACGATTGGTTATTAGCTGAAGCGCGGGCCGCAGTATCGATTCAACGTTATAAGGGTTTGGGAGAAATGAATCCCACGCAGTTGTGGGAAACCACTATGGATCCAAAGATTCGACGACTGCTCAAAGTACAAATCGAAGACGCCATCACGGCCGATGAAATTTTTATCACGCTGATGGGAGAAGCAGTAGAACCTCGCCGCCAGTTTATCGAGAGCAATGCCTTAGGTGTGCGGAATTTAGATATCTAGGCGGTTATGCAGAGGTTTCGAAACGAGTTAATACCTTTGTGCTGCCTTAATCAACTTACAGGCGAGTTGGATGGAAGTCTTAACGCGCGCGAGATCGCCTACGTAATCTGGTAACGCCGCTTCTGCTCTTTGCCTTAATTCAACCGCGCTGATTAATCGCAATTGCCCAAGATAGCGGATATCTTCCTGATCTTGCTCACTGTAACGAGCAAGTTTAGATACAGCCAGATCGAGAGGATTGAGTAACTTCACGATGAGGCGGCTCGGCTTGATTCCTTTTAGCGCAATGGGAAGAGCGTCATCGTAGGCATTTTGATGCAGCAAGGCAAAAGTGTCGTTGTACTGCGTATCGAAGTAAAGCAAGCGAGCATTTCCTTCCTGATCTTGCCAGGCGATTTGTAAATCATTGGGATCAAGTAATGCCCGAACCGAGAGCGTGGCATCGATATCTTCTGAATAGCGCGCTCCTGTGTAAAAATGCATAGCCGCGCCACCGGCGACGCAAACAACAACAGGGGCGGATAGCTTATGACCCAACGCGTGATTTATGCGCATCATGATGGTGGTAAAGGCTGTCAAATAGTTAGGGTCAGGCTTGAGCTTGGGTGGCATGATGTGAGAAAGAGCGCTGCATTTTTATTTGCGGGAGTAAGCGGGCGGCGTGAACCGGAGTGTGTTTAAGCCAGGCGGAAAAATGCGCGGGCGCACTGATTCCCGGATTAAGGCATTCTGCCAATGCGAGCATACGTGCGCGGTCGAAACCGCTGACCGAAGCCAGCATGGTGGCAATACCGGCCAGTGTATGAGGATCACCGGCACGACGCCAACGTGAAGGCCGGAAATCATTAGCCATCACCAACTTGATGAGGCGTTGCTCCTCATTGCGTCCCCAAGGACGTTTGCTGGAATCGGGTTTAATCTTAGTCCGTTGTCTGCGGCGAGGAGGGACTAGCAAGGCGATCACGCGGCCATGTCGAGTGATCGCAACCGGGGCGACTGCAGCCGCCTTAAGCGCTAGTCCAAGACGATTTTTCAAAGTGGTGGCAGGAAACGTAAGCACAAGATAACATTATGCCAATTTAGCTAAATTGGCAACCATAAAACATCACGGCTTGCCGTGTTACTCCAGGTAAACAATGAGCGAACCAACAAACAATTTACGTAAAGCCACAGTCGCGTTTATCTTTATCACCGTATTACTCGACATCATCGCTTTTGGGATCATCATCCCGGTGCTGCCGAAGTTAGTCGAGTACTTTAAAGGCGGTAACACTGCGGCAGCGGCAGAGATCTACGGTTGGTTCGGCGCAGCCTGGGCGCTGATGCAATTTTTATTCATGCCCGTGATGGGCATGTTGTCCGATCGCTACGGTAGACGGCCGGTGATCCTCTTATCGTGTTTGGGGCTAGGACTCGATTTCATATTGATGGCGTTGGCGCCTAACTTGACATGGTTATTCATCGGGCGAGTGATCTCAGGGATTTTGTCATCGAGCTTTTCCACGGCATTTGCCTATATCGCTGACGTCACACCGCCAGAAAAACGTGCCGCAGGTTTTGGTATGGTGGGCGCAGCGTTCGGGCTCGGTTTTGTATTAGGGCCAGCCTTAGGTGGCGTGCTGGGCGAGGTGGACGCTCGACTACCGTTCTGGGCCGCCGCAGCAGTGAGCCTGCTCAACGCCCTGTACGGCTTATTTGTATTACCTGAATCGTTACCCGTGGAAAAACGCGCAAAATTTTCCTGGCGACGCGCCAACCCGGTCGGATCTTTAGCTTTGCTGAGCAGCCATACACAATTATTTGGCCTCGCAGCAACTAACTTTTTGATGAACCTTGCGCATGTCGTGTTACCAAGTGTAGCGGTGTTATATATGGGTTATCGCTACGGTTGGAATGAACTTATAGTCGGGCTCACTTTAGCCGGAGTGGGGATCTGCGCGATGATCGTACAAGGCGGTTTAGTGAAGCCTGTGGTGGCAAAATTTGGTGAGCGACGTGCGTTGTTAGTTGGATTACTGTTTGGCGCGTTGGGTTTTGCGCTCTATGGTTTGGCTCCTAACGGTTGGCTGTTTTGGTTGGGCGTGCCGGTGATGTCGTTATGGGGATTCTCCGGCCCTGCTGCACAGAGTTTGATGACGCGTTTAGTCAGCGTTTCAGAGCAGGGACAATTACAAGGTGCAAACGCGAGCTTGATGGGCATCGCCGGCATCATCGGCCCAGGGTTATTCACGCAGAGCTTTGCTTACTTTATCGATCCCGTTAGAAGCGGATCTTTTCCCGGCGCGCCGTTCCTACTCGCGGCCTTGCTGCTGCTGGGCGCAATGTTGATGGCTTTGCGTTTTACTCGTCCAGAACAAGCCAACTTATGAAGTGGATCATTTTCGTACTTATCTTGCTAGTTATCGTTGTTTATTGCTATGCGCAGTGGCCGGGAACACGATTGAGCCCAGGCGTGTTGGCTGATCAGATCGTGGTGTTGAAAGAACAACGCAAACTGTTATTGCTTAAGGATGGTTCTATCCTTAAAGAATACCGTATTGCTCTCGGCGGCAACCCCATCGGGCATAAAACCCAAGAAGGGGATAGTCGTACACCAGAAGGTAGGTACATCATCGATTATCGTAAACCGGATAGCGCCTACCATCGAGCGCTGCACATTTCCTACCCTAACGACGCGGATCGCGCGCAGGCAGGTGCGCGCGGTGTTGATCCGGGTGGCTTGATTATGATTCACGGTTTGCCGAATGGGCGCGGCATAGTCGGCCGCTGGCATCGCGTGAACGACTGGACTCTGGGGTGTATCGCTGTGACCAACTGGGAAATTGAGGAGATTTGGCAAACGGTAGTTGATGGAACACCGATCGATATCAAGCCGTGATGATGAAACCGTGAAAACAGGCTGAAGAATGAATCATCGGAGAGAACAGGCTAAACAAGCCTTGGCTCATTTCCAAGAGACCTCAGAGAATGAGCAAGCAGATTTGTTTGTAATTTTTTTTGTGCGAGGCGAGCTCTGGGTGCGCAGTTGTGAAATGGCGCTAACTTCGGACTGGCGCACTTTTTGGAGCCGCGTAAGCGAATGGGCTTTTGTTGAAATCGGGTGGTATTGCAATGACCATGGAATCGACAGCAAAGGTATGACTGAGATCGTGAACGCGATCAAACCCGATGTATACCATCTGATGCTATCAAGCGGAGTGTTATGGCCGCTCGATGAGCAATGCTATGAACAAGTCAAAGCATCAACGGATCGTCGTGATCGCCAATTTGCTTTTCTCATGAAAGGAATGGATGAGTACCGTGTCGATCAGGCGCTGCGTCTGAGAATTGCCGAGGTTCATGGCTGGCAAATAGTAAACCCGTTTACCTGGAGAGGACGTGATGGCAGCGGATCAATGTAAGCTTTGCGGAGGGGTGGACGAGCTGCAAGACAGTCTTCCCGCCATGGATAAAGCGGCACTACGCAAGGAAGATTCTCTACATGGGGCAACGATTTTAAGTTGCCCGGAATGCGGGCGGTGGTGGGAGCGTCGGTATGATCGTGCAGAGGAAGCGGATGTATGGATTCCGCTTGCTCACGAAGCGTTGAGCGCTGCGCGAACCGTATCGCCGCCGGCTCAGTATCTCGATGCCTTGCGCCGCTACCGTGGGGAGCGCAACGAGTTTCTACTGCGCGAAGCTGATGAGCGTATATTGGCAATGGATCGCGAGGAGATCAGTCCTTGCTGGCAATCTCTATTGCGATGGATCGCGGAACTGGATGCGCAGCAATTGCCAAAAAGCCGGGTGATCGATCTGCTACAAAATATCCTAGCGCGTCTGGACCAAGAATACGAAAAGCTCAAGAATACCAGTGCAGACTATGTTTTTATCTCGGCGCCCAATCTGGAGCCTTTGCGAAAGATGATTACGGCAGCGCATGGGCGGACCGGAGATGACGCAGAACCCGCTTTGCGTGCGTATGATCACTTGACCCATCTCAGTTTTATCTACGCCAAATTCAACGATCCCAAAGAAAACTCACCGCTGCGTTTATCGTTTCAAGGCGATGATGGAATACTGATCTCGCGAATGAAAGGATGGGCTCGAGGTGCGCCCAGCGAAGGTGTGCCAGCTTTGCCGGATAGGCAGCCGAGCGTAGCGACTGTAAATGCAGCTAGTGAGGCCACAGCATCGGTTTATTACGCTCCACCGACTACCTTGCTGCGCAAGGGGATGGCGATACTGACCTTGATCGTGGGTGGTTTAATAGCAGTGACCATTGCAATGATTCCCATGGTTTTCATCGTCGATACGGGCGAGCGCTACTACGCGATAGCGGTGGCGTTGGGACTGTGGTTAGCATTGATGGGGGTAGGTATTCTCGCCGAGCGAATTATGCAGAGTTGGTTTAAGTTGCGTGAACTGCTGATAATTAGCATCGGTTTCGCGATTCTACTCATCGTAGGATCGCATTATGCGAATTATCGTTTTATGTTGTGGAATGTAGCCGAGACAGTGCTGTCAACGCCGGACTTGCACGAACTGCGCACCTTGCCGGCAGCTGAGCAATTAAAACGCTATGTGGAACTTAAGTCAGGCAGCCGCAACTGGACGGCATTCGGCGCCTACCTCGAATATCGAGCTGATGTCGGCTATATCGGCCGCTATGGTCCTGCAAGGATGCGACGAGTACGCGAAGTAAGCGGGGGCGAGATGTGGTTAACCTGGCAATTACAGATCATCGAAGTATTAGCCGTGATGATTGTACTTACGGTATGGGTTGCGCGGCTGGGACGCAAGCGCTGAACCGCTCCCGAAGTTGTCACCACTCTTTATTTCAAGCATGGTCGTGCAAAGTGCCGAAAGCGCTGCATGCCAAAGTAACTTAACTTTTATTCGAGAAAGAAGCGTGTATTCAGCTCTATTCCAAGTTGACTTAGCTTCTGTCCTTGCGTAGGCTTCGCCGTCGTCCATTCAATCCATAGGAAACACTCATGTCGAACTCTACATTTCTGCTCTTGGCGATAGTTGTGGCGGTGCTTAGCGGTTGCGGGGGAGGCACTATGCCGGTTAGACCAGGCGATGATTCCGCGCGCACTGTGGTTACCGGCTCCGCAGGTGGAGCGAGTGCGCAAAACGCCAGCGGGCAATTAGAGCGCTGCGATAAATCGCTGGGCACATTAGCGGTTTTCGAGGACCAAAATCAGCGTTGGTACTGGCAACTCACCAATGAATACAAACTCACTTCAACTGTGCCGTTGATTCGTCTCATGGTGCAGCAATCCAATTGTTTTGTTGTTGTTGATCGCGGGCGTGGTATGCAGCAGATGCAACAGGAACGCAGTTTGGGGCAGTCCGGGGAATTGCGCGGTGGCAGCAATATGGGTAAGGGGCAGATGGTCGCAGCGGATTACACTTTGACGCCCACAATCACGTTTAGTCAAAAAGATGCTGGAGGTGTAGGCGCAGCGCTCGGCGGATTCAGCCGGGGTCTGGGTGTGCTTGGCGGTATATTAGGGGGTCTCAAATTCAGCGAAGCGTCAACAACACTTATGCTGACTGATAACCGTTCAGGTGTGCAGCTTGCCGCCGCGGAAGGCGCAGCATCAAAAACCGATTTTAATTTATGGGGCGGCTTGTTCGGCGGCAGCGCAGGCGGAGGTTTGGGCGGTTACACCAATACGCCTGAAGGAAAAGTGTTGGCCGGAGCGTTTGCTGATGCGTACAACCAGCTCGTGCAAGCCGTGCGTAATTACAAGGCGCAAGAAGTAGAAGGCGGCTTAGGAACAGGTGGCGCCTTGGGTGTGCAAGGCGGCAGCACGCCGGCATCACAAAAATTGGATGCGGGCAAAAACCAACCCGCACAGCAACCCAAGAAGACTAGTAAAGATAAAAAGTAACGTAAAGACTAAGTACTCAAAGTCCGACGCAGGGTACCGAATCGTTTGCGATACTGCGCCGGACTTAAATTTACTTTTCGTTTGAACAGACGACTGAAGAAACCGGGGTCTTCATAGCCGACTTCGTTGGCAATAGCTTCGATAGCGAGTTCACTGGATTCCAACATTTGTTTAGCTTCTTCGAGCCGTAGTGTGTGTACATATTCAAGAGGCGACATACCCGTCGCCTGTTGAAAACGACGCTTGAACGAGCGTTCGGCTAAGCCACTCAAGCGAATCATAGCCGCGACGGGAGCAGGCTCGTGATAATGTTCAGCGATCCAGGTTTGGCATTGGCCGATTACCGCATCGTCTACCTGACGCGTTCGAGCGAGTCTAGCGAAAGGTTGTTGACCGATGTTATGCCAATCGATGAGATTAATCCGCGCGACCTGCATTGCCGCATCGACTCCGGCAAAGCGCGCAATAAGATAGAGCGCTAAATCGAGCCACGAGGTACCACCGCCCGCCATAACTAAGCGCTGCTCTTCACCGGAAATGACCAGCGCGCGCTGATTGCGCACGCTCACCTTTGGATAGCGGCGTTGTAGTACATCGCAATAAGCCCAATGCGTAGTGGCTTCTTGGTTATCTAATAAACCTGCTTCAGCAAGCAACATAGCGCCTGAGCATGCTGTAGCCAGCGTTGCTCCTTTGGCATAGTGCGCTTTGAGCCAAGCGATTTCTTGGGTAAAGCGTCCAGCCAAGGGTTGGTCGGGAGGGACGGTTAATTCAGGAACACAAACGACATCGACGGAAGTAACTGTTTCGAGAATGGTGTGCGCGGTAATGTGTACGTCGTTGGCGGCTACGATGTTGTGAGTAGTCGAGACAATTTGCGATTGGATCAAGCCTGGCCCCGGCTTGCCGTCGAGGATTACTCCCCAATCTCGACCTGTAGACATGAATAAGTCGTACATCCCGTAGACAATCGAGGCGGTAGTTTCCGGAAAAGCGAGAATAGCGATCTTGGCGGGTGGGTGCGGGCTATTCATGGCCGATTTGTCCGGTTCCTTGCCGAAATGGCTTTAGTTAATCGAGTGAAAGAGCGTTATCTTTCGTTCCTCGTTATTTAAACGCAAGGAAGACTATTATGCCAACCCCTATCGATATTTTATTAGACCCGATTTCATTGGTCGTCTTCGGGCTTTACGCAGCTTTGATTTTCTGCGAAATAGTCGCGCCGGCGCGTAGGCTGCCCACCGTTAAAGGCTGGCGTTGGTACGGTTTAGGCGCTTTTATCTGTTACTTTTTTCTCTCCTCGTATTTGCCGCTTTTGTGGAGCGAGCAGCTGGCCCGTTTCCAGTTGATCGATTTGACCGGCTTAGGCACCTGGGGTGGTGCCCTGGTCGGGCTCTTGGTCTATGAGGCGGGCGTGTATGTCTGGCATCGCACCATGCATGGGTCTGACTTGCTATGGCGGGTATTTCACCAGATGCATCATAGCGCGGAGCGGCTTGATACCTTTGGCGCGTTCTGGTTTAGCCCTTTCGATATGATCGCGTGGACGGTGCTATTTAGCTTGAGTCTTACCTTGGCGGTGGGGCTTACTCCCCAAGCAGTGACCTTGGTGATGCTGATCACTACATTTCTGTCGGTGTTTCAGCACAGCAATATCCGTACACCGCATTGGCTTGGTTATATCGTGCAACGGCCGGAAAGCCATTCGCAGCACCATGCGCGAGGCGTGCATGCGAAAAATTATTCGGATCTGCCCTTGTTCGATCTTTTGTTCGGCACGTTCTACAACCCGCGCGATTTCGCTGCTGAGGCAGGTTTCTATCACGGCGCTTCAACGCGTATTACAGAAATGCTGCGCTTCCGTGATGTGTCACAACAGCGATGAGGGTTAATTAACGTAACTGATACGATAAATCGCACCGGCATGGTCATCAGAAACCAGCAATGCGCCATCCGGTGCGACCAAGACATCGACCGGTCGCCCCCAAACGCTTTCGCCTTGCACCCATCCTTCGGCAAAGGTTTGGTAACTTATCGCTTTATTGCCTTTGAGCCGAACCAGAGTGATGCGATAACCGATTTTCTTGCTGCGATTCCATGAACCGTGCTCAGCGATGAAAATCTGCTGATGATATTCCGCAGGAAATTGTTTGCCGGTATAAAACCGCATCCCCAAACTGGCGACATGGGGACCCAAGTTTTGTGCGGGTGCGACGAAATCTCGACACGGTTTTTTCTTGCCGAATTCGCTATCGCTCAAATCAGTGCCATGACAATACGGATAGCCGAAATGCAGGATTGGGCAAAGCAAGCGGCAGAGGTAACAAGCAAGAAAAAATTTTGAATCCAGCGCATGGTTAATCCCGCGTAGGGTTCGGCAAGCGGCGAGCAGTGGTTTTGCCCGCGTGGGCTTGGGCGATTTCAACCATAGTTTCTAGGCGGATGAGACGTCGATCCAACTCTCTCACTTCGATCGACAGACTTTTTACACCTTCGGACAAACGCTTGATTTCATCCGTTGCTTTTAAAACTTCCCTGATGCCATCTAACACGCGTTCGAAGGCGGACATCAAGCAGCTCTCTTCTTCGGAGCTCTTTTTTCTTGAAAGTAATCTAAGCTGCGCTGCACCTCGATTAAGCTGTCTTTCATAGCGCGGCGCGCCTCTTTCGCTGCACGGTGTAAATTATCAGCTAAGGCGTTTAACACGGTTTCATGATCATCGTCGGCTTTATAGGTCTCCACAGCACGGCGCAGCAGATCACCGGCACTGATGTTGAGCGATTTGGCACGCTTTGCGATAGCGGTTTTTTGTTCCGGGGTAACGAGAATCGTCAGGCGAGCAGTTTTCATAAGGGCACGGGTCGAACGAAATATGTGTATGCACATGATAATGTTTGGCCCTAGGTAAGGTCAAGCAGCAAAAACGCAGCGGTTGACATGATGCCGCCGGACTTTTATTCTGGCCGCCCGTGCTGAGGGGTTTATCATGAACGCACCGATTAAAACTACCGATTTGCTGCCCAACTTATTGAGTTTGGAAATGATTCGTAAGTTGGTCGCTTTTGATACCACTAGCCGTGAATCCAATCTCGCTTTAATCCAATGGGTACGAGATTATCTGGAAAACCAAGGCGCTGTAGTGCGGTTGACCTTCGACGATGAGCGCAGAAAAGCGAATTTATTCGCCACACTTCCCGCGCAAGATGGCAATGCTACGCAAGGCGGAATCGTTTTGTCAGGGCACACCGATGTAGTGCCGGTAGACGGTCAGCCTTGGCAGACTTCTCCTTGGGAGGCAATCCTAATCGACGACAAACTTTACGGTCGAGGCGTCACCGACATGAAAAGTTTTTGCGCGATTGCGCTGGCTTTCGTGCCGGAGTTTCAGCAACGCGGTTTGGCTAAACCGCTGCATATCGCGTTATCTTATGATGAGGAAGTAGGCTGTATAGGGGTCGAGCGGATGATCGCCGATATAGTGGCCCAGGGCATTAAACCGACCGGCTGTATCGTCGGTGAGCCTACCGGCATGCAGCTCGTCGTCGCACACAAGGGCAAGCAAGGTTATCGCTGCAGTGTACGCGGACACGAATGCCATTCTTCGCTTACTCCGCAGGGTGTCAATGCCGTGCAAATCGCTTGCCGTATCGTTAACTACCTTACTGACATGGCGCAGCGTTTTCGCGATCAAGGTGGTTACGATCATGCTTACGACGTGCCTTATACAACGGTTCATACTGGGGTGATCCGGGGAGGTACAGCGCTTAACATCGTGCCACGCGATTGTTATTTTGATTTCGAATTTCGTTGTTTGCCGTTCGACGATCCCGAGCAGTTGCTGCGTGAAGTCGAGCAATACGCACAGCAATTTCTACCGGAAATGCGTGCGGTGAATCCTGATACGTTTATCTCGTTTACTCATCTCGCCACTTTGCCGGGAATGGCTGCCAACGATGACAGCGCATTGGCTAAACTCGGCAAGGTGCTGGCTGAACAGAGCAAGAGCGGTAAAGTCTCATTCGGAACAGAAGCATCTAAGTTTCATCGTGCAGGAATTCCCGCTGTCATCTGCGGTCCCGGGCATATCGAACAAGCCCATCAACCCAATGAATGGGTGAGCGTGGAACAACTCGCTCGTTGTGAAAGTTTCATGCGACGTTTAGCTGAACAAATCTGTCTTGCTTGATGGAAGACATTCATTACCGGCTTGAAGTGAGCTTTCCCGATATCTCTATATGGGGCGAGGGCAATACCGGTATTCCCTACTTGTGGAGTTTCGATAGCGGAAAACCCGGCCCACATACTTTGCTTCAGGCGCTTACTCACGGCAATGAAGTGTGTGGGGCCATTGCATTGAATTTTTTACTACGGGAAGGTCTGCGGCCGGTTCGCGGCAAGCTCTCTTACTGTTTCGCCAACTATGCAGCGTATCAAAAGTGGAACCCTAAAGATCCTTTTGCTTCGCGCTGTATCGATGAGGATTTTAATCGATTATGGTCGAGCGAAGTTTTGCAAAGACCAGGAGACAGCAGTGAGCTGTATCGGGCCCGTGAATTACGATCGTTTTACGATACTGTTGAATATCTCCTCGACATTCACTCGATGACTGACTACTGTCCACCATTGTTATTGGCGGGTATTCAGCGTAAGGGTTGGGAACTCGCTCGAGCGCTTGCGTACCCTGAGCACATCATCGTCGATGCGGGACACCAGGCCGGCCGGCGCCTACGCGATTACACATTCTTCGACGATCCGGGCGATCCGCGCACTGCGATGTTGCTCGAATGCGGTCAGCATTGGCAGACCAGTAGCCCGCAAGTAGCCTTGCAGACCAGTTTACGGTTTTTGCGTCATTTCGGCATGATCGATAAAAATTTTCTCGACCAGCATCTACGGCAGGATGAATTGACAGCGCAGCGTACTATCGAAGTAACCACGGCCGTGACAATCAAAACTGAGCAATTTCGTTTTGTCGAACCGGTGCAGGCCATGCAAGTGATCGAGCCGGCAGAGAAAGTAATCGCCCTCGATGGCGACAACGAAGTTCGCACTCCTTATGCGCAATGTGTATTGATCATGCCAGCACGGCGGAACAAGAAAATCGGCGATACAGCGGTGCGCTTCGGCCGGTACGTTTAGTTGGCTACAATCACTCGTACAGGTTTGCTAATCGTAGTGTTTCCATAACGATCGTAAGCGCGGGCTGTGAGGTGATAATTCCCATCGGGATAGTTATAAGCTGGCCAAAAAGCGAAATAAGGTGCGGTGGCCGACTCGCCTATAAACGTGTCGTCAACATAAAAGCCCACGAAGAACACAGCTTGATCGTCGTTCGCTTCCGCTTCTAGACGCACTAAGCCAGAAACAATAGCACCCTCCTTCGGTTGGGTGAGAATCACTTCCGGCGGTTGGTCATCGTAGGGAAAGGGATCGCCAAAAGCCTGCCAGCGCACTCGTTGATGATCTCCGGCATCGCGCAGTGGATACTGCACTTGTTGTACTTGCTCGATTCGATCATCGGTTCTTTGCACGACTAAATGGCCAAGCCGGGTAAATTCAAATAGATCATCCCGTATCCATCCGCCGGGATTGCTGGGATCGTCGACGAAAACATCGGCGCGCCAATCTTTACGGCGCGCGATGCTGGGGTGGATCGTGTACTCATCTCGTTGATCGATACGCAGCAGCCGGCCTTCGTCGTATACCCGGTCCTCGGGAAGTTTGACTACGGTGACGAAAGCCGGAGCGGAATAATAATGACTGTTATGAGCGAAAGCACCTATCGCGATCATGTTGGTTAAGTGCTCGCTGCCATCGATCAAGCTATCGGGTTGATAGTCGAATTCGATCCGTACAACTGATTGCTCGGTATTCTCCGGGATGATGCGCACATGCTTCGGATCGCCGCGTAACACAATCCAGTGGTAGCTTAGTGGATGACCGTTAAGATCGAAACTCTCTTCGGCGCTTACTCGAAGCCACTTACTGTGGTCGAATTCTTTCCAGACGCGTGCGATCGATGCCGGCGTCGTGAAGAGCCGTTCATTGCCGCTGTCAAAGTGCTGTCGTGATTCCTGATCGAAGCTATCGGATAACCCGCGTAACTTCACCATAGGTGGAATGTTGTTTATCGTAATCGCGTTAGCCATTTGCATCATGGTGAGCATGTCGTAGTTGAATTCGTAAGCGCTTGGATGAGCGGCACCACTTAAATAAGCAAAATCGCTGGCCACGCGTGAACGACGAGCTAACATTTGCACCGTGGGCATCAACAACCCAGAATCTTTGAGTAGTTGTTTCACTTCGGGTTGAAAAGCCGCTAAAGCGAAAAACCATTTTTTGATTTCACTGATCTCGCTTCCCGAAGATCCCTGCGAGCTGGTAACTTTGGGAAGCAAGGCATGGTAGAAATCGCGATACTCCGGATGATCCAGATGGCAAGGAAACCAATAAGCGATGTTGTTGGTGTAATGTTCGTAGGAAAGTAAAACTCGCAGCGGTGTACTCATGTAGTCCACCCGTACTACACTGCCCCAGTTGTAACCCGCAGTGTGGGCCACCGAAGCGTTGCCTATGACCACTTTTCCAGATAACAAGGGATCGTTAGCTGGGAGCAATTGTGCCCCCCGACCGGTTTGCATCACTTGTACTTGCGGATGATCTTGTTCGCGGTTGTATAAATCCGTGTGCCATCCATCCCGGTTATCGTACCAATCACCAAGATTGCCCGCGCATCCGTTCATAGCGCAAAGACGTAGCAATTCTTTACACCAAGGTGTGCTGCTGTAGCAAACCTCATCAGCGATCGCGCTGCTACCACTCGCAATGAAGCATGCTACGCAATAGAGCGAAAATTTTTGTAGTGTATTCATTCAATAATCCTGCTGCTTAGCACGTCGTGATATTGCGACAGTGCGAGATTAGAAAAATCAGTTGATTAGCGATTCTTGTTTAAATGCTGTTGGTATACGACGACATCACATAGTTCGGATTGTATTAAGTTGTACTCGATAAAATTCTCAAGCAACTGATTGATTGTAATTATTCCGTAATGGCACGAGCTATGCGAGGTTGACCTATTGCGGTTACTCGTACCGCGCTTTTTCAACTCTATAGGAGTATCTGTGATGCAAGTTAAAAGACTGTTCAGTAATGTAAGTCTAGTTCTCGCTGCTCTTGCTACACTTCTCATGATTCAACCCATCGCTGCGCAAATCGCTGCTAAAGAAGATGCAACGAGCGCTGCGTTTATCCGATTGGATCGTGACAAAGATGGTTTCATCAGCAAAACGGAAGCTGTTGAGATGCAGGGCTTGGGCGCAGTCTTCGAGGACTTTGATGAGAACAGGGATAACAAGCTCGATAAAGAAGAATTTGAAAAAGCATACAAAAAAGTGTTGAGTAGAAAATAGGCTCAAATCAATGCCCCCTCGTCGACGAGGGGGCACACAAGTTACTGTCCGTAGAACCCATTGCGCTGTTGATGAACGATGACGTGCTCTTGCCCAACTTCGTATTCGTCGCTTTGTTCACTAGCGGCAAACCAGATGTAGAGCCAATCCGGCTGTACACGATAGAACGATCGTCCGTTCACTATTTGTTTAGTGATCGGAAAACCGATGATCACTGAACCTCGTGGAAGCTCGCTACCGGCATGGCTGCGGCGGGCATTGGGGAATTCGATTGCGAGCATCGTACCGTCTACACTTTCCCAAGCGCGATAAGCTAGGCCGCTGGACTTGTCCCAGCTTGCGCTGAGTCCATCTGGCAGATCGGTTTTCAAGCTCATGGTTTGCGCCGCGTTACTGTTGCTGCCGAGGTAAGTGAGATCAATGCTCGCAAAATAAGCTTTTGTACCGGGCTGCGGTGAGACGTAGACCTGTCCGTGTACGCCGACGGACAACTCAAGCCATGAACTTGCTCCACCACCTACGGTGATTTCCATTGATGCCGTAGCAGTCGCGCCCTGATTGTCAGTCACCGTTAAGCTAGCCACATACACCCCTGCTTGACGATAAGTATGGCTGACGCGTCGGCCTGTACCACGGCGACCGTTACCGAAATCCCAGCGATAGGAAACGATGCTGCCGTCAGGATCGTACGAGCTACGCGCATCGAAGGCTACGCGTAAAGGCGGCTCACCCGAAGTGGGGTTAGCAGTAAACTGCGCGACCGGTGGTTGATTTTCTCCGCCGCCTTGTAGATTAAAGATCGCAGTACAAGTGCGACTTTGATCCACAACTACCGGTTCGCCGCAGCCACTACCACTCCAACCAGCAAAGGACGAGCCTTCATCAGCTGTCGCAAGCAAGCTCACGACGCTGTCCAGCGGATAAGTGGCGCTACATACGCTGCCGCAATTGATCCGACCATCGCCGCTTACTACGGTGCCGCTGCCCGTGCCCGCCTTGGCAATGCTGAGCGAGGCCTGAGTCGGGGGTTCGCTGCCACCACAGGCGAATCCGCGGATACCGTTGCGAGTGTCAGAACAGGGTGCAACTGCACCGTTGATCGCGATGCCGTGCTGGGCCCAATTCTGCGCGTTAGTTAAACCTGCATCGGGTGAAGCAAACAGCCGCCATGTGCAATTGGGATTTTCATAGAAGAACGGACTGCGTACGTTCTGCGGCATGATGAAATCCGGAGCTTGTTCCCAGGAGTAGACTTCAAAGTTGTCACCAGGGACGCCGTTGTAATCGTAAACTTTGATCTCATTACGCGTACGCAAATTGACTGTGCCCCACGGCCACATATGTTGTTGTGGATCGAGTGAAATGGCATTTAAACCATAACCGGGCATCGGGTCGAAGCGCGTATTGCGCACAACCACTGTACGAGGGGGGAGGCCTTCTGCTGAACAACCTACCCAATTCGAACTCCCCATAAACAAACTCGTGTAATTACGAAAATATGAATTTTCAACCACCATCTCACCATTGCTAATGGTCGTGAAGTCGATGCCAGTCCAGAAACCCTGCATATCTATATTGCGAAAAGTGATTTCACTGTTGAAATAGTCACCGCCTAAATAAGCGGTTCCGCCATTGCGCGCTTTCATTCCATCGATTACCAGTTTGTGGGTTTCGTACCCGAAGATACCGAGCCAGGTCACATTGCCGACCACAAAATCCTTGACTACGCTTTCTTGCGGAGCTTTAGTGGTGAAAAACTCCGTGCCCACCCAGATCAGTGAAAGCCCGTTAGAAGTTGCACCATAACCCTCATTGCCCAGGAACTCCCTTAAAGGTAGGGCATAAGTGTCGGTAACGTTATATCCGCCTGCTTCGTAGGTGTCCGCGCCTTGATAAGTCGGCACCCGCGTTGGCCCGACATAGCGTTGATCATAAATATAGAGATAGCTGTAAGGTCCGCCGCCACGATTGATATTAGCTGCGACATTATGACGAACATGGCTGTTGGGGCCTCTGAACCAAAATCCCGAACCATCCCGGCCTTCATGAAAACGTTCACCTGTTCCGTCTATACGCACTACGAAATTGCGTTCGACCACGTTATAACTTTCCGAGCCGTCTTCTAAGCTTAGCCCGGCGCCCATGCCGTTATAGATTACGTTGTCTTGCACCAAACCGTAGTGGCTTGAATGCACAGCAAGCGGCCATTTCTCGCTGTCCGCAATGGCGTTGCCTTTAAGAGTGAATTGATAACCGTTAGCTTGCGGAGTGAGCGGGCCGGTTAAAAAATGCGTATGTACTGGATAACGGCCTTTGCGATTGCTTACATCATCGAGCGGTGCGTTGGTGGTACGTCCCAGATCCTTGAACAACACATAGCGAATATCGATATCGGAACGTTGAGTGTACAGCGTGTGTCCGCGTACTCCGTATGGATTTTGCGAGCGGACGACGATATTACGAGAGAGATTGCCTACATGCGGCAGAATATCGATTACCCCATCAGGATTGCGAATTCCGTAATGGTGAAAAGCTAAACCTCCTGATAATTGTAAATTTGCTCCGCTGGCAGCCTGCAGAGTAGGTTCTTCCCATTGCGGGACATAGGCGACATCTCCCGGATGCCTACGCGTGTCGGGAATGATGAGTCGATCCCCATTGCGCCAGCCGCTTACTGCCACACTCGCGCTTAAGGTGGATTGTCCGGCGTAAGGTTCAGCGCCTAGGCGCACGAAAGTCGGATTCTTAACCGCGCCGTGCATGCGCACCAGGCCGTTTACTGCGAGCAGACCGTTGCCGAATTGTGCGGGATCGTTTGCCAAGTCAAGCGGGTAATCGGTGATTACGATTTCTGCAGTCACGTTGGCCGCGACGGGGCTCGTTTCCGTGCCGATGATCAGTTCGCCGCCGGGCATCACGACCAGCGCAACGCCCTCCCATCGAGTGTTGACATTGGTGGCGAAATTTAAACGTCCACCGCGATCGATTCCGGTTACACGGGAAGCTGCGTTGGTCGTTGAGATGGTAACCGTGTGCCCCATCTGAATCAGCACCACATCAGCGGGGTTAGGAAGCCGTGCCCCATCCCATGTGGAAGGATTATTCCAATCGCCGCTGCGTGTGCTGAGCAATGTTGGGTTGGCGGCGAAATTAGGAATTTCCTCACCATTAGTAAGAGTAAAACAATCCAACGATTTTAAAACAGGCAACACATTGCCTACAGAGGGGTTAGCGGCAAAAAAAAGGATGCTGATTAGAATAAAACGGAAATTTTGCCAAAACAGATGATTCGAGGTTACTGACTGTACCATGAGCATTTCTCCCGCGCCATATGATTTATGACGATGGCATTATGCTTTTGTCATGAAATTTGTCAAGCCTAAAAGAACAGACGGCGGTCGCTCGCTCTAAGCCCTCAAGAGTCGTGTTAAGCTAGCGCGCGAATCTTGTTGGAGTGTCCATGTTAGAAATCCGTAAAGCAAACGAGCGCGGTGTGGCGGAGTTGGGCTGGCTGCATTCACACCATACTTTTTCCTTTGGGCATTATTACGATCCACAGCAGATCGGGTTTTCTGATCTCTTGGTTATCAATGATGATCGAGTCGAACCCGGTAAAGGTTTTGCCACGCACCCACATCGGGACATGGAGATTTTTTCTTATGTGCTGGAAGGCGCTTTAGAGCACAAAGATTCAATGGGGACAGGATCGGTTATTCTTCCCGGTGATGTACAGATGATGAGCGCTGGTAGCGGCGTGACGCACAGTGAATTTAATCACTCGCAAAAAGAGCAAGTACATTTTCTGCAAATTTGGATTGTGCCCAATCGTAAGGGAGTCAACCCGCGTTATCAACAAGAACATTTTCCGCCAGCAGCGAAACGAGGACGGTTTAAGCTCATCATCTCTCCGGAAGGCGAAGCAGATTCGCTCTCGGTGTATCAAGATGTCAAAATTTATGCAGGTCTCTTTGAGAGTGCTGAACAAACCCAACTCGATTTAGGTATGGGTAGATATGCTTATGTGCATCTTGCACGCGGTCAAATCGATCTAAACGGGGTAGCACTCGAAGAAGGTGATGGCGTACGTCTGCGCAGTGTGCAGCAGCTACATTTCAGTAAGGGCAGTGGTGCTGAGGTGTTAGTCTTCAGTTTGCGTCCCAACGAATTGCCGCTGGTATCAGAATAAAGCGGTTGCCAGCACCGAGTCTATGAAGCGATTCTCTCTATAACGTGGTCAGAGTTTCAGCTAATTTATTTATTGCTCCAGCGGGTTCTTTGTTGAGCAATCTTCGATACGACTGCTGACAAGCGTGATAAATATCTAATGCTTGTTGATGGCGTCCATGCCGCATGTACGTTTGCATGAGCGCGCTATAAAACTCGGTCGCTAAAGGATCAAGCTTGATGGCGAATTTATAAGTATCGAGAGCAGATTCATAGTTTCCTGAGGATTCCTGTAATCCTCCTAAACGAAGCAGAAAACGCTGCACTGAAGTCCATAGATTCTCACTCGGGATAAGTGAACGGATTTTTTGTGAAGCATCGTCTAACAAGCGTCCACGATAGAACGCGTTGAGTTTTTGCATAACCAGCGCGTGATGAGCAAGATCGGCCGTGTCGGACAATTTATCCAAGCTTGCCTGCAACGACCAGGCATCAATCCACACTCGCTCAGGATTGAGTGAGATAGTGTTTTTCTTCACGATCAGGCACGACTCATCACCCATTAGCTTACGTAGTCGATAAATAGCAGTTTCCAAGGCATGGTATCCGCCGACGCGATCGCGTCCGGGCCAAAGCAATTTGATTAAATCATCACCGGCGACCTCATGCCCGCCTTTGGCCACCAGCGCCTGAAGCAATTCCAAGAGTTTTCCCGAGAGCTTACTTGCCGATTCGTTGCTAGCAACTAATGAAAATTTTCCCAGACAATAAATTTTTATCGGCCAAGGCCAATCGTCCCAGTCGGGCTTAGGTGCTAATAACTTGCGTTGAGCCGCAACGGATCGAATAAAGTCAGATTCGATATTAGCTTCCAAGGCAATAACGCATACCTCTCTAGCGATAGTTGGAGCCAAGGCGAAAAAATTAGGGTAATGGGTTTCGCGGGCTGAACACAGAGCGCGGGTGATCAGTGGAAGTCCTTCAATGTCGTTGAAAAGCCTAATGGCAGCGTAGCCGCGTATTAAATCACCCATAATATGAAAAACTCTCTGTGGGTTATTGATTGCAGATTGAATTGTATTAGCGACTTGTATCGCTTCTTGGTAATTTCTATTTAATAAAAAAGCCGTTGCCAAAACTATGGTGTGTGTAGAGCGGCCGGCAAGGGGATAGCTAATTTGTTTATAAATTGAGGCTGTTCTAGTCGCGTGAAAGATGGCGATATCGGGCTTATCGGTGACTAAAGCCAGCTCGGCGCGCGCGTGGTGGTATAGAGCATTGACTGAAGCAGGAGACCAGCTCAGTAAGTCTGCAACGGATTGGAGGAGATTTTCTGCTCGGATAAGGTCGTGTTCTCTTAATGCCATCGACGCCTGATAAATCTTGCAAGCACATTCATATGCGGGTAAATGACACTCTTTAGCTAATTCTTCAGCTTTTGCTATGTGCATTTCGTGTTTTGGCATCACTTTATTATGAGTACTATGATCATACTTACTAACTGCGAAATAATACGAGGCATATATATGCCACTTAAGTTGGTTAACTCTGGTTAGCCCGGGATCAGCACTCAAAGCTGACAGTAGGGAGACAAGCTGCTCAGCCTGCTTGTTTAACCGAGTAAGAATAAAGTATTGCAAAACGGGCATGGCAGCGCAAAATCGGCGATTAATATCTATGCCTGTTTGCATTAAATCTACTACTCGATCGGCGGCACCCTTACAAGTAACTAAATTTATTAACCCTAAATTACCAGCCGCGACTTTGCCGGCTGAAACAATGAGAGAATCACTCCTGTCAAGGTCAATAGGAGTTTTTGAGAGTCGTGAGATTATCTGGGCAAGCTCGTCGGCGTCTCGGTAATCGTTAGGAAAAGTATTGACGAAAAACATACTTGCTGCCGCGAGTAGTTGCCCACGTACATCGTCGTTCTTAGTAAATAAGGCAAGTGCAGCTTTTTGATAACGCTTCGCTGTTAGTTCATCAGAAGCGGTAAATGCTTCGCTTAGCCAAAGCAAAAGTCTTCCATTGCTAGACCAGACCGATTCCGGCAGTGACAAAATTAATTGTTGCAGAGTTTGATGGCGCCCTTGGCAGCAAAGCTTATCTGCATTCTCTAAAATTAATTGCTCAACATCCTCCCAATCCTCTATCTGAATATAAAGAGCGATTGCATCGTCGATGTAGCCTTCAATTCTCAGGGCTTCGGCAGATTTTTTTTGACATATTATGCGCTCGCTGAGAGTGAGTTCCATTTCTGCTCGATTAATCAAAAAGCCACGAAACAAAGAATGATATTCATAGATTGGCGATTTGCTCTCTTTGCGCAACACGAATAAATTGCGGTCGCATAAAGTTTCGAGAATGATGCCTGCTTGTTCGTTATCAGTGAGATGATTAGCGGTATGAGCAGAAATAACGGGAAGGTAGGCGGTGCGTATCAGAAAATTCTGCACAGCTTTACTTGCATTTTCGAAAACCTCGACCGCAAAATAGTTAAAAATTTTATCGTGTTCTACATGCGCGGGCTTATTGAGCAACAATTCATTTTCTAATTGCGCCCTAGCTAAAACTAGCCCTGCCGCCCAACCACCTGTTGCAGCATGAACAGACGTCAGCCGTTCAGTATTGATCGAGTTTTCCTTTTCATATAAAACTTTTGCTTCATCCAAAGTAAAAAACAAAAAAGAATCGTCAAAGACCTGGATCTCGCGATTGGCCTCTAAGCGAATTAAAGCGGCTGTAGGACGCTCTCTGCTGACGATAATTATCTGGGTAGCGCGGGGTAATTCGGCAACCGCAGTGCGGACATAGCGAGCTAAAGCTGCGCGCTCAATCTCTTGAGCGTTGTCGAAAACGATTTTGATCGGGCTAGAAAGCCGGGTCGCGAGATAACGGAAAAAAACCGCGGCGAAGGCATCCGGATTTTTTTGGTAATCGCTTTCGAAGATGGGGAAATTCCAGCGTTTTCTGGGTACAGCGAGCTCTATGGCAATACTGAGATAGTGAAAAAAAGATGCGGGATCGTTATCTCCTCGATCCAGTTGTAACCACACTTTAGTGAGCTTGCGGGAGGCGAGATAACTCGCCACTGCTGTAGTCTTACCCGAGCCCGGCGGGGCGGCAACCCAGAGCACAGGTACATCATGCGCTTCATCGAATAGTTTGAAGATGCGTTCTCTTTGAACAATCTTGCTCAATCGCGGTGGGTTAACCTTAGATAAAAAGCGCAGGGGGTTAGGCATTAACGTCGTGCTCAAGAAGGTACGAGACTTATTATTCTAAGAGAATTATTGTTTTGTCATCTTCAATTAAAGGGGTCGTCTCGTTGTTATCTGCTTTGTACACCACGGAATAGCGATGATCGCCGTTCAGGCAAAAAGAAAGCGCCGTTAAGTCAAATTATCCCAAGCCTTGTACGGTACAGATAAATAAATCTGTGAGTGCTTGTGAGTATCTGTTGAAGTGGTCTGCCTATACCATCATCCTCATTGAAATAAAGCTAAGTAAGGGGAAGCCATGATGTATCAATCAGTTTGTTTAGCCTGCAGTATATTTTTTTCAGCAGCGTCGGTCCAAGCTCAAGGTAACATTACTCGTGCGATAGCGGCGTCAGACGCGAGACCGATAGCGCTTACTCGACCACCATTCGCTGCGGGGTATGCACCGTCCACGTTTAATGCGCCCTCTGTTTACAAAGGTAATGAGGACCTTGAAGAAGAGGAGATGGACGAATATCCGCCCCTGGATATAGAAGGTCCGATGATTTACGCGGAAGAGGAAAGTAGGATTCTGGAAGACCTAGGGGTATTTGATTTTGAGAATCCGATCAATCTGTACGAAGAAGCCATAGATGATCCTGGCTGTCCTAAAGATGAAGTGCTGGCCGTCAAAAATGAGCTGGAAACCTTTCTGAATGAGCTACGCGGCCGTTTGCGTGATCGGTTTATTGCTGTGATCGGGACAGCGATTGATAACAATCAAGTCCCGACGAAGAGCGAGTTGATGTTATTGAAAGCAGAGCTCGATGCGTTAAGGGAGCTGTATGCGCAATGGTATCAAGCGCTATGGACAGGAGCGGTTGATGAAGGAACGCTCAATGTGAGGGTTGCGGGAAATGCGCTGAAATGTATGCCGAATACGCTCACCTGGGTGCATCAGTGGTTCTCGGAATATTACTTAACCTTGGCAGCTTATGATCCCTCCTTGTTCGGAGAAGATATTGCCAAAGCGCAACTCAAAGAAAATGGTGGAGCCATGCCTGAGCGCCGTGATCCACCACACATCGCATTCTTTCCGTTTATTCCTTTCGTACCTGTACCAGGAGCACCTTTTATTCAAACGTTTCAGGACCATATAATGATAAGTCGGTTGAGCGATAGGGCTAGCTTAACTGAGCTACAAGGCTTACGAAGCACGCTTAACGGGTTTAATGATCCTGAATTTACGCCTACCCATCAACAAGCGCGGCGTCGTTTAAGTGGATTATTAACACGAACCGAAGTCCGCCCAAGCAGTAGTCAAAGGCAAGCACTTCGAGCCGCACTTGAATTGGTGGTTGCATTTCGTTCTAGCCCTACCGACCCATTTCGAAACGTCGTGGTTTTCAACCAAGATGGGTGGGCCCTATTTTTAGCCTCAAGGGCACCTAGAGATTGGGGATGGCGTAGACGACTATTGGCCGGCGCTTTTATGGCGGGAGCAGGCACAAATTCAATGACGATCGGAAATATAACGTACACAGTGGTAAGTGCCCCAGCGAGTATAGATGCCCAAGGGGCTGCTCAAGCGAGATATAGATCGCTGCAAAGAATCCTGATAAATGTAGGAAGATTTGATGGTCTTGACCTCGGTCCGGAGGAAGCCCTATTGCGACGGTTGGATGAATTATTTGAGACACGCCCGCGCTTGCGGCCCCGTGCCGCGCGTCCAGTGGGTGCGCTGCTGACCGAACGCTATGTTTTGGCGGAGTTGTATGGGTTAAACACTTTTGTAGAGGCAACGCCATGGCTGACTTATGAAACACAGTTGCGCCCAATCTATGATGCCGGCTTGCAGGTAGCGCGTAGAGAACTGGGCGCGCAATTTGATACAACATTAGAGACACCTGCGAGCCGTACTCAAGGTTATGCCCGTGTCAATGCAGCGCTAGCGGCCTTGGAGAATTTTCGTCGTGCGGGAATTCCCTCCAACGTAGTAGGAGAGATACTGGCATACACCAGTGATCTAGAAATGTTTAACGACGTATGGGGAGGACGCACACCCCCCGATCTGCGCAATCTAGCGCGGTTTAGAAATACGCACCCTTCGAATTGGGCTGCCTATCGTACTCGAGCACAATTAGATGAGGCGATTGGTGCCGCGCGTCAAGCAGCGACACGCACAATTCGTCAGTTTGTTGGGCTCACGGTAGCCCAGACCAGCGCGCTCACGTTATTAGAGTTATTTGGTCGAGGCGGTTTCACCCGAGAGTATTTTCAGCAGCACTTTCCTGGCATTACCTGGACGGCCAGTAATGTTGCCCGTGCGATCGGTATCCCCGAGGAGTTTTTTATCTTTCCGGCCGGAGTAGGGTACTGCATTTTACGTGATACCTCGGTCGCCACGGTTCTGATGACTATCGATAAGTTGTTTACCAGACAAGTGGCGCGAGCGCTGGCAGCGCGGGGCGCGGCGTCATGGGCGGCACATTTTCGTAATCATGGGTTGGCCCGCTTTATAGGCCCGCCGCTTGCTGCCTATTACGCCTGGCACACCTTCTCTGATTTACCCAACTTGGCGCAGGCTACTTCCTTTGAAGTGGGAGCACGATTAGGTTTGTCGATGGTACACGGAGCATTAGCAGGGGGCCAGTTGGGTAGTTTCGCAGGCGCTCCCGGTATTGGTATTGGTGCCACGGTGGGTGCGGCAGGAGCCGGAATTATCACCATAGTTCGCGCCAATCAATTGGTTGACCAAATACGAGCAGATGGTGTGGTAGCCACAGAAAGACAAAATATCACCACAACCATGCAGTGGCAAAGTCAGGTAGGTTTCATCCGGGGTACACCGCGCACTACAGCATTGACTGTTGTAGAGCGTGATTATTTCAATGATCGGCGCCTTAGCCTTTTTCATGGGCTGTTAGTTGAGCGTGCTGCGATTCAAACCTTCCGCGACGGGGGCATGGAAGCGATACGTAATGTGGAGTCAGTGATTGCAGATAGCCGGATATTCAGCATGCCTGAAATGCTCGTACAAGCGGTTCGCTTGGTATTTGGTCCAGATATAGTGGCCCCAACAGACCGACAAGCCAGAATAGGTATGATTCTAGAGGCAGAACGGCAGGCCAATGAATACCATGCTCAATTGCTTAGCAATTACCGCCACGCCTTTCGTTATACACCGCGAGCCGTGGGTGGAGGTTCCGAAATGCTTGAGCTTGCAGTTATCGATCGGGATTTCCCCTTTGGGGGCACCATCTCGCAACAAGAAGCTTATTTAGCACGGGAGCTGCCTTATCTCTTTAGTGTGATCGTCTACCGGGAAGGGGGAGTGAACTTACTCAGCCGGTTCGCCCCACGCATCTATAGCTCGCTTTTGGTACAGGGGGCAATTGCCCAGGCTGATCAAATTCAGAATGCGGCAAACGCATTTTCTAGTGCCGTCACCGAGGTGCTCGCCCACATTCAACGTTCCGACAATACCATCCTCTATGCGGGAATCGAGGGGCAACGGACAGCCCAAAGACATCTGGCGGGCTGGCAGCTATTCACTCAGCATCTGATAAGCATGACTGCAGAAGGCTATCGCGAGAATACCGATTTTGCGTTTAATACCCTGGCGGCTATTTACTCACCCCGTGAACCGGATCCCTGGCATAGCGTATTGATCGACCCAAACAGCCGACGTAGTTTTGTACCGGCAAGCGATGCTTATCGTCGGATGAGCGTCGAGCAACGACTAGTTGCAACCATGGTGGGTAACCCAAACATAGACCGCGGGTCGAATCTGGGATTGCAAGAACTCCCCATAGGGTGGCTCTATCTAGGGGTAATCGATGGTTATGCGGTGTCAGCTACGCCGGCCCGTAACGGTGTTTACTTGCGCCGGCAACGCGGCGGGCGTATGGAGATCGCACATGTGCCGGCGCTGCCCGAGCTGATCAGCCGGATTAATCGGATTGCCATACCGGCAGGTGCGGTGGGTGGTCCAAGTGGCGCGGTCAGTGAATTTGACTGGCGGGCGCAACGTCCTGAACTGCATACCTTTGGCAGTGCCATGTTGAGTCAAATGGGTGCTAACCATTGGGAAGAGATAGAGACGTATTTCCGTGATCGACGACGGCTGAATGAATTGAGCGAGTTGCAAGAACGTAGCTTACTCGGGTCGGTGCGACATATTTTGGCGCAAGAGGTGATGGTACCCATTCTGCCGAACGGCGAAGACCCGGAAGCCTTGATTGAATCCCTGGCGTTGGAGTGGGAGCGCAGTTGGACGGGACTGGGAAGCTCGGGTGCGGCGCATTTGACCTGGGATAACTTCCTCATGTTGTTGCGGCAAGGAATTGAGCAAACTGTTGGCCCGCTCAATGGATTTCGCATTGCGCAAATCCGCATTCGCATCGAGCAATTTAGGGCGACGGGCAGTTAGCGCATCCTCGACCCAGAGATCATTTCGCTTCTCTGTAGTGAAGGTTTCAATGAGTTTTGCGAACCCGGATGTAAGGAAGATGATTTTGAATAGCGAAACGGGATTAGTTAGCCACGCATTATCATGTACGGATAGCGACTTGCTAATCCCAAGCAGGTTCTAGGCATGACAAGATGAATAGCTGATCGATATCTTGCGGCTTCTAAGCATGCTCTAAGATTCACTCTACGTTGTGCCTGCCCACCGTAGCAGAAACTGCCATTGGAAGAGACTCAGTATTGCACCTGTAAGCAGAACGTATTACGATCCTGGCTATGGAAACCATTTCAGTAAAACTCCCTGCGGAGCTTCGGGAATACCTTGCTGATGAAGCAAAGCGGCGTCAGGTTACGCAATCAGTGCTGATTCGCGAAACACTCGGACAGGCACTGAAAAAAAGGGGGCGCGGCAAAAACAAGTTATCGTGTGCAGACCTTGCTGCGGACTTGGTTGGGTCTATAAGCGGCCCTCGTGACTTGGCTACTAATCAGAAACATCTCACGCTCGCCATTGAGAAAGATCGTCGACGTGGCCAACGTCATCGTTGACACTGGACCCTTGGTCGCGTGGCTCAACAGGGATGAAAACCATCATCAGTGGGCCAAAGAACAGTTTGCAAAATTACGTCCGCCTCTTCTAACCTGTGAAGCCGTCCTGTCTGAGGCGGTGTTTCTCTTGCAACGCACAGGTTATGAGGGCGGCGGTACTATCACTGCTCTGGTGAGCAGAGGCGTATTGAGCGTAGTTTCCATTGCTCAAGATGAGGCGGAAGCGCTGACGGCTCTATTGCATCGCTATCGTAATGTACCGATATCCTTTGCCGACGCTTGTCTAGTGCGGCTCAGTGAACTTACATCTAATGCGACGGTATTTACACTTGATTCCGATTTCCATGCTTATCGTCGACATGGTCGTAGATTGATCCGCACTTTGATGCCGTGAACATCAGTAATTGAGCAAAGATGATATTGAGGCTCGATGAAGTCGGATATATCTTGAAATCGGCCGCGCGATAACAACAGAAGCCAAAAACCTGCTCTTTCTTCTGCGCCCAGGAAAATTTCAATAGGCAGAAGCGTAGAGTGGCATAGCAATTTCTCTGCGCTTTCCAATCCAACAGCCTAATCAATCGGTAAATCTTCCCGTGGATTCCTAAAGCGTGGGCTATGCCCACTCACAGTACATCCGTAATCTGACCAGGTTCAATTTTGTACAGCACAAAAATCTGTGAGTGTCTGTGAGTTTTTTCGCCCTTGCTGTGATCGTAGAATGACGGAATGCGAGTTGCGTTGTGCACTTCGTTCATCAATCGACATGAGGAAAGAATATGCGATCTTATAAAGCGATGTGGCCAGGCTTGGCCAGTCTTATATTTGTGGTGCTCATTGCGCTGCTGCCGAGTAGAGTCGGCGCGCAAACTGTTGACATAGGATTTAATCCGAATGCTAATAGTACGGTATATGCCATCGCTGTGCAGGCTGATGGCAAGATTGTGGTGGGTGGGCTGTTTGATCGAATAGGTGGCCAAGCCCGCAGCAACATCGCCCGGCTCAACGCGGATGGCAGCCTCGATGCGGGGTTTAATCCGAATGCTACTGATTGGGTAGAGGCCATCGCTGTGCAGACCGATGGCAAGATTGTGGTGGGTGGGGTGTTTACTCAAATCGATGGCCAAGCCCGCAGCAACATCGCCCGGCTCGAAGCGGACGGCAGTGCTGAAACATCAATAGCCAATCCAAACAACTTTGTGTACGCGACAGCGTTGCAAGGAGACGGCAAGCTGCTAATCGCCGGTGAATTTACCCAAGTGGATGGGGTGCCGCAGCACCGCCTCGCTCGTTTATTTTCGGGGGGAAGACGCGATCCACAATTCAATGTGGGAGCAAACAATGCTGCATGGAATATTTTGCTCCAAGCCGATAACAAGATTGTAGTGACAGGAGGATTTACTGGGGTATTCGCCCCAGGCGCGCAGCCTCGTAATGGCATCGCCCGCTTCAATGCCGATGGCAGCCTTGATGCCGCTTTCGATCCGGGAGTAGCAGGTACGTTTGCCTTGGCACAACAAGCAGATGGCAAGCTGGTGTTAGGGGGGCGTGTTTCTTAATGTGGGGGGGCAACCACGAAATCGCATCGCACGCTTAAACCCGGATGGGTCACTCGATGGTTTTAATCCCGATGCTAACAGTGCCGTCTGGGCATTAGCTTTACAACCCGATGGCAAACTTTTAGTGGGTGGTGCTTTCACCCAGATAGCGGGTGCTGCTCGTCAATACTTAGCGCGTTTAATGCCGGATGGCAGCGTGGATAATTTTTTTAGTGCGGTACTGGATAATGAGGTTTTCGGTATAGCAGTGCAACGGGATGGCAAGATACTAATTACAGGTGCTTTCACTCAAGTCGGCGGACAGCCGCGGAACTATATCGCTCGGCTGAATGATAACGGGACCTCGATGCGAATTTTAATCCAGTGCTGAACTGGCGTGTCAATGCAATTGCTTTGCAAACGGATGGCAAGATCATAATCGGTGGTAATTTCACGACGATCGGGAGTGCGCCAGTTAATCGGCTAGCCCGACTCAATGCCGACGGGAGCTTGGATAACACCTATAACGCAAGTGTCAATGACAACATCTATGCGCTTGCCTTACAAAGCAATGGCACGCTGGTTCTGGGTGGACGTTTTACTCAAGTGATGGGACAAGCGCAAAACTATTTGGCGCGGCTCTATCCTCCGCAAGGGGGAGCAGCAGGGCAAGGGCTGATGATGAATGGCGGAGCGGTGCATTGGGTGCGTATGGATGAGAGTCCGGAGCTCATTGCTGAGGCGTTGTTGGCATTCTCACTCGATGGCGAGAACTATGTCGAACTGGGTACCATGACTCGAAACGAGTTTGGTTGGGAGCTTGCGGTATCGCTCGACTTCGTGAAGGAGGAATCGATCTACTTACGAGCAAGCGGACCGACGCAAGCGGGCTGGGTAGAAGAAGTGCGGCGATTCACCAAAGACGAGACCGTATTGTTTGACAAAGCCAAGTAGCAGTGTTGTGAAAGGGCGCTGCAGGGTGGTAACCCACCCCGGCGCTATCGCCACCGGAAACGGCATTTGGCTGCCGCAACATACAGACAGTGCAGGTTAAGACACAATAATCAGGAAATATGGCGGCTACAACTCGCTACGCAATAAGCAGCTTGTGAGGCGGTGAGGACGATTGTACTATCTGCGCTATGCGGGAAGTGGCGGACAGCGACTAAGTGGGAAAGTACGCAAAACTCAGAGAGAAGATTCTAACGGGCGGTGCTGACGGGAATATAGAGTTCGCGGAGTTGCGCCATTTGCTTAACCGACTCGGATTTGCCGAACGGGTGAAAGGCAGCCACCACATTTTTACCCAGGATGGGATCGGGGAGATTATCAATTTGCAGCCTAAAAGTAATAAGGCTAAACCCTATCAAGTGAAACAAGTCAGAGGTATCTTGGTGAAATATCGATTGGGAGAAAGTAATGTTGATTAAGTATGAGTTAATCATCTATTGGAGTGCAGAAGATCAATCCTTTGTGGTCGAGGTCCCTGAGTTACCAGGATGCATGGCGGATGGAGAAACCTATGAGCTAGCAGTAGCCAATGCACGGGATGTGATTGAACAATGGATCGAAACTGCTCGTGAACTTGGTCGTACCGTTCCAGAACCACGTGGTCGGTTAATGTACGCATAGCACCCCGTAGTTTTTTGTACTCAATGGTTTCGAGCAGTTCTGTGATTTACCCACCCGCTTTCGCGAGCGCGTCGGGGTGGGCTCCTGCTAGTAGGAGTTCCCAGGATAGGGGGCTTACTCGATAAGCTGCGGCTCTCTTAAGCATCTAAGATTTCACTCTACGTTGTGCCCTTCCTTGTGGCCGCTGAGGCTGCCGTAGTCTGACCACGGTTCCACGTACAAGAATTTTGTGAGTGGCTGTGAGTATTTATTTCAAGCGCAAGAGTAAATAATGTGCACTCCAATACAGAAGTCGTCGCGAACACGAAGACTGTTACTTGAGGCGTTACCAAATGACTTACACCAAATTCAAACATTGGCTAAGACGCACAACTGTGGCGGCCTTGATTTTTCTTCTCATCAACACTGCACAGGCCGGGACCGCAGGCGGGGATATCATCGCACCGCGCCGCATGGTCGACGGTGGCGAATTTGGGAGTAGCGCCTTATTTGTATACAGCGAGAGAGAAGGCTACACAGGTGGAGCTGCGGATTGTACACCAGGAGCCCTCCGCCCGAACTCGATCTCCGCGCACTATACCCTGCCTGATCTTAGAACAGTCGCAAATCCAATTCCCTTGGCGAGTACGCCTGCTGCCGGCGGGGGGACAACCACCGTCGATATCATTGTTGGTGGGCGAAGGTATGGCCCTTCACTTTCAGTCGGCTCTGTGCCTAAGCGAGCCGATCCGCTGAGTGGCGACGAAGCAATATCTCGCAGCGGCGAAACAATATCATGTCGAGTATTTGGATCTAGCGCAGCGCGTCGTCTAAGAGACGGGTGGATAGCATATGCTCACGGTCAAGGATTCAGGGACACAACTGGCAAGGCAGCCGGTATCGCTTTCGACCCTTATCCGGTGCCACCTGCCGAGTATCCGTATGACCACCCAATCAATTTAAACATGGAATTTGATCGCCCAACGGATCGCGGCGATGTTGAGTATCTGGCTACTGACAGCCGCTTTCATGAACCAGTTTGGACGCTGACCATCGGCGCCAACGGCGATGTTAAGACACCCGATCAAGTGGAACTGGCTTTCTCAATCTATCCTGGTGCACAAGGCACGGTGCTCAGAACCAGTGCAGGAGAACCGGTTGACGAAGCCGAGGTGATTGCGCGAGTACGCGCCGCGTTGATCGTTACCATGAGCAAAGAAGGTTTGGGTCAAGTGACATTGCCAAAAGATTTCGAGTTGTTTGCACCGGATACGGTTTATATGGTTTCTCCGCTATCGGGTTTTGAACCGCCGGTTGAATATGGTTTTGGCGTTAAAGCGGGCTTGGATACGACAGGACAACCCCCGACCAAACCGATCATCACTGATCTGTGTTCTGCGTTTCCCGCTTGTATCAACGGGTTAAAGTAACGACACCTAAGCCCAGATATCTATAAGTTACCTTTGTCTGGGTTTAAAGTTTACCAAACGACATTAATTTTCAGCGCTCGAAAAAATTGGATCGTTACTGGCTAGCAACATATCTTCAATTTTGCATTGTGCTGCCAACATCCGATCAAAAGGATCCCAATGACGAGTGCGCAACTGTCCGGCGGCCAAGGCGTGTTCAAGATCATAGGCAAAACAGATAACAAAGCGTTCTAACGCGATAAACCTTTGTGACGTTCAGTTGTGAGTGGCTGTGAGTATTTTTCGTGGATCGCTTTTGCTAGGCTGTGTGTTTCCGCCATGGCACTAGCAAAGGATAGAACTCATGATAAGCAATCTGTATAGAGCGTTATCACTTTTCATAGTTGTTTTACTTCTAACGGACCAAAGCGAAGCGCAAACCTATACGGTACGTGCGCTGCCTCTTGCTTCTGGTGCGATCGGTAATTTGGCAAATGCGATTAATAACCAAGGTGTAGTCGTTGGCAGTAGTAGTTTTCTGATAGAAGTCTCTCCAGGAGTATTTACACCGGTTTTTCAAGCTGCGAAATGGGAGGGTGAATCGCTCACTGAGCTGGGGCAGTTTGCCGCACAAGTCACCAGCACGGCCATTGATATCAGCGATAGTGGATTTATCGTTGGTGAAGCGCTGGTTTTTGGATTGGGGCGCGTCGCGGTCGTGTGGGGAGAGAACGATCAACCCGTTCTCGTTGATGGATTTGAGGCTAGTTTTTTCGACTCGGCTTGGGCCGTTAACAACGAGGGTTACATCGTGGGTCAGTCTACGGCATTGTTGGAGTTTGGCGGTGGCCCTCGAGACAAAGCGATGTTAGTTACGCCTGACCCCGCACTTATCAATCTCGATCCAAGTTCAAGTTTTAATAGCGTTGCCACAGGTATCAACGAGGCGCGTCAAATTTCGGGGTTTCGTTACAACTCTTCAGGTGGCGGAGGAGCCTTTATTTGGAACAACGGCAGCCTTACGGCCTTACCCCAACTTCCAGGTCATTTAACCAGCGCGGCTGAAAAGATCAACGCCTCAGCTCAGGTAGTCGGGTATTCCGTGAGCCTAGAGATTGGAAAGACGCGCGCAGTGATATGGGACCAGGACCAGCTCATCAATCTAGGCACGATAGGTGACAATAACGATAGTTATGGATGGGCAATCAACAATGCTGGACAAGCGGTAGGAAATGTAGAAATAGCGGGGAGTAGTAGAGCATTCTTATGGACCGCAGAAACCGGCATGATCGATCTCAACACTCTGATTCCTCCAGGTAGTGGCTGGGTGCTACTTTCAGCCTTGGATATCAACGATCGTGGAGAGATTGTGGGTTATGGCAGTTTTGGAGGATTAGGCCGAGCTTTTGTTCTCACTCCAATGTAGGTGGCTAAGAGCAAATCGAGATTAAATCAAGCACTAACACAGCGCTAGTAAAAACGAATGAAAATACCGCGATAAAAGTTCTAAGGGATGGCAATGAGTTATAAAAATCTGTGGATAGTGTTGTTCTCGATTCTGGCTATTTCTGCGCAAGCACAGAATAACAACACCAACAACAATGATGGGAAAGCGCCGATCAACTTAGCGCCACCCGAAAGCTGGGAAGCCCCAGAAACGTTCGACGAACATGAAGCTGAGATGTTGGGATGGCTGGATGAAGGAAAAGATAAGCTTGTCTATTTAAAAGAACCGCTCGTCGAGCAGGCTGAATGTAAGACTTCGCCGGCCACGGAAATGAAGGCCACTCTGGAGACGTTGTTCGACAGTTTGCGCTATAACCTGCTGCCCGCGTTTCAAGCGTTGATACAAGACTACTCTAATAATGTACCGATTAAGAGCCAAACAGAGCTTTTGCGCAAAGAGTTCGAACGTTATCGGCAAGACTATGTAACGTTTCTGGAGGCATCCTGGGATGAGCAGTCTGTACTGCCATATAGTCTGGCAAACCAAGAAGACCCGCCGGTTGCCGGTACGTTAATCGAGTGGTGCATGCCGAAAACCCACCCGCGGGTACAGCATTGGTTAGCGATGCTTTATCTCGGTTTATATACAGTAGACGAGACCTTGGGCGTAACAGTGCCTGCAGCGCCTAAAGGCATGATGCAAGAAGAAGAGCGTGCACCAGCGCTGCGCACGTTCCCTTTCATTCCTTTCTTGCCAGCGGCGAATCCGCAGTTTGCCTTTTGGGATACGGTATTTCGAGTCGAGGCGCAACGCGCGATGGCAGATGCTCGGACGAGAGGGCAATCGGCATTCCGGGGGATTTTCGGTGCTAATCCGGCCACTGTGCCGGTGCCTTTGCCTGCAGAACAAAGAGCGTGGCTGCGAAGCGCTTTTCTGAACGAATTTCGCAATATTGCGGGAAGTCCCACAGGCTTTGAAAGAATGCTGGAAGTCGGACCGAATCCTTTTAACACACCACGCGCAGCGAATACCCGAGATATAAGCAGAGCGTTTCAACATGTTGTTTCATCGCAGTGTCGCGTTACCCCCTCCGGTGCCTGGGTCATCGTGTTAAGCCCTGAGGGTTGGGATCACTTCAGTCGTTTTGTCGACCACTATTACGCGCGCTTAAGCAGCCGCCCGCAATTCAGCCAGGCCTTGCCGATATTCGCCAACTCAGCGCCGATGAACGGAATGCGTATCGGCAATTTCATCATCGTTGAAGATCTGCCGACTCGAGAAGCTGCGATTCGAAATTTAGCCGCGCAGCATCAGTTTGAACTGCTTACGCGTACAGCGAATTCACTAGCTGCCGGTGCTACGACACATGGTTTAACTCCAGTCGAGGAGGAAATTCTTCGTCGTTTTGCCGGTCAGCGAGTACGCGGGCTTCCATCTGGCGCATCCCGACCATTGGAAATCAGATTAATTGAAGGATTGCTGCATACCGAATTTATCGCACGTGCTGCGGAATTAAATGGTGCATGGCGAGGCAGCGGAGCGACCGTTGAAGCAGCAGTTAACGGTCAGTTGGACTTCTTTATTCTTGCCGAAACCAATCTGGCGCAGAGAACTTTAGGCAGATCATCATTGGTTCCTGCTGTTCCTGGGGATCCGCTGACCTGGCTCACGCCGCAGGAATTAACCAGCCTGCAAGATCTCACCCGCAACATGGCGCGCGCTTGCGATGTGCTGCGACAAGCGGGGTTGAGTACCGATCAGATTCTCCACATCTTGCAGAATGCCGACAGCCCCGCGCATTTCGTTGATTTGTGGGATGGGCGTACAGTCAATGAATTGCGCGCCTTAGCAAGTCAGCGCAATTCACCGCCCGAGCAGTGGGCGCGTTTCCGCAACAAGGTTGATCTCGACCAAGCGATCAATCGGGCTCTGAGTAATCCATATGTACGATTTGGATTAAATGTTGCGCAGTCGGCGGCTTTGAATAGCATACGCATCTGGTTACGTGGTGGTTTTTCTCGGACCGTGTGGGAAGAGCAGTTGCTACCCGGGCTGCCGTTTACCAATCGTAACGTAGCGATCGCATTGGGCATGCCGCAAGATTGGGTCGATATTGTCAGCGGCCCATTAGGAGGACTGTCTACGGCGGTGGTGCGCGATACAGTCACATCGATTCCCTTGATGTACGTGGATCAATGGGCGACGACACGCTTTGTTGCTGCTGCCCGAGGGTTTGGGGCACCGCGCGTTGCCGCCTGGTTAGGTCGGGTACATGCAATTGGGGTGTTAGCACCATTTATCTCTTTCTATTACGGGGCACATACCTTTGATGATCTTCCGGACTTTGCTAGGGCGCGACCCGAAGAAGTCAATGCCCGCACTTGGGATGCGATTATCCAAGGAGCGGGAATGGGTATCGGCACAGGAGCTGTCGCCGGTGGGCTGCCTGGTGCAGTAGTAGGCGGGAGCATTGGCGCAGCCGCTGGCGGCTTAGGCGCGCTGGCAAGCGCCCTGTACAACGAACGGCAAGCACAACTGGCCGGTGTAGTACAAGCGCAGCGGCAAATGATCGCGATGACCTGGCGCAATGCCGAACGCTTCGGCTTTATTCGCGAAGCGGCTACCACGATCACGCCGAGTCATCTGGACCCAGTGGTAGCGGGCTACTTCAGCGATTACTATGCGAGCTACTTCCTGGCGGGATTACGCAGTGTAGGGGGGCGCACGACACTGACTTTCAATTGGGCGCGACAATTTTTTCTTGATTACGAGAGTTTCGGTGGCCGGCCGGCCGCAGTGCTGATCACTCCGATGCAACGCGCCTGGGTCAGTAGAGTCATCAGTGAATCCGGCGTACAGTTTATGAGTGTGCTGGAAAAGCATAATGAAGCACGTCGCTATACACGACATGCACAGCAGTACTACCTCAACGGAATCCGCTTCTATCAAGACGGACTTGTGCCGCTCACTTCACGTGGTGGTTTAGGCCCGGTAGCCCGTTCCGAGTTAGAAACGATCAACGCGGGCTATCCGCGCGATAGCTTTGCCTGCTCATCGCCGAACTCAGCAGTGCAAGCACAGCAGCGCACATACTTGCTGCAAAAATTACCGCTTATTTTTGAGAAGATTTTGTGGACTGAGGAAGGGCGTAACTACTTGTGGCGGTTTGCAAACAACATATGGGAATCCTGTTTAGTGAAAGAAGAGGTGAGGCAGATAGATGTTCTAAGCGAATCCCGTTCTGCTGCCCACGCGGGCACCCTCAACATGTTAGCCCGCATCTATGAGCGCTTACCCAGCACAGATCCCAGGCGCGATACTGCACGGCAATTCGCTATGCTGGCAGGAGGAGTCTTTAACGGCCTAGCGCAGTTTGTGACACAAGATATGCGCGACCTCCACAACTTCATCTATCTCACGCATGACGAAATCGAAAATCCTTCTAATGAGCGGCTACGGTTAGGTAATCAATTCAGAGTCGACAGCACGCAGTTTCAAAACTTTACTGCTGGGCAGCGTTTGATTGCCGTGCTAGGCGGCGTACCGCAAATGCAGCAAGCGGGGAGCGTGAGCACCTTACCCAGCGGCTGGATCTATCTGGGTGTAGTCGAAGGCTATCACCTCTCAGTTACAGCAAACGGTAACGGGGCCCTGGTGCGCCGCAGAGCCGCTAATGGAGAAACCCAAGTGCAATTTATCACGCGCGATTCAGCGTTGTGGACACAGTTACACAATCTACGCAGTACCGGTGGTGTGGTCCCAGTTGGAGGAACGACCTTTGGTACGCAAGTCGCGCAACCCCAAATGAATCTATACGGCACACAACTGCTCAATAGTTTATTCGATGATAAAACTGCCTGGGTCAACATAACCAGCCTTGCACCGAGCCTACAAGCCTCGTTAGAGCGCCCGATATTAGGCACAGCTACGCAACAACTCACTATGCAGTTGAGTCATAACTACGCGATTGCGCCGGCCTTGGATATGACCAGTGCAGTGAACGAGTTGCAGATTGTGTTGGAGAGTTGGGCCTTGGAGCCGGGAATAGCACAAGATCCGGTATTACGTATTAGCTTCCCTTATTTCATGCATTGCGCTTTGCGAATAGAGGCACAAGGCAATCCGCTGGACAACAACATCGTGTCGCGAGCGCGTGTCGCGCTACGGGCGATGATCGTGTGGGTGCAGACAGGTCGACAAGGACCACAACCGCTCATGTGTACTTAATAACAATCACGTTGTAGGGAGAAAGTTATTTATGAACACTCGCCATTTGAGCAAAAAAATTTTGTTTTTACTCTTTTATCCTCTCGCGGTCGGCGTTGCGGCACAAGAACTACGCACTTATGTCGCTGCCCGTGGCAACGACAGTAACGCATGTCAGAGCGAGGCTGCACCTTGTCGGTCTTTGCAACGTGCCTTGGCGCAAACGGCGCCCGGCGGCAGTGTGGTGATTGTCGATTCAGGTATTTTTACCGGTGCGACGATCGATAAGTCGATCACCATCAGCGCGGCAAAAGGAGTAAGCGCGGCAATTCTCACCATCGATCAGCCCGCATTTCTTATCGCTGGCGATGGCATTCGCGTTATTTTGCGCGATCTGACACTAGATGGATTGGGTTACGCCAGAGTCGGTATCGATTATCGTAACGGCGCGAGGCTACAGATCGAAAACTGTACCATTCATGGCTTTACTGCTTTCGGAGTATATGCGCTTAGCAGTGGTAATCATCTCCATATAGAAGGCGGCAGCATCAGCGACTCGGGAGAAGGTATCCGTGTTTTGGGCAATGCCGATGGCAAGCCACAAGTTTTACTGCGTACAGTGCGTCTAGAAAATAATTACACGGGTTTCTGGATCGGCGGCGGAGCAACCGGCAGCGCTACGGGAATCGTGGCTGTAGACAATCTTTTTACCGGGATCGAAGCGGCGGCGGGTTTCGGACCGGGCACCAAACTGGTGGTTGAGCAATCCTTGATCAGCGGCAACCAAATCGGCATCTATGCCTTTGCGCCCCTGCCCGATGAAGAATTCAAGACTGTGCAGGTGACCGCAATCGGCAATGTCATCAGCAACAATCAGCTGCAAGGCATACGTATCCGCGCTGGCATATTCAGCAATTTCAGTGTCGCTAACAGTACAGTGAGCGGTAACGGCATTGGTCTAGAGCAAGAAGGTAACGCCAAACTATTTTCTTATGGAAATAATCGCTCTATGAATAACGTGACAGAAACGAGAGGGGTAATAACGCCACGGGGACATATTTAAAAGCGCGGCTGGTAGTTACTGTTGATATCGACCCGCGGCTAGGACCGGTCACTTAATCAAATAGCAAAAGAGGTAGAGATGAAAAGCATTTATTTCGGTGTGCTGTACTTGCTTACACTAGCGAGCCCGCTCAGCGCGCAAGTGATTATTACTGGTGTAGATCGTTGGGCGGAAGCCCGCGGGGCGTATCGATTTTCAGGAGGCCTCGTTGCACCTTACGAAATCGAGGATATCGGGCCCTTTCTTTCCAGGCCGGCTCCGGGAGGAGCGGCGTGGTCTTCCGGTGCGCCGATAGAACGTAGTTTTCGCTGGGTAGTTGATCCGATAACGCGGCTAGTTATTCGACGAGAACAAACTTCTTCGGTTACCAATGGTGCGGGAGCTGCTGCCCCATCATCTTTTAATGTGTTGTTAAACGTGGGCGCGACAATCGCCAATCCCTCTACGGGTTTAGCGCTACTATCCGGAACAGGCACGGCAAGTTTTAGGGCTGTGTTTTATATCCCTTTTTTTACCACGGCCAATTTCAACTTAGCCGGTCATTATGACGTAGACCCTAACGGTTCTACCGCTAGGCTTACTGTTAGGATCGCGCAAATTTTTCCTTGGCCTGCACCCGCTCCCGTCGTCAACATCGACCATGATCTGTTTCCTGGCAGTACGGCGCATATTGTTAGCAATGTCAATACGAATCTGGCTATTCCCGGCGGAATCTACGTGATCACGGTTTTTGCCATCACGGGGAGAAACTTAGGTCTAGGTGCGGGCAACTCAAACGTGCGGGTCGAATTGACCGGCACGATTACGCCACAAGCGCCAGTGATGATGCCGCCAATCGCACCGGAAGAAGAGGAGTTTTTTGTGCTGTTGCTCAGTACCATCAATACCGACAGTATGAGCGAAGAGGGCAAGGATTGTGATCCAGAGATTGATTGTCAACTCGAAATCGAGTTTTAAATTTGTGAACCGACTTGCTCCATCACTAGGCGCTAAGCTTGGATGCAGAGCCGCAACGATAAAAAAAACCAACCGCTCGCAAAGCGAGTCGGCTGGTTGCGGAGGAACGTTAGTAAAAGCAAGCGCTCTTTAACTGAACTGAACCGTAACAAACTTGCTCGTTGCTTGCCACTCACAAGCACTCACAATTTTGTACTGACATCCGACTGTGCCTTAAGGCAAAGAATCTTCGGCGGAAATCAACTCCCACAAAGACTGCCTCAGATAAACGTCTTAGCGGGGGTTCTTAAACCTTGTGAGTGCTTGTGAGTGGCGAGGCATGAAAAGATGGGCTAAGGTTTCCCAAAAGTGTGAACACCGTCTTGACAACAGGAGCGATGAGGATGAAGTCTCTTTATTGGGCGTTGATTTATGGCTTCAGCATAATAATCAGCGGGCAAGCCTATGCCCAAAATGACACGAACATTTACCTTTGCCCGAAGCAGTTATCTTTTCTCTTTCCCGAATCTGATGGTGTTGTTTCTAGTGCTGACACACTGTTACTGCAAGCTGAGTATGACGATGATTTATCGTTCGGTCACAGCCCTCTCGCAGCCCGATTTACACTAAGCCCGGTTGGGATAGATACAGCCATCGTTTTAGCGGAAGGCAATCTGCGTTCGTTTCGCGACTCGGCGAGCAACCGTATGGTCACGAGTTTACCGCTGGCCGATGTCCCATCCAGCAGTTATTTGATCGTAGCTGAAGTTTCCGCCGGTTCCTGCCCACTGCTTAAAACCCAAGTAATGATCACGGTAAATCGCGCTCCAGAGGTGCAACGTATCGATGTGGTTTCCTGTAGCGATAGCGTGTTGGGGCGAGAAGTTCGTTTTCGTGCGGTGATTAGCGATGCGGAAAACGATCCAGTAACTCAATTGCTGTGGAACGGCGGCGACGAGCAAGATAGCGAATGGGTGATCGGCAGTAACGAATGGACGCATCGCTATACGCCGGGTAGTCTTCTTGCGGGGCCATTTCCGCTACGGCTAATCGCCTACGATGACTACGGTGGAAAGACCACCAGCGTAGAATTTTCCCTTGATACGTGTACTGTTTCTAATAGCGCTGTGGTTAAGAGCAGCACACCCATGCCGGCTGATCACTGTGTAGCGGAAGCATTGATCATCAACTCGCAATCAGGAGCAAACACGGAGCCTTATTGCCGCGCGCAACAATTGCCATTGTTGCTGGGTTGCCGTGAAGTGGCCAACGCCACCCTACCGCCCGCTAAGCGTTGTCCTCAGGGTACGATTCCCACAGTCTGTCAGCTAGGTTCAGTTGCTCCCTACGATGCCGATGTTGGCGAGTTAGATACTCTGAGATGGAGATTTGAAGCAGTAGCTAAATTGCGCGGCAACCCACAACAATGCCAGATGGCACAACTCGCACGTGGCACCGAGGCATTGGATGTTGTAGTGCCCAATCCTATGGATCCAGCGCAGCCGCGTCGTGTAATGGAAGAAAGTGCACACCCTAACTCACAAGCGGCACCTACTCAAACATTTTCACATTTAAGCGAATGGGGTTTGCATGTGGCCGCGATGTATCCGGGGTTTGCCCCTGCTAATCCCGATTCCTTCGGTGCGGATGGGACTGATCTAATCTGGCCTACGTTGTTTGGTGGTGCCCTTCCCTTCCGTAAACGCATCGACAATATCTGGACTTTTGTCGATACACCGGGAATCTCTCTGGCTCGACCGGTTACCCGGCTGCTGGGATTCACCCAAGCGCAAGAATTTGTCACATATGCAGTGGGCAATACAGGTATCGCTGACACGGCTTGGTGCCGTTTTCGCATTCAGCAACGACTAAATGGCGAGATTCGCCGTCGCACTAATTGGGAAGGAGGCTTTCCCGCACCTAATCGAGTGATCCCAGTTGGGGGTTGGAACTGCCAAATCGAAGGCTATAACCTCGAACCATTTCCTCTCAATCGTTGGCTGCGCACTGCGCAAGGAATGGCGACATCACTGCAATCTGATCCACTTAGTTTTGTTGGGGGAACGCACACTATTACCGGCTATCGGTTGGGGCTTAACAAGGTTTCTCGGCCCGACAATGTTATTTTACGTTATCAAGCCATCGTGAGGACGATGACGGGATTTACCGCATTGCCCATCGTCGACGAAGCAACGTTAGCAGGCGATCCACCGAATCAAGCTGGCGGACCTCGTCAATTAGTGGGTTTCAATGCAGGGCTTTTTGGTACAGCCAGCAATAATTTTCGTCTTTACTATAAGGGAACACACCAAGACATGATCGGCGAACGGCTTTCTCCCACTTGCGTCAATTATGCTGGGCCTACCGGCAATGCTTGCGGGATTGCACGTCACCGAGTGCCAATCGACCAACATTATGGCGAACTGACGAAAATCGCCACTTGGCTGGAGCGTAGGACGGCGCATGTCAATTTGGCTATTGATGTTCGCGCCGAGGGATTCGGACTACAAGGCACAGAAGGACCTATTCACTGGGTCTTAGCACAGCCGGGGTTTGCTGCGGAATCGCTATTGGTCGATTTTGCTACACCTATACCGAACTTGGGTTTGGCTTATAGCGGTATCAATGCTCAGGCTTGTCAATTAATCGAACGTAATTTAGGCCAACGTCTATCTGCGACCGATGTAATCCTGCCCGGTGGTGTTTGCGATTCACAATCTACGGATTTAAGAGCGTTGCGTTTCCGGCTCACCGGCACGGAAGCGAATAATTATGACGTCTACTATGAAGTTGCAGGAGGGCCCGATCGACGACCTAGATGGAGTGTGACTTGCAAGAATAATGAATTTTGTCGAGTGCCCGCTACCGCGAGCTCTGGCATTACGGCCTTACAGTTGTGGGTGGTGCGAAAGAATTAATCAGCCCACGGTTTGTGAGTGGCTGTGAGTACTATTTTCTATGCGGCGAATGGAGAATAGATGATTGAGAGGTTCGATTACGACAACTTTGTCGTGGAGAAGCACATGGGGATACCAGCAACATCGATTGAGGCCGACGCACGCCCAGAATCCGAAAGGGTCGACGATTTGTTTCGGGATCTGGCCAATCTCTATTCGGTAGCATCGGAGCTGCGCAAGCAACGTAGCGCAGTCTTAAGACGCGAGCTCAGCAGAGTGGAAACGGCACTTAAGTTGTATACCGTGCTAGTTGACTCGGCTGTGCACTTCGGTTGGTTAGACTTAGCTGAAAGGGTAATGCTTGACGAGCGTTTGAACGAAATAAAAGAAATGATTCGGGAGGTAAGCAAAAAACGATATGGATTTTGGTTTTAGGCATGCCGATCTGTGAGTACCTGTGAGTGTTGTCGAACGGAACTATTCGCTATGCTTAACATAGCTATACGACATCAATTCTTCTATAACCTCATAGGAGCAATATCCATGAATACTAAACGAGTAACAAAAGGTTTGAGCAGTTTATTAATTGCTGTAGCGACATACGCAGTTTTCGCAGCCCCCAACACTTATGTGGCAACGACGGGTTCTGATTCAGCACCCTGTACACTTGCGGCGCCGTGCCGGACATTTTTTCGTGCGCTGCTCGTGACCGATTCAGGCGGTAGGGTTACTGCGCTTGACTCAGGCGAGTTTGGAGGCGTGGTGGGAATGGTCATAGCCAATTCGGTTGAGATTACCACCGATAATGCAGACATAAGAGCTAGGGTCACCGTTCCCAGCAGTGTGTCGGGAGCGGTTATTTCGGCTCCGTCTACGGGATACGTGATCTTCAGAAATATCGACTTCGTTTCTCAAGCAGGGGCCGACAGCAATGTCGGGATCCATCATGTAACCGGAGCATTCTTGTACGTTGATCAGTGTACGTTCAGCAATATGGACCTTCAGAGCGTCAGAGCATTCGGTGGCCCGAACAGTGTGTTGTTGATTACCAATTCAGCTTTTTTCAGCAAGGCAGAACGTCCAGCAATTTTTCTGGATGGCGTGTCTTTTCCCGCGGCGGCGCCCATAGCCTTCGTCGACAAAGTGCACTTTTACGGCAATGCCAGCGCGCCAGTTCTGCTGCGCAATGGTGCGACAGCTTATATGACTAATATAGCGGTACTCCCAGGAATCTAGGGCATGCTACGTACGGTTCGGGTTAAGGCGAGTGATTGAAAGTTCTTTAAAAGAGTAGAAACACACATTTGTTGTGGCACTTAAAGCAATGTACAAAATTGGTTTCACCGATCCTGTCGCCATCTGTGAGTAGCTGTGAGTTTTATATCTCAGCATGCTCTGGAAAAATACGGATTCCTTTGGCCCATTCGGAGTGGGGATGATTTTTACCAAGCGCTCAGTCCTGCTGTTAGTTCTTCTATAGTCTAGCGCATTTGCGGAAGTTCGCATCATGGAAAAGAGGTTTTCAATTACTGGCGCAACCGAAATACGTTTGGCCCCGTCACCCGAACGACCTTTTGTAATACCTCGCGTTGCTAGGGAGGACACATTGCGTGAAACAACAGCATTTGGGTATGCCCGCGAGCTGGGTTTTGATGGTGGGCTTCAGGTTTCTGAGATAAATATCGATGGAGCACGACGACGCAATCCAGCGAGTACAGCAGACACCCATGTGTGGCAGGATTCGAATATCGCTTTCAATCTGTACGAGCCATTAACGGGTTCGTATAACCCTACTTTCACCGTCAATCTTGGCGCCGAGGCGCGCGTAGACTGGCTGGGTTTCCAAAGGCCATTTATCGATCGCACGATCGCGGAGGCCGGTTATGCAGGATCCAAAGCTGAGATGGAAGCGATCTTCCGTGTATCCGATATTTCAGTGTGGCTGCTGATGGAAGGCGAAATCAAGGAGGCGTTCATCCTCCCCGGCGCGGGTGGATGTGGCCCCGGGAGCGAATATGAGTGTGAAGCCTTCTGTCAGATAGAACGGCTCAACCCCAACTACGATCCTCTACTGCCACTGAGTACCGACAATCCGCTTTGGTTACCTTTCTGGAAGATAGCAAGCGACAGCGTCAATTACATGTTGGCACCCGGTCACGTGAGTTTCTTCGAATGGATAGAGTTGCAACCGGATGGCTATCGTTTCCAGTGTAAAGTTGAAGTTGACTCTATTGTCAGCGACGTATCTGCAAACGGTATCCGACCCCTTTGCTACTCTAAACGCGCGAGCCTCGTTACTCCCTGCAACCTTTTTGTGTTGGATTGATGCGGAACGTTTGTCCGCTGAACTCTTCTTATTGTCGAGGTATTTGTGAAAACTCTACTTTGTTCGAAATCACCACGATTACTTTGTTGGTTATCTATCGTCATAGTCATTAGTACTTTCTCGCTCACTGTAGAAAGCCGCCTTGCTCATCGTAAATCAGCTGATCTGGCGTGCTCGTCATTGAGTGCGCTTATACCTCCCGAGCCATGGAATCTCTCTTTGGAACTATTTCCCTTGATGCATTCGCTGGCTGCTGTCGAAGTTGTCGACATTGACTTAGGCGATCCAAGTGATGACCAAGGGATTGAGTGGACGCTTGCCTTACCATCTGTCCAAGAGTTCAAGTTTTTGCCACCACAACATGAAGTAGCTTATGAGTACGGGAGAGACTATTGCGGGGGTCGATCTTATGATGCTGGGAAGAGTGGAGGATCGGAGATTACGCTGCGCTTCTTCGCGCCCGGACTCTACCTTAGCAAAGTTGTGGTCGATGATCGCAGTGCGATAAAGATCTTGCGTTTTCATGTGGGCGTGACGACGCTTGCAGTGGGTGGCGATTGCAGTCCAGTAGTCGGTATTTCACAGACCGTAAGTAGGCACACTCAATCGGTTAGCGGGACCGGCACCTTTGTCATGATCGCCGCCGAAGATACGCTTGATCGTGCGGTGAACATCTATCCATCCGCAGCTCGTGTTTCTAACTTGGACGACATGTTGCAAGCCGCACGTGCTGCTTATCAAGCTAACGGCAATCGACCCGTTCGGGCGATTCTTATTGCGCACGGCAGCCCTGGGTTGTTTCGGGTGGGCCGTTCACTCTACCGCATAGAGAACGGGGAAATATCCGTGGTAGCGGGCGGATTCGGCCGCATGCGCGATTACATCAGTGCGCTAGAACTTGTCTCGTGTTGCTTCGCTTACGGCGTGGCCAATTCCGCAGGAACAATCGTGAATCAGCATTTCATGCCTCGACTAGCGGCGCACTTAGGTGTACCTGTATCGGCCTATGACAGCAAACTGGGAATCGCGCTTCGCTATTCCGTTGGAGGCGTGACTATTCGCGAATCCTACATCTATGCGGTTGTATCGCCCTTGTATAGTGCAACTTGGTACACGGTGTAATATTTAGAAGTCTGCAGCATAACGAGGCATACAATGGCGCTTATCACCACACCGTATTGCTACAACTCCCGAACGCTCGCATCCCTGTCGGCCCGGGATGCTGCGGCAGACGACCATACCGGTTACTTTATGCCGCCTTGTCATTGAGAGCGGCATGGAGCAATTGACGCGCGTGGCGTCTTGGAAATACTTGAGCTTCAGTAGTACGCTGGTGGAGGTACGAGTAGCGATACTATTCTCGCGCATCCTGCCGCGGCAGGGGGTGCTGCCATGACAGGAGCCGCTCATCGGCCGTGATAAGAGTCGCGTGGTGCTCCAGAGTTGTTGCCGTAATCAGCCGATCGATCGGATCATCAGGCAATCCAACCAACTGCAGTGCGCGCATTGCGATTACTCCGTCAACCGGAAGCTCGCCCAGCCCTGCTGTGAGCAACTCCTCTCGCCACTTTTCGACGCTGGATGGCAAATCGATCCGCCGCCAAGACTGCAACAAACCGATTTCCCAGAAGGTCATGGCCGAAGTCGCGAGCTGGCCGCTCGGCCAGGAACGGTCGATGAGCGCTTTCGCTTTGCGGCCGAGCTTGCGCTGCTGATCTACGGCCCACAGCAAAACGTGCGTATCAAGCACGATCACTTGAGCACTTCCCACAGATCAGTGCCCACCGGCGAAATAATGTCCCCACGAATCTTGATCTTCCCTTTATGCAAACCGATGAGCGATTTTGCGCGTGGTGGTTTGTACGCTCGCAGCTCTGCAATGGGCTTGCCGCTCTTCGTTACAACGATAGATTCTCCGGTGCGCGCAACATGGTCCATCAGCGCAAGGCACTTGGCCTTGAATTCGGATGCTTGTATCAGATTCATAAATCCTCCGTGGCAAAAATGACCATTATTGTGACCATAGTCATCATTGTGGTCAATATGCGTAAGTAAGCTGATCAAGTCGTGCAGTGCTGAGTTACCAGAAAAGGACCCAACTTTTCCAGAGCTCGTGATTGAGGGTGGCTCGGGTCTCTTGCACGCCGCGCCTATGAGCCCGGTAGTACCGAAATTAATCGCCCCGTAACTTCCTGGGATCTAGAGTGCGCTTCGTACGGTTGACTTAAAGCGAGCGATGGAAAATTCTTTAAAAGAACAGAAATACATATTTGCTGTGGCACTTAGGGATCGATCTGGCAGTAAGCTAACTCGATCAAACTTCTGATCACGTGTTGTCGCTCGTCAAGCATCAGTTTTTCGGCTGAATCCAGCCAGCCGAATTGCACTGCCGATTCGGCCAAAACGGAATACAGTTTAAGTGCGCTCTCTGTACGAGCGATATCAGCTTTTGAAGCTGCGCTGGGTTGTTTATGCAGCGCCGCAGCTGCGCGATAGAGGCCAGCTAAATCTCTAAAAAGATCGTCAGCCCGATCGGGTTTCGAGCCGACGTTAACCTCGCTAGAAATAAATATTCTCAAACGACTTCCTAAGTTGTTAATCAATTGCGGGTGGTTGTTGTCTGATGATTCCTAACCTTTGCCCAGTTATTCGAGCTGCATGCATAAATAATTCATCGCCTGTATGGCCTTTGTCGAAGGCACACTGCTCTAAAAGATCAGAGGCCGCTCCTCGAATCAGTTTGATGTCTGGGATACCGACTTCGAAGCCTAGCGATTGGGCGCAAGTATCGCGTGCCGCAATTAAAGCGGCAGGGTCGACCGTGACTATCTCTTTTTGTTCAACTGGCTGCGGGGCGGCATCGTTAAACAAAGAGTTACCGTGATATGCACTGCTCCATGAAGCAGCATAGGCATTGAGTGTTACCAAGCCCGTTTTGAGTTGATCGACACTAATAGCTTGACCGTTACCGTCTCTGACCAGGCCTCGTGCTGGAGGAAATTCTCCGCCGAATCCGGTGATGCTTTCTCCTTGGCGATACTTTATGGCGACATTGATGGCGTGGTCACCATTGACGCTATAGAAACCCATGAGATGGGCTTGATTGTCTGCGCTACTTACGCCGAGTATCCTGACTTCGCGCACCGTATAACCGCTGCCGTCATCAGGCTTCGTGTGCACAAACATTTTTTCCGTTAGTTGCAAACGTCCTGAGAAATCATCTGGTGCATAAAAATTGACTTCAGCTAGAGTATGGAGATCGCCATCTATCGTCATAAGCCAAGGGCCTGGATCGATTTCTACATAAGGGGCACTGCGACCCAGGATTACTTTAGCCTTTTCCAAGCGCACAGCCACTCTCTTATTAACCGAGACGTTCGACTTGTTTTGCCAGGGGACTGTTTCTGTTTCTATCCGTAGCCCACTTGTTCGCGATATGGCCAGCACTCTGCGATCTGATCCATGCTCGTCGAACTTATCGCCTGCAGGGGTTTGATAATGCACATCGCCGCAGGCGATACAAGTCAGGTCATCGTAGGGAACGGTGATGATTCCACCGCCGCCGCAATTATGGATAATAGCGCGCAGCGCATTGGCAACGCCCGTTGCATCAGGCTGAGTTTCGGTATACATTCCATTCGTTACCGCGGCTAAGTCTTGTAAGATCGCTCTAACAGCGTTAGTGCGATCGAGATCTGGAAAATCTGAAAAGAAAAGATGGGTGGGAACATGAACCGCCGCGATTTTAATTCCTCTGTTTCGTGCCTCAATTCCGCGCTGATGCGTTCTTGCTGGATGCACGGTAGGGTCGAATGCATCATCGAATGAGCTGGGCAAGTCATCAGCGATGAGGATTTCAATTCTGAGCCTGCTCGGATTAAAAGGCGGGGCGAAATCTCCTATTTGACCGGGTCGTTGAAGCAAACCGTCGGTTACCGTTCGCAGTGCTTCATCTAATGCGCCTGATCCACTCTGTCCGCCGCCATCAGGAATAACGTCGTTTACCGCTTGCTCTAGCTCAGCGCGGTTATTTAGCGCCAAAGGCAAGCGGACTTCCACGATATCGTCGTACGTTACCAGTGCAAGCCGATAATCGCCCCTTGAGGCAGCGACAATTTGGTTGTTAATAAGAGGAATCTCCCGGCGTAGAGCTGCAAAAGCATTTACCATGCTACCTGTACTATCTATGATAAAAGCAACATCCATAGGCCCACAGTAACGTTGCTGAGCAGAGCTGATCAAGGGCAGCGCTACAATAAGCACGATGAAAGCGCCATGAATTAAGTTGCGGGGCTTACTAAATTTCATACATCCTCCTGGTGGCTTAACTATTACAGCTTTTTTTGGTTGCAAGATGGATTGCAGCAATGACGAGCTTAGTCGATGAAACGTCTCCTGTCCGTCTCTTCATAGTCACCATAGGCGCCGCATGACGCATCGCAGCAAATCGGTAAGTATCTGTAAGTTTCCAAAAAAAAATATGTGATTAAATGGGGCTCGTTGAGTTATCGGTTTAGTATCAAGTGACGACAACAACAATATCTACTAATAAGCTTTTACGCTTTAATTTATTGGGGACGCTACAGGTCAGTATAGGGGATCAGGCGCTTACTCCGCTGCCTAAGAAACTGCACGCCTTGGTTTGTTTTCTCGTGGTCACACGACAAATGCAAAAACGAGAAGACCTCGTGCGTATGTTTTGGGGTAACTGCCAGACTAATCGCCATAATCTACGCAACGCTTTATATAAGCTGCCGTCGCTCGTTAAACGGCGGCTCAAAGTAACTCGCCATGAAGTTGGTTTTGCTCAAGATGCCCAATGTTGGATCGATGTCGAGGAGTTTGAAAACAAGGCCAAGCAATCGATCGAATCTACCAATGTAAATCTGCGGGAAGCGGCCTTGGCGTTATATAAGGGAGATTTTCTCGCCGCCATCGGCGAGGTTACGCCGGAATTCGACGATTGGGCCGCTACGATAAGATCACGCTTGCGGATGGATGTACAAGGCATCTTGTCTTCATTAGCTGATCACTGGTTGAGCATACAAGAAATCAGCAAAGCAGTTACCGTTCTTCGGCGATCGTTGGAAATCGAGCCTTGTGATGAACGGGCTTTGCGGAAGCTCTTACAATTTTTGGGTAAGCAAGGGGAATACACGGCTGCGCTGACGCTTTATGAACAATTCAAACGCGAACTTGCCGTACGCCAAGGCAGGCAAGTCACAGCCGAAACGCGCAGCTTAGTCGAGCAACTCATAACCTATCTACATAAAGGTTTACCAAAGAATCCAGCAAGAGATAACCCAAGAACAGTTATTGTCAATCATGATCTCATAGGTCGTGAACAAGAGATGGCTGAGCTAAATGAAATGCTGGCGCGCGATGATTGCCACTTAATCACTTTAGTGGGGATGGGTGGAATCGGTAAAACCAAACTAGCTCGTACTTTATACACTCAAAATACAGAACGATTTTCCGACGGCGCGTATTTCGTTTCGCTGCAAGCTATCGAATCGTGTCGGTTTATTGCAGCAGCTATTGCTAGCAGTATGGGCTGGCAGCTCGCTGGGCAAGAGGCCATGCATGTACAGTTGCTGCGCAGGATGCGCAGCAAAAGCATGCTCATAGTGCTGGATAATTTCGAGCACTTGTTATCCGAGAGAGAGCAGCTCGCTTTAGAGTCCTCCGATCAAACCACTGAATTGTCAGCGGAGCAACTGGTTCGGCAAATACTAGAAGTTGCAACACAAACAAAAATAGTGATCACCTCACGACAAGTGTTGCGCCTAAATAGGGAGTGGGTTTACCCGGTAAATGGCTTGGCTTATCCGCCCCCGGATGCTGTGCTGAAGGTCGATTCGGTGCAGGGCACGTTTCCCGCAATCGAATTGTTTGCGACCATAGCGCGACAAGCCGACTATCGCTTTTCGGTAAAGGAGCATCTTTCAGCGATTACTGATCTATGTACGAGGACACAAGGCTTACCGCTGGCCATTGAGCTGGTAGCGAGCCGGCTGCGTAACCGGACGTGCGCCGAGTTGGCTGCTGAACTGAAAGAGGGATGGTTGGGCTTAGTAAACGTAAAACGCGACATACCACCGCGACATCGCGGTACCTATGCCCTAGTCGAGTGGTCATGGCAATTGCTCGAAGCGGGTATGCAAACCGCATTTGTATGCTTATCGATTTTTCGTGAAAGCTTCACAGAAAGTGCAGCAGTGGTGATCGCCGGGACCACTCCAGCGATGTTGACCGCATTGATTGACAAGTCGCTGTTGAGTCGCTTTGGTGAAGGGCGCTACCAGATGCATGAGTTGATCCGTCAGTTCGCCGAACAAAAGCGGCACGGCGATCCACTTTTGGATCAAGAAACGATTACGCGCTACGTAAAATATTACGCAGATCGGTTAAGCGCGCTTTACCTGCCGATGATTAGTTCAGGCTACAGCGAAGCATGTGTAGAAATCGATCATGAGTTGCCTAACATTCGCTGTATCTTAAATACGCATAACAAAGCTACCGCCAAACATATATCCGCCGAAGCCGTCCTAGCGTTAGGCCATTACTATGAGGGCTGTGGTCATTTTCAAGAAGCGGAGCGGACGCTAAAAAGCCTTTTAATTTGTTTACCCGAAGAGTCAGAGGATCGCTTGAAAGGCGCGATTTGCTCCAATATCGGAAAGATGTTATCCCGGTTTGGTCGCTACGAAAAATCTGAATCAATGTATCTTTTGGTTTTAAAGTATACGCAGAACTTCAGCGTCCTTCGAAAGGAGGCCTTAAGCGTACTTGGAACTCTAGCGTTTGTAACAGGCCGCATTAAAGAAGCAGAAAAATATGCCTCAGAAGCAGTGGGTTCATATCGACCAGAAGATCCAGACTATTATGCTTGTGTTGCTCACGCGCGACTTGGTATTTTGCAGATGTATCATGGAGTTCTGCAGCAAGCACGAGATAGTTTTGAAGTAGCACTAAAGTACGCCTATTCCTCTTCAATTAGCATGGTATTACCTAACGCGCTAGGGTATCTGGCGGAGGCGGAATATAAGCTAGGAAAATATACCGAAGCCGTTCGACTTGCACAGAAAGCCGTAGAGCTATGTCGAAAAAATGCCGCTCAGGGGCGGCTTCCTTTTGTTTTGGGGATTTTGGCCATGGCAGAAGCAGCCAGTGGTGAGCTTGAGCTGGCAAGTAATCATTATCACGAGGCACTAGCCGTAGCTACAAAAACGGATGAGCTCCCACGAGCAATCGCACTACTAATAGGCGTGGGTCAGGTTGAGATGCAGCGGGGACAAAAAAACGAAGCTCAAGGTTTGTTGGAACAAGCGCTTCTTAAGGCCCGCGATATTAAGTCGCATACACTAACTCATACAGCATTGATTGCTTTAGCTGATCATGCACGCAAGTCTGGCGAGATAACGCGCTCGTGCAAATATCTGAACGAGGCGCTCTTACTAAACCAAGGGCAACAGTGGTCTGTTCCTGTAGAAATAGAAGCGTTAATACTAGCGATCAGATTGCGCATTAGCGGAACCGATAGCTCTGCTGCAAAAACCGCTTGGAATTGGATCACCACTCTTAGTGCTCATCCTGAAATCACCCCACCGCTGAAACGTGATGCCGATTTGCTGGCGCAAGAGATTCGATTAAAGTTGAACGGTGGATCACATCGCTTGCCTGGTATCGAAGAATCGTCTAGCGCAGCGCTAGTACGTGTACGTAGCGAAGTTCTGCACTACCTTAACAGCAATGCCTAACGGCACAGCTTATGAATGACGCTCAGGTGACGGACAAGAGACGCTTTTATCGCTAAGCTCGTCTTGCTTGCTGCTCTTTAGAGCAAGCCGACAGAGAGCGCCAGCGGCGCCCAGCAGGGCTGAGGCTTAGATTTTAATTTCTAAATAAAGGAGGAATTATGCATAAGGTTGTTATATTGTTATTAGCGACTGCAATGTTAGGTAGTTTTGCTAAACAAGCGCATAGCCAATTTGATGAATTTCCAATTCCATGCGGCGCTTCTCGCGACATCACTGGGCAGGAAATCCAAACTAGATGGTTCGAAGAATCATTACTCTTCATTAGGCCTTTCCAGAATGAGCTTTGGAGTTTTCTCAGCGATGGCCGGTACCTATGTGCCGAGGGCTGTCCGCTATTTCCCGTATTTTACTTTCCAGAACCAGTCGAGCCTTTAGAGGCGAACTGTATTGATGACAGACTTGGACCTATAGGTTATACGGTTTGTATAGCTATGGGGGTGGCCCCTCCAACCAGCCGTGCCCACTGCGAATGGAGCACTACAGGGGGAGGTGGCGGAGGCGATCCTACACCGATTACGCCCTAATGTAATCGTGCAGCTTATCAAATCGATGTTCATGTAGCGATCTCTAACACGTCTGGATTGCAGAGTGTCAACTGTTCTGCAATCCATCTTTAGATAAGCCGTTAAACTTGCCCGCTCCTGCCTCGAGGAGCACAATGGCGATCGCCTAGCGTCATGGATGATCGTCGGTGGACACACTTCAAGAACCAACTTTATTTCGACAGCAAAGTTATCTCGCCGGTGAGTGGCGTGCTGCGGATGATGGCAGCACCTTTACCGTAATCAATCCCGCAGATCAAAGCGTACTAGGTGTTGTGCCGAATATGGGGGTCGCTGAAACGACGCGCGCTATTGAGGCAGCTCATGCCGCTTGGCCGGCGTGGCGTGGCAGAACAGCAAAAGAACGAGCCACAATTCTGCGGCGTTGGTTCGATTTGTTGTTGCAGCATCAAGGCGATCTCGCCTTGTTGCTTACTCTGGAGCAAGGTAAGCCGCTCAGTGAAGCGAAAAATGAGATCGCCTACGCCGCATCTTTTATCGAATGGTTCGCTGAGGAAGCAAAACGGACTTATGGTGAGGTGATTCCCTCACCACAAAACGACAAACGCATAGTGGTGTTGAAAGAGCCGGTAGGAGTCTGTGCGGCGATTACGCCGTGGAATTTTCCTGCCGCTATGGTTACTCGCAAAACCGCACCAGCGCTTGCGGCGGGATGCACGATAGTATTGAAGCCCGCCGAACAAACGCCCTACACCGCACTCGCACTGGCCGTGCTAGCAGAACGTGCTGGGATTCCTGCCGGGGCCTTCAATGTGTTAACCGGCGATGCGCCCACGATCGGTGGCGAGATGACGCGCAATCCGCTGGTGCGCAAGGTCACTTTCACCGGCTCTACTGAGATTGGACGTTTGTTGATGCGACAGGCAGCGTCGACAATAAAAAAGTTGTCACTTGAATTAGGCGGTAATGCATCATTCATCGTATTCGACGATGCTGATCTCGACGCGGCAGTGGAAGGCGCTTTAGCCTCGAAGTATCGCAACACTGGGCAGACCTGCGTGTGCGCTAATCGTTTATTCGTACAAGAGCGTATCTACAATAGCTTTGCTGCCAAGCTTGCCGAGAAAGTGGAAGCGCTAAAAGTCGGTCCGGGGACGGAAGCTGGAGTGAACCAAGGTCCTTTGGTCGATCAAGCAGCACTACATAAAGTTGAAGAGCATGTCGCCGATGCCTTATCCAAGGGCGCAAAAGTGTTAACTGGTGGGGCACGGCATTCTTTAGGCGGAACATTTTATCAACCTACGGTATTGATCGAAGCTACGCCGAAGATGAAATTGGCGAGCGAAGAAACTTTTGGTCCGGTTGCACCGCTGTTCCGTTTCAAGAGCGAAGCAGAAGCGATTGAATTGGCTAACGCAACGGAGTACGGATTAGCCTCGTATTTCTACACCCGCGATATAGGGAGGATTTGGCGTGTCGCAGAAGCGATCGAATGCGGTATCATCGGCGTGAACACTGGCCTCGTTTCCAATGAGGTTGCCCCGTTCGGCGGAATGAAGCAATCTGGCTTGGGTCGAGAGGGATCGAGGCACGGAATCGAAGAATTCTTAGAAATTAAGTATGTTTGCTTAGGCGGAGTGGATCGTTGAAAAAAAATTTGCTGGTTTTTCTCTGGTTGTCGATCATAGTACCGGCGAGCGCTCAGCCGCTTACGGAGAATCAAGTTCGCGCGACTTTAGCGGCGCTAGACTCAGCAGCAGCGAAAAAAGACGTTAAAGGCATTCTTGCTCAATTTTCCGAAGACGCGACGATCAGCATCGAAGTTGCCGGCCCAATGGGCAATCAAGCCGTGCAATTTAATCGCCAGCAATATGGTGCTTATTTGGCAAAAAATTTTAAGCAAGTTTCTGATTATCGCCACCGACGCGAAGGATTGAACATTCGTATCACTGAAGACGGCAAGACGGCTGTGATCACCGGCAGAGCCTTAGAGTCGGTCAAAGTCAAAGGTCAAACCAAGAGCATGGTGACAGAAGAATCAGCGACTTTGAAGCGAGCTGGGGGCAAGGTTGTGGTAACCGGTTTGACCGGGATTGTAATGAGCAGTGAATAGAAGCGGGATGTTTTTGGGATAGCAAAAATATTATGACCAAACTATAATCCATAACACGTAATTTACGTGTACTGCGCATGAAACAAAACATTACTTTGACGATTGATAAAACGCTACTTGCCCGCGCAAGAGTGTTTGCTGCTGAACGCAGAATAAGTGTGAGCGCACTTCTCGCTGAGGAACTATCACGTTTGGTTGAAAATCAACACACCTATAATCGAGCAAAAACCCGCGCCATGGCACGTATGGAAAAGGCTTATAACTTAGGCGGTAAGCGAGTACGTGATCGCGCGAGTCTGTACCAGTGATCTGTCAATGGCCGATAGAATTTTTGTTGATACGAATATCATCTTGTACAGCCTTGATACCGCCGCAGGGCACAAACATCGAGTAGCAAAAGAGAAAATGCGCGAGCTTTGGGAAAGCCGCAGCGGTTGTCTTTCCACCCAAGTGCTACAAGAGATGTATGTTAATTTAATCAAGAAAATACCTAGACCGTTGCGTCCTTCAGAAGCGCGTGAAATAGTACGCGATTACGAACCGTGGGTACTTAACCTCATTACTGTTGACGCGATTGTTCGAGCCGGAGAAATCAGTGAGCGTGTGAAATTGTCATTTTGGGATGGATTGATTATCGCTGCGGCAGAGCAAGTGGGCGCCACGGTGTTATTAAGTGAGGATATAAATCATAATCAAAGCGTAGCTGGCATAAGAATACTAAACCCATTCTTACAGTGAGCATGAACGGGAGACATGAACCCAAAAACATTTTTCGCCGCTAGCGCCGCAATCATGTTCGCCTTATTTACTGCGGCGGAGGAGAAGCCTATGTTGACGATCACTTCCACCGCATTCCAACCGAACAGTGAAATTCCCGTGTTGTACACCTGTCAGGGCAAAGATGTTTCTCCTCCTTTGACTTGGTCTGGTATTCCTGCAGGAACAAAAAGTTTTGTTTTGATTATCGACGATCCCGATGCACCAGACCCAGCAGCGCCGAAGATGACTTGGGTGCATTGGGTGATCTACAACCTCCCGCCCACAACGAGCGGTTTGCGCGAAGCTGTTGCCGGATGGGATTTGCCCAAAGGAACGCTATTAGGTTTGAACGATTGGAAGCGACAAAATTATGGAGGGCCTTGTCCACCTATCGGGCGGCATCGCTATTTTCATAAACTCTACGCCTTGGATGTCGAACTTCCCGACCTCAATAAGCCGACTAAGGCACAACTAGAAAAAGCAATGCAAGGACATATCCTGGCACAAGCGGTATTGATTGGAACTTATCAGAAACGATAGCTGTGAACAGAGAGCTGGCTTCATCTTATAAGTTGCTGACAATAGTTTGGGCTGTAGTTGAAATCATCGCTTATTGGGTTATTGGCACATTCGAGCAAGTGTATACCTCTTTCGGTGCAGAGTTACCCTGGATCACCCAGTTGTTTTTGAGCCGTCTGTGGCTTGCTGTGCCGATTCTGTCTGGATTGCTGTGGCTGCTCCAGTCAATGCCACCGGCAATCTCCTATCAAGGAGTTTTGAAGCCGCTCTCTTTAATACTGTGGGTATTAGTCAGCCTGCGTATCGCGGTAGGTATTTTTGCTTTGTACCTGCCGATCTTCATGTTAGGCAGCGTGCTGTAACTCAGAACGCTACGAATACTTCCGCAGGTCATCGATAAGCTTGCCGTCGTTTGGCAATTCGCCGATCGATTTAAATAAAACCTCTCCCCGTAATTTGGTGAGCTCGCGTATCGACAAGACGATTGCATCGGCAAGCGAAGAGCTGCTGTTCACAACTTCGCAGTGCAAGCTCATATGATCCTCGCCCTGCGGGTTATCGATCAGCAGTCGCACTTTTCTAATTTCCGGATGGCGCTTCAAAATTTCAGCGACTTGACTGGGGTGCACAAACAATCCGCGCACTTTCGTCGCTTGATCAGCGCGTCCTAGCCATCCCTTGATGCGCAGGTTGGTTCGTCCGCAAGGGCTTATCCCTGGTAAAAACGCAGAGAGATCACCGGTGCCGAAACGCAGCAAGGGATAGGCGGGATTAAACGTGGTCACTACCACTTCACCTACTTCATCGACAGCTACGGGATCATCGGTTCCAGGCCGCACGATCTCGAGCAAGATACCTTCATCGACAATCAATCCTTGCCGTGCACTGGATTGATAAGCGATCGCGCCGACATCAGCGGTCGCGTAGACTTGCAAACCTTGTACGCCGCGCGCTCGCAACCACTCATATAAGTCAGTAGGAAAAGCTTCGCCGGAAACCAGAGCCTTACTCAAGCTGGTGATTTTTACTCCAAGCTGATCAGCCTTTTCGAGAATTAATTTGAGGAACGAGGGCGTGCCGACATAGCCCTGTGGTTTCAGATCGAGCATGGCTTGTACTTGCTGTTCGGTTTGGCCAACTCCGCCGGGAAAAACTGTACAACCTAGCGCGTGGGCTGCGGTTTCCAACATCGAGCCTGCAGGGCTAAAGTGATAAGAAAAACAATTGTGAATCAGTTCGCCTTTGCGGAATCCTNNGGAATCCTGCCGCATACAGAGCGCGAGCGAGCCGCCAATAGTCGGTTTGTCCTGTCTCGGGTTGATAGATCGGACCGGGTGAGGCAAACACTCGCAGGGACTCTCCCCAGCCGACTGCGCTGAATCCGCCGAAGGGGCGCGAAGCCTGTTGTAATTCGAGCAGGGTTGATTTGCGCGTTACCGGTAAGCTTGCCAGCGCGCTGCGCGAAGTTATCGCCGCGGGGTCGACGCCCGCTAAAAGACCAGCATAAGCAGCGGTCATCCGCTTAGCATGCGCGATTTGTGCAGGCAGCCGTGCTAACAATTCACGTTCGCGGAGCTCCGGATCACGAGTTTCCAGTGCGTCGAAATGCTCGCTCATGCCAATAATTCTCGCGTTTTCTTTGGCAGTTTAGCGCGTACCAATTCGTATGAACGCTTTACCAATTGTTTGGCTTGTGTGTTCGTTAGAGCTTTGCTGTCTTGTACTTGTACCCAATGCGCTCGAGCGAGATAGGGCGCCGGGATAATGCCGGGCTGATCGGTTAAAGCGAAGAAATGCTCTGCATCGCATTTGCAAGATACGCTAGCCGCTTTGCCGTTTTTGAGCCAAAACACCGCAAACATTTTTCCGCCCACGGAAAAACATAGATCGGCTCCCCACTTGATGTCTTGGGTGGCCATAGGCAGAGTGGAGCAGTACCGGCGAAGCCGCTCAAAATTCACGGCGAAATAAATTTTTTACGCAGCAATTCATAAGATTGTTCAGAGATGCGCAACAGCTCTTCGGTGAATCGCATGCGCGGCCGACCTTCTTCGTCGGTCATGGTTTTCTTTGAATTTAAGGCGTTCGCACCAAAAGTCTCTTCGCCTTCCAGTTTGCTTTTATTGTTTGCCCAGGTCAGCGAATAACGCCAGCCTTTCCATGGCCATGCTTCGCCGAGCAATTCACCGCTGCCGGAATACGATTTGTCCGGATCGCTGAAAGTGAACTTATTGTCTTTTACTACGAAAACGACGGTGTTTTCTTTAGTGGGTTCGTTGCTTTTGATATTCGCCACTTGTTCGATAATTTTGTTTTCTTCTTTATTAAAAGTGAGCTTGACCAGGGAAAGCATAGTAGTCATGGGAACGCCAGACCCAGAAGCAACCTTGGTTTCACCGAAATAATACTGATGCTCGGTGCTCATTGCGCCATGCAGCCACATCATGGCTAGAACAAAAAAAACAGAACGGATAACGGTCATGAATTGCTCCTCTTACGGTAGTGGATTAAGCGAGCCAACGTTTACGTCGGCGATAGTGTTTCACTTCACGATAACTCTTGCGTCCTTGCGCCGACAAGCCCAAGTAGAACTCTTTGACGTCTTCGTTGTTGGCGAGTTCTTGCGCCACACCATCCATCACCACTCGACCGTTTTCTAGGATGTAGCCGTAATCCGCATAATGCAAGGCGAGGTGAGTATTTTGCTCGGCCAATAAGAAAGTAACTTTTTCTTGTTGATGCAGGTTTTTGACGATGGAAAAAATTTCTTCGACGACCTGGGGAGCAAGTCCCATCGAGGGTTCGTCGAGCAGAATCATTTTGGGTTTGGCCATCCATGCGCGACCTAAGGCAGTCATCT
>FRDC01003173.1_pt1 | contig 59936 bp, 107 predicted proteins | sample 1106171 | NCBI WGS metagenome assembly FRDC01 (sample SAMEA3930566, study PRJEB13176) | freshwater metagenome | biome: Drinking water system; feature: drinking water; material: water | place: Singapore | collected 2014-12-20 | reverse complement strand
TGGTTTGCAAATGACCAGGGTGGTCGCCAGACGTGCCTGCTCCCCCAGCGTCTTCCTGCTGTGGCATGCATGACACAGGCTCCTATGGTTCTCCTGATCGATGAACAGATCCCAGTCGCCTTTGAATGCGATTCGATGATCCACATCCGTCGCCTGTGTTACTCGCTGCTGCTTCAGGCACTCTTCGCATAGCGGCTCCCTGTCGAGCTGCTGCTGTCTCAGTCCGTATGGTCCCCTCCAAATGTGGAGGTTGTACCAGCCTCGATATTCAGTGTTCCTGCTGGCCCAGCCGCGTTCTCGCTGTGCGGCTGTCTGTTGTCCTGGTGGGCGGTATTTGCGGGGGGCGGTTGGCATAGATCAGCTCGTCACCACAGGCTCCGCGTTCCCCTCGAATCGAACTATCCAACTTGTTCCGCCGGTCGTCGTGAATTTGTATTCCGCCCAGTATTCGTGATTCCCGGTGGGGAAGCATGTTCCGGGAAGCTGATGCGTGAAGTTGTAGCCCACGACAGTCGTTCCATCGCCATCGCCCGTCCAGAGCACGTTCGTCTGTACTGGAGTGTCCAGAATCGCAGATGAGATCGTGACTGTCGGCGTGGCGATTGCCGTGTCTGGAGTCGTGCTGTTTCGATCGTAAACGGCGCAGGTAATCGTCGACAGATCGGCCTGTTTCACCCAATAGCCTTCTCCGGCGACTCCCGTTGCTTCTCCGGTCGCATCCGCAGCACAAACGCGGGCAAGCACCAAGGCTGCCGCATCTTCCTGCCAGCTCGTCTTTACTCGTGTCAGTGCGCTCATTGTTCGATTGTGATTGCGGCCTTTGCTCCGGGTTTATAAACGTCGGCGGCACGGGCACCGGAAAGATAAGTTTCTGCGGCCGGAAAGATCATCGGACCATTGATCAATGCTGCCGTTGCCTCCCCGAGCCCATCCCAGAAGAAATACATAATCGTGAACATTATTCTGCCCTACTTATACGAGACATTGATCGCCACACCCGTCGCCGCATTGCTGCTATCCAGCAGTGCAATTCCGCCCGTCAGTGCGAATGAAATCCCGTTCGAGAACGCCATCCCAACGGGAATCGGAACGACGAAGCCCGCACCGCTCGTATTCGCTGGGATCGGGTAATTCTGGATCGGAGTATCTGTTCCCACCGTCGGCGTTGTCGCCTTGTCGAAGAGCTTCAAATAATAGATCGTGGCCGTGGTATTGATGACTACGATCGAATAAACCTGCCCGGCGCTGGCCTTGACCACCGTCGCATTCGTGCTGGCGGCCGATACCCAAGTCGCCGGCGTCGCGCCGCCGCTGGTCCCGGCGTTCGGAGCGACCGGCATCGGCGTCGTCAGTGCGGGCTGGTCGGTGGCCAGAACGACGCGCAGCGTTCCAGCCGACTTGCTTCCCGAGTTCGTATCGATCGCATTTCCGTTGAACTGCGTCAGGCTCGTGACAGTCGAGCAAGTCGTGATGTTCCATGTTCCGCTTTGCGTCACGGCGTGCGTACCGACCGTGACGGTTCCCGTGACTGGGATTCCAGTCGAGCAGATGAATCGCAACTTCGCACTGATTGAGCCGGTTGCAGAAGCCGCATCGGCATTGGCCCCGAATGGATCGGCCGGAACACTTGTGGCTTGGACCGAGAACGTCCCGGTCCCCACAACCGTCGCATTAAGACTCGATGCCGTGGCTTGTGCGACCGTAACCGCAGAGGCGATCGAAACTGGTTGCGTCGTTTGCCAGAATGTGCCACTGACCGGGAGCGCCGTCCCACCGGCAATGCCCTGAACCGTCAGCACGTCGGATGATGCACTGCCGGCAGTGCCAAGGGCAGGCTGCTTTGCCGCCGTCGCCGCCCCGGATGGGAGCGCACTCGACGATACGACGACAGCGCCCGTATTGCAGGCAGTGATTTTCCCATCAATCGAGGATAGTGACGTATTCCCGGTGTCCTGCTTCGTCGAAGTCGCCAGTGCCAGCTCTGTCCCCGTGGAATTACGTACCGTCACGGGGAAAGGATGACCGTCGGTTACACCAGTTGGTGCCGTCGAAGAATCCGCGCCGACGTAAAGCACTGAACCGGGAATTTTTCCGGTAGTCGATAGCGCCGTAAATGCGGTCAGATCCGTCGTGGTAAATGAATCGCCGCCGCTTCCTGGATTCGCCGTCGAGTTGTTGCTCATTTATGCACCCACTCCCAGAAGGGAGAATGTTTGTTGCCTGCCGCTCGCCGGCACCGTAATCGCCGAAAACCGCCCGGTCATGATGTTGTGTTCCAGGCCGCTGATGTCCTGCATATCACCGCCGCAGACATAGGCCCCGTAGATATTTCCCAGACACGGCGAGGCGACGGTCGTGCGCCGCAATGCCCCCAGGGTGAAGCGATCAAAGGTGGCCGTGCCGAGCGCAACCGTCAGCAATCCGGTGGACTGCTTCGAGTCGAACCAGACGTGTCGCGTCGTGGGCGTGATGATCAGCCCCAGCGTGTGGACATTGCCGTCATTGCATGCCGTGCCGGTGATCGTGACGTTGTTGTTGCCCGATCCACCGGAATTGTTTTGGATGAAGGCACAGACCGTCCCGGCAACACTGTTAAAGTTGATCGCCAGCCCAAGGAGCGGGTTATTCGTCGAGCTGCGCCCCTGCGAAATCAGGTATTGCTGCGTCGTGCTTGAGTTCCGGAACACCACGAGCATCATGATCGGCAGCGTGCTATAGCTCAGCGTCTGCACGTTACCGAGTGAGAGATAATTCGATGTCGAGAACCCCGTCAGGTAGTTTCCATAACTGTCACTGCCCCACGTCAGTGAGCCCACAATCGACGGCGTGTGCCCCGAGGGGACGTAATCGCTGGGCGTCCCGCTGCCTTCCGTGAGCGGCAGATAGAGCTTCACCCCGGGAGGCGCATAAGCCGACTGCCAGACGGCGCTGGCTGGCTTGCCGGGACTGGTCGAATAGCTGTTGAGCGGCATCTCGCCGCGCACACTCGACCAGAGGACAATGCCCCCCGAATAGTCGGTGTAGCTGTTGTATTTCGTGGCCCGCCAGTAGGCGATCAGCGTTTCCGTGGGCGAGCAGCCGCGCACGACACGCGGACGGGCATTGAGACTCCCGGTATTCCCGGAGATCGACGCCCCCTGAGTCCACGTGCTTCCGCTAATGGTGTATTTGTAGATTTCCGACGTCGTGGCCTTCGTCGTGTCGGTGGCCGTTACCCGCCCAACGTAACAGGCATTCTGGTCGTTCGGATCGCCGCAGATCCCGATTGAGTACGCATCCTGCCCCGAGCCGCCCGCCGTCAGGTGATGCGGCGTGGCCGTGCCCCCGGTGTCGATGTCCGTGACGGTGACGGTCGCACCATTCACTACCGCGCGATGATATGTGTGGAGAGTGAAAGAACTCGCGAACGTCGTGAAATAGACGTGCGGAATGTCATTGAAAATCTGGATATCCCAGACCCAGCAGTTATCGGAGTTGTAGATTACCGCCGCGTCGGTTGCCGCGAGAGGCAGTGAAGCCGTGATTTGCGTTCCGTCTGGCTTATATCGCGTCTGCGTCCCATCATCGGCAAACAGCGTGTAGAACAGATACAGACTGCAGGTCGTGTCCTGCGGATGACCATTCGTGAATGCGTGCCAAACCTTCTTATTGTTCGTGTCCGATCTGGCATGCTGAAAGTAGGGAATCTGGTTCGTGACTGTCACCAGATCCGTGCCGGCGCTCCACGTGCTTCCACGATCGGTGGAGGTGCGGTAGCTCTGTGGTCGCGTGGTTCCACTGCCGTTTCGGAAATACCAGACCCAATCCTTAGCGGTGTCGCCCACCTGAATCATCTGCGCATAGGCGTCCGCAGTGCCAATTGCTGACGTTCTGCCCGCCACTGCGCAGTTTTTCGCAGCCGCCGGACGACAGTAAGAGTTGCCGTTGTGGACGGATTCAGCGATGGCGAGATAGCCGTCGTCAGTCAGGAAGATCCCGGCGTTACAGTGGTCATCCTGTTGCAGCGAGTTGAGTTCGCAATTCAGCAGGATTCCCGTATCGAGGTAGTAGCGATAGATCCCAGTGACGCCCGTTGGCCCGACGCCACCGAAGCACACGGATTCGCCATTGCCCAGATCGTTCGCAGCGGGGATGCGCTGCGCCGGCGGGTTGTTGTACCAGGTCTGAATTTTATCGCCGAGGACTGCCATCAGTTGCTTTCGTCGTTCTCTTCGCCGTTCTCGTATGCCTCTGCGTCACCGAAAGTCATAAAGTCCACATCCGAACTCCACGTCACGCCCCCGTTTGTTGACGGGCGTTGAGGCTTCTTTTGAGACGGCAGTTGCTCGAACCAGATCCCTTTTTTGCTTTCAAGAGCTGCCATTTACTTCACCTGAATCAGTGTTTTCTGATTGACCTTCCCGCCCGGCTGCACCGGCGTGAGCCAGACCGTGTAGTACCCGCCGTCGCTGATTCGGTCGGCCTCTGCCTGTTTGTCGTCAGGCTTAGCCATGAACTGGCTGATGTCCCCCTTGCCGATCGTCCCGTCGTAGTCCTGCGCAAACGGCTTCGCGACGAAATCCCGACCGCCTCGGATCACGCATTCGGTCAGGGGCGGGTCGAACGTCAGGACGCAGCCGGCGTCCCCGTTCTGGATCGTCAGGCTCGTTCCGTCCCACGTCGGTTCAAACGGCGTGCAGAACGTCACGCGGACCGTGTAGCGCGGGTCACAGGTGATCTGATCGGTGATTGTGATCGTCCGTTCTGTGCGGTCCTGCTGGATCGTGCAGACCGCATCGCTGATTCCGACTCGGTGCCAGCCTCCGTAATCGGCGACCACTCCGCCGTCGATCTCCGTCAGCGAGCCGCGAACCGTCGTTCGGGCTGCGTCCGTGCTCGCCGGGGGCGCAATCACGGTCACGCACTTCGGGCCGTCGAACACGTTCATAATCGGCGTAAATGACCGTGAGGGGGCATACCCGTGATGCCAGCGGTTCCCCCCGTTGCCGATCAGCAGTTTTCCGCGCGACCAGACGCGCAGGAGCCGTGCCTGGATGTTCCGCTGGAATGTCGACGAGGAGCCGAGCATCACGCAATCCGCGTCGTCGCCCCAACTCGATCGGCTGGTCCAGTTGTCTCCCCCGAGGTAGGTCAGCGGCAGGCCGAGATCGGCGGGCGATTTTGCCGTCACTCGCGGATTCCCGACCAGCATCCGAGCAATCATCGCCGAACCGGGAGACGATCCGACCGTCGAGTACGCCCGCCCGGAACGCTCGTGGAGCCAGCGGGAGAGTTGCGCCTGCTTCGGGTCTGCAATCCCCGTACAGACGGGATAGAACTGCAGAAACCGATTCGCTTCATCGAAGGCGTAGTTGGCGGCCCACTTCTGCGGCTGAGAGGCGTCCATGCCGGTCGCGAGAAACTGCGGGATCTCGTCGAACGCGGGATAGCTCAGGGTCTGCGTGTCCCCCGTGGCGGTCTCGTAGGCCCGGCGGATCACCTGCCAGACGGCGTAGTCGGGATAGTACGTCCCCCCTTCGCGCATGGTCGGAAGCCCCCCGCACGTGTACTTTTCCCACGCCCGGTTCGAGAGCGAAGGAATCTGGAGGTCCGAGGCCGATTCGTGGCCGTACATCCACCAGCCCTGCCAGTGCTGCGCGACGTAATCGCACTTCGTATCGCCGGCGAAGGCCAGCGCCAGGAGCATGCCGGTCGAGGCGGGGCAGTTGTAACCCTTGAAGTATTCCGATCCGTAACTCCCGAGCCCCTTGCCGGGACCGCCGTAGTCCTCGAACCGCTTGATCACGGTCGCCCGTTCATCGGGCGTGAGAACGTCGTAGATCCAGTCGAAGACGAAGCATTGCAGGAAGTGATTGAGTGCCCCGTGGGCGTTCTCCGGGAGAGCGGGATTCGTCAGCAGCAGTTGCCGGGCGATCTGCCCGTATTCGGCCTGTGTGTGCGTGTATTTGAGTCCCGGTGCCTGCCCGAGAGCATAGATCGCCGCCGCACACAGCGCCCGCTCGATCGGGTCGAGCTTGGCGTTATCGACGCCTGCGATGATCGGAGCGGCAAGCGCCGGATAGTCGGCAAACCGCGACAACAGTTCCGCCCTGTTGTCGGCGTTGATCAGGATACGGGGATGGTCGCTGCGGACTTTCGGCGGAGCTTGGGACAGTTCCGGGGCGATCGAAGGGACGCGGCGGAAGCTGTCTTTCAGGCGCAGCCACTCGGGGGCGCGCGGCTTCAGCGGGAAGGGATTCGCATCCAGTGCCGCGCGCAGGGTGATCGTCGTCACCGGAGGGACGGGATCGGGCGTCGGGGTCGGTTGCGGGACTGGATCGGGAGGCACCGGAGTTGGCGCGGGGTCCGGTGGAACAGGGTTCGGTTGCGGCACCGGATCAGGGGGCACAGGGGTCGGATCAGGCTGCGGAGCAGGGTCCGGGGGAGGCGTGGGCGTCGGGTCGGGGGTAGGAACCGGGTCCGGCGTGGGCACCGGCGGCGGCATCTGAGCCTGCGCACGCTCCGCGAACAGGTCCGCTGCGCCACGGAGGGCGACGGAGATGTCCATGTCGATTTCTGGGAGGGTGCGGGTCATGCGTCCTCTTTGGGCTCCATGTACAGACGACCGTACTTGCGCCTTAAATTCTTCGCATGCTTGCTGTCGGGGCCATCCATGCATATGACGCCTGCCAATTCACCGACAAGCGTTACCCCGCACGCATCCGCACGCCTCTGGGCTTCTTCCCAGCTCGTAGCCTCAATCTCAGGCCCCGAGTACATCCCATCACTCCGACGCTCTTCGGTAATGAAAATCTTCACTCTGTCACTCCTCCCGGCCCGCCCCTCGCATCCGCCAGACGCTGCTCCAGTTCTGGCACCGATCCTTTCTTGAATGACTTGGTTGGCTCCTGAGAAACCAATCCAGCGCGCCGCCGAATCGTGTCACGCGCTTCTGCCGCCCGATACAGCTTCCGAATGGCCGCCGTTTCCGCTCGCAGCTCATTGAGCCGTTCACGCAGTTTTTCGGCTGGCGGAATGGCGCTTACCAGCTCTTGAACGTTCACGATTGCACCTCCAGAAACAAAAAAAGCCTCGCCCGCCGTGCATCCCATGCAGTAACCACCACTGATCAATGGCCGATACGTCCCGCAACAGAGACATTCGCCGTTCAGCGATGGCTCTGTTTGCACATACGTCCTCAGAAACTCCACCGGCGTCAGTTCCACGTGCTCACCGTCGCGATTCGTCTTGCTGTCCCGTAGCCTCCAATACAGCCAGCGGCCGTGTTTCGAGAGTCGGAAGGTCTGTGGCATGGCATCACCTCTATTCCCATGTCCATGCGAGCCGATATCCACTTGGGCATGTAGCGCACGGAACGTACCTCAGCACCATCCTCCGCGACGATTGTTGAGATTGGATCTGCTGTTGAATCGCATTGCACATCTGGCAACGCGGGTTGTTGCAGACGCGACCGGTATAAACCTGTCCGCCATAGACGGCATATGGCTGTTGCTGCTGGACGGCCTGAGGCTTGCGCCAAACCCAGGCATCGCCATGCTGCTGCATCTGCAGGCCGTCAATCGCGTGAAACGGAGTGGCGAAGCGATCGAGCTTCAGTAGCCTTGGCTTAAGCTTCGCGAGAAGATCGGGATATAGATAAGCGACCCCAACCTGTGCCTCGACATTCGCCGTCAGAACGTCGCCCTCGATAATCTGCACCCGGCCAACGAGCCCCTCCTGGTCGGCAGCCCGGCGGGCTCGGTCGACCTGCTGCGGATCGATTTCGACTCCAATGGCGCGACAGCCATACGTCCGTGCCGCTTCGATCAACCAGCGTCCGTCCCCACATCCATAATCGACGAATGTCTCGTTCGATTGTGGATGCAACAGGGCCAGCACGCGACGAACTTCAGCGATTGGAGTTGGCGATTGTCCAATGTTCGTTTTCGATGATAGGTGCGGCAATACTGCCTTACGAAACTCGGCGAATCCAAGGCTCGGCTCATACTGATAGAGCCTGAAAATCCTCGACTCGCCATCCGCATTTTCATAATGCAGAATAGGTGTTGCCTCTGCCCAATCCGGCTTATCACGGACAATTGAGAATCGCACCTCCGGCATGATTCCCGCTTCGACGAGTCTTTTAGCCTTTTCGCATGGGGCACAGCCGGGAGTCGAATAGAGCGTGACCAGCGGTCGTCCGTCTGCTTTAGCGACCGGCAGTTCTATATTCTTCTCTTCGAGTTTCTGTCGTCCCGCAGAATAATCGATCGATGCCACTGTTACGTCGGAGCGTCCAGAGGAATAATCGATCGCATTCAGCGCCAATAATAGAGCGATGATCTTCATTGTGGTGTCAGCGAAACCTGATAAGGAAGACCGTTGATTACGAGCACACCGGCAACAGTCGGGCGTTCTCCTGGCGTCGTAGTCGGCGGCACAGCGGTTGGCTGTCCATAAAGCGCTTGAATGCGCTGCACGTCGCGAGGCTGTGGAACCAGCATCTTTCCGCCGGCGCTATAGGGATACATGATCGCCGTGTTATCCGAGTCATGATCCAGCCCGAGTGCATGCCCCAATTCGTGAATAATCACTTCCAGAGCCCAGTTGCGGGTCCAGGCTTCGGAGTCATCGAAGAGCTGCTGCAGTCGGGTAGTTTTCGTTGCTCCCCGGGGAAGATAGCTCCACGCCAATGTTCCAGAGCGACCGTCGATCTTCCCGGAATTGGCATAAATGTTGGCCGCATCGAATGCAGGCGTATAAGCCAGGCGGATGCCGCAGACGGCATTCCACGCTGCGGTCGCCTGACGATACACCGCATCACATTCCGCAGCCGAGAGACCGGGCAGGCTGATTCGATGGGAATAGGTCACGTCCAGCATGGGCCAGCGGTCGGAGCCGGTCGATGCAAACTCCGGCATGCAGCAGCGCAGGCGAGGTGCCACGTCCGGCTGCTGAGCCTGCACCTGTTCCCACGATTGATCGCCAAAATACCCACCATCAAACAGGACTTTGAGCACGTCCTTGTATGTGTCCTGAACGGCGATATCGACTCCGGGCCAGAACGCTCCACTCATCCCTGCACCCTTTCCAGTCCGTCTGCGATCTGTCCCCAGACGGTGATGTGCTGTTGAACCGTCGTCAGTCCGAGCGTCGAGAGCTTCGTCTGCATCTCATCACGGAACTGCTTCCATTCCGCCTGCTTGCCCATCTGCTGCAGCAGGAGATCGAGCAATTTGTTTGAGCCGATCACGAACTGCTGCGGATCATTCGTCAGCTTCCCCGCACCATCGGCCCAGAGTCGCATCGACTTTGCGATTGCTCCGGAGACTCGCTTGCGATCATTGGGGTCAACCGTCCTGTAGACGGCACTCAACGCCCATGCCGCAATATCCTCTTGAGGAGGGCTTGGAGGCGGTTGTGGATTCGATGGAGGGACCGATGGGGGATTTACTGGAGGAGCAATCGGCGGCTGTGCTGGCTTGTTCGGGTCGGAAACCAGAGTCACCTTCACAACAGCGCCGGCGGCCAATGCCTTGCCGTCAACGAGCTTCGCTCCGGCGACAGCGAAGAAATAGATCCCAGGTGATGGATTGCTGAATGTGGCCCGCTTTCCGTCCGCTGCAACGTCGTAATCATCAACTGTGCCATCCACCAGATGCCATTCCAGCGAATCGACATTGCTGCCAGTGGCATCCAGCTTCACCAGGTGCCCAGCGACGGTTTCCTTCGGGGCCTTGATTACCAATAGCGGCAGTTCCGCAGCAGCCGAATCAGCCTCGCGCATCTTGCGCGAAGGCTGATCGGCCGACGGAAGAGCGCCGCACCAGAGAAGCGGCAAAGCGGCGATGGCAACGATCGCGAATCGCTTCACGCCCCACCCCCGAGTCCGCCGAAAATGATCGGCAGGAGCTGCAGAATGATTTCGATGATTTTTTGCAGCAGCGCCGGGTCAAGGGCCTTCATCTTGCCATCGGAATCCGCCAGCGCCGTGGCGGGAATACTGACCTGCACCTGACCGCCGACGAGCTGTCCTGTGACCTGCATGCCGCCATAACTGATTGTGAGCACCTGACTGTCTGCCATGATTTACTTCTTCTGCGTGGGGTTGAGTTCTTCCAGCGCCTGATCGACCTTCTTTTCAATCCGCAGCAGGTCATCGTGGAGCGTGGCTGCGGTGATGACTGGAGCGGGAGCCGGGGGAATGTTCGGGTCGCCCGACTTAGGAATCCCGGAGAGCTGATACGAGTTCGCGCCTTGGAGGGCAGCGATCAATCCGAGAAAGATCGTTTGCGACAAGCTGGCCCAGTTCACAGTGGGAGTCACCTTCTGAGGCGTCACTTCGTCAGCCATAATTCACCTGTCGATAGACCGCGAAAAGAACCACCGCACCCGCCACCGTCAGCACCGCCATGTCGATCAGGCGGCAAAGCCATTCGTTCATGTGCATCCAGCCGCCTCAAATTCATCCTCTTTCGCCTCGACCTCCGCCTGCTTGGAGTCGACTTCCGCTTGCTTCGACGCAACCAGCGGGATCTGAGTCACGACCATGCCCCACGCGGACATGGCGGCATGGATGTGATCAACCTGCGCCTGCGTCAGAGAAGGATTGATCAGCCCGTCGAGATAAGAGATGCGAGCGGATACGTTCGTCGTCGTATATGGCGACGAAGGAAGTGTTCCGCCCAAATCATCCACCGTAATTGCATTGAGAATCGCAGCGTTCAGATTGTTCGTCAGCGACAAAAGTTGCCCCTGAAGCGAGTTCAATTGAGCACGCAGCGAGTTCAGTTGCATCAACAGCATGTAGCAATCAGACATCCTCAGTTCCTGTTCTGTTTCTCAAGGTGCTCGATCGATTTTGCCAGTCCCTGAATCGTTGTAGTGAGCTGTTCCATGAACAGGTCACGCCGCTTTTCTTCCTGCTCACGGCGCTTGCGGTCTTCCTCTTGCGATGCCACCAATTCGACAAGGCGAGAATTCGTTTTCGTCGCATCCACGCCGAGCGTCACGATATCCCGCTGCCATCCACGGAAATCATCGAAGCCAGGCTTGATCAGATTCGGCCCTGCCCAGCTTCCCGCCTCGTGTGTCATCCAGATCCCAGACACGACGCAGACTGCTGCCAATCCGCCTTTTCGTGAAGCATTCAGCAATCCATCCGCCAACCATGATCCAACAGACTCCGGCTTCGCTTTCGGCGGTGACATCTCGGCCCCCTCAGGTTTTCCCGAAGGGCGCGAATCAACTGGAGCCGATGCTCTCGATATGTCGATACTCACCGTAGCCATCGGGTGACTGATCCTCACTCGCTGGTTAGCCTCATCCGGTAGTTACCGCTGCCGGGTGGGGCGCTCCTTTATGCTCGCTTCTGTATGTCCGCGCTGAAAAACGACTTTCCGCCCGACGCCCATCGCCGCAGGTGAATCGTCACCGGGATCTCTGAGCCGTCCCGCTTCAGCCCCCACGAATCGCGCATCTGAATCACCGCCAGGGGCTCGTTCACGCTTCGCAACTTCGCCGCCGCGAATGCCTCGTTGTGCCGTGCCCGAATCCGCTCGGGGATGACGATCTCCACGTCCTTCCCCGTCGCCTCGTCCTGCGTCCAGCCGAAGAGCGCCGTCGCCCCGTGGTTCCATCCGCAGATTTTTCCGTTCTCGTCCGACGTGATGACCGCCAGCACATTCGTTGCTTCGAGGCGGTTGACCGCTTCTCGTAAGGCCCCCAGCTCGCGGTTCATCACCGCCTTGTCCTCGTGGCAGTCGTCCACCTCTTTTTCTAGGACGTTGATCCGTGTGTCCTGCCGGGCGAACAGTTCCATGTATTGAGAATGCGACTGCCCGTTGTCCTTCCGTTTCGACTCCCAATACTTGTTGATCAACGCACCGAATCCGCCGCTCCCCAGAGCCGCCGCAACCAGTGCTGTGATCGTTGTTGCATCCATTTCGCCTGTCTCAAAATCCCCCGCCCGAGCCTCTTCACCTGCAGCCATCTTCCCCTCTTCGAGGACTGATCTGCCGGAACCCGGGCAGTGGGTTAAATCTCCCCTGCGTCCGGACAGAACACCTCCCCCGGCTCGAAAATGCTCCGCTCTCCCCCCTGTCGCCGGGCGAACTTCACCGATGTGCGCACCGTATTCCGGGCGTTACCTGTGATGTGTACCGGCATGGACTCCTCTGCCAGACGAACGTCGTGGCACGGGCGGGCGGCGCTGGGGGAGTCGAGATCGGGCATTGCGACCAACCGGAAATAGAAGAGGCCGACGCGACAAACTGACCGGAGAACCCTCTATCGAGGATGCTCGGGTCAGCTTGCCGGTCGGCCTTCAAGCTATTCCGCAGTGGGGAGCCCAGCCGTGTCGGGACGGCGGGTGGCACATCGGCCGGTAGCTGATGCAGTTAAGATAGCGTTGCGGATGCGCGCTCGTCAACGTGAAAGCAGCTTCGCGAGCCAGGTTTCTACGGCAGAATTCCATTTCGACTGATCGTTGAGCCAGTCGGTATGCTTGCCCAGAAGCTCGGCAGTGGCGGCATCGACCTTCTCGAAGTCTTCCCGTTGCCTGTTTTGCTTTCGCGTGAGCGTCAGGATCAATGCTGCCTGACGTTCATCATTCTCTATCAGGCCGTCGATGAGCTTCCGTTGCTCGTTGCATTTCGCATCGAGTATCAGGTAGGAAATTGCTGAAAACAGCAGCGTAAACAAAACCGTCCCATAAGCCTTATTCATGTCAATTGCCTTTCTGCAGTACCGTGAAGTTCACTTCGCCTTATCCCAAAATGACTACCTCTCGTCCCGTCTTTTTCGAGACAAGCCGATCTGAAAGAACGAAGTCGTAAACCGCAACCGCCCTGCGGATCACTTCTGTGATGCTGTCGGCTCTGGTTTCACCCCTGATTCGCTCAAGCTGATCACGCACATCCTGATGGAGTTCAAGACTCAGTCGTCTTGTCGGATGCTTTCTGGCTGGTCGCCCCATTACCTATTCTCCTGCAATTCTACGGCGCTTGGACACCTTCGCCCCCTTCGGCAATTCCCACCATACCCGGCACGTTTCGTTGACGACGATAACGGTCTCCCGGTTCGCCGGCAGCTCGATTGGCTGAATCCTCTTGCGGTCCCGCTTTCGCTTCCTCTGCTGTGCCATCACGCTCCCTCAGTCCCAGAATAGAAACCGCAAAAGCCGAATCACCCGCCGCCACCGTCTCGCACGCCTGATGACGTAGTATTCCCGGACGATGCGGTCGTTCTTCAAGCGGCACTGGACGTGCACTCGGCACCCTTGCCACCATTCAAGGTCAGCCGGTTTCACTTCGGATTTGCAGATCCAGCATGTGCTCATCGATCCCTCGCTAGATGCCGTGTTCCTCAGTCAGCCGGTTTTCAGTCGCCGAGCACGATCCATCCGAACAGAACTCCCGCCACGAATGCCCCGATTATCATCGCGTTCATTCCTTCCCCTCAGGCTTGATCCACTCGAACTTCGTCGCGCCCGTCTTCTCGTCCACTGTCCAGCGGGCGACTCCGGCGGACACGGCGTCATTCTTGAGCGATGCGATGCCAACAGCGCCCCAAACCAGCGCTCCGGCGAACATTGTCGCCAGAAACAAAAGTGCCGCGAAAATCATTCCGCTGTCACGCCTGTAAGGTATGTAAGTGCTCATTCTCCCCCTCCCGCAGACTGCTGCTGCCACGATCTGCATGTCTCCGACTGCTGGAATCCCCCGAGCTTCGGGCCGTCATCCCGACTGCCGCAGTTCCATTGCCAGAAGAACTTGCCACACGGAGATCCACACTTCGGACACGGCAGACGCTTCGGCGGCTCAAACCGATCTCTCCAATCTTCGCTCACGCCCCGCCTCCTTCCTGCTGCTCCATCATGGAGTCAATGGCGGCGTCGAATGTCGGGGACTTCTTCTGCGCAAGCAGATCGACGAACCAGTAGCCTTCGGAATCCTCGGGAGCATACTTCGAGCATCCCGCCAGCCGGTCTCGGATGAACCGATAGCGGGCGGCGTCACGTAGCGCCACATTCAATCCACATTCGTAAGTCTGCTGAATCGTTCCATCGGCCCACCGGATGGTCCAGCACTGGAACGCCTGCGAACCGTCTGGCTTCGATTCCAGCAACGGATATCCGCACTTCGGGCACTTCTCGCTCACATCCCGCTCCTTTCCTCCCACCCCATCGCAGCGTAGATCGCGGCGCGGGCGGTGGGATATCTTGTTTCCAGCAGTTCCGCCATCACCCGCAGGCGAAGCAGTTCGGCCGCCATCGACCGCGCCCAGCCCTTCACGCTGCCGAGTGTCCCGTTGGCGATCAGCTTCAGCTCGGCTTCGTTGAGCGCCCGGCCGGAGTCGTGGATGTCGCCCATCATGGCGGAGAGCTGGGAGCGCAGGCGGTCACGCTCGGATGACAACCGCTTCACATCGAGCAGAGCGCAGTTGCATCTGTCGATCTCTTCCATCGCCTCCGCGTGCTTGGCATCGGAGTCCTCGAAGTCGGCGTACTGCTCGCCCCAGACGGTGCTGTAGAGTTCGACGTATCGGCGGCGGAAGTGGTCACGCTCGGCGGTCACGGTGGCGAGCTGGCGTTCCATGTCACGAATGTGGCAGTTGATGTTCTGTGCGAATTGGTCGCCGTCGAGGTAAAAGCGGCTTCCGCAATCGAAGGAAGGTCCATATGGTGCGGCGTCATCGTTTTTCGCAGCCCCACACTTCGGACATTTTCCCGCTGTTGGATCGTCAGCCATCTTTCGGCTCCTCCACGGCACGCTCCGGACTGGCGATTGATTCCTCGATGTGCGCGATGATCTGCTCCACCTCACGCAGCGGCAGCTCTCCCAACGCTGGCATGCCCGTGTCCCGGTAGAACTGCAGGCGTGATTCGCACTGCTCTCGCCGTTTGCGGAGGTAATCGAGCACGTCGGCGATGTTTTTCATTGATGCGCTCCCAGTTGTTTGCTTGTCAGCGTCGCCTCACCCGCGGTATCTCTGCAGATCAACTTCTGGCAGGAATACCCCTCGCGCACATATTCCTTCCGCCAGATGTCCATCAGCTCGCCGGCTGACAACTCGGCGTACTTGGGGATTCCGCGAAGCCACTCGACAATGCAGAGCCGCTTCTGGAGGCCGCCATTGAAGACATCGACCCATCCCTTCGGGGCCACGATGAACCACCCTTGGGTGGGCCTTGCGATAACCATTGGTTTCTTCATGCTTCCCTCGTCTGGCTGTTCAGTGTTCAACTGCGCTTGTTGACGCCACTTCGCCGAGCAATGCCCGAATCACCGTCGCGGCATTTCTCGCTTCTCGCTCTGACCGGTACGTGGCTATCCCCAGCCAGCCACATTCTTTTTTGCTGTAGACGTACAGAGTCCAATCCCAGTCGTGGGGCGTTTTACTGATGTGGACAAGGTCACTCGGCAAGGCTGGATACATGTCGCCCTCGTCTAGTTGTTCGGTGGTCAACTGCGCTTGTGCTCAAAAACGCCGTCCGGCTGACGTTCGCCCCATTCCCGCTCTTTGTTCTTGTCGAGCTTCTTCGCGGCAGCCGAAACCAGTTCCGGCGCGGAGATCCCGGCCCGGCGGCTGGCATCGAGCACCAGCAGGAGCAGATCGGCGTACTCTTCCTCGTCGCGCGGGGAGTCGATCGCCTCACCCACCTCCCGCTTGAGATGGTTCAGAGGGCCTTCGGGTCCGCGCTCGGCGTCAGAGCCGAATGTCGCTTGGCTCCATTCAGCGTGATCGTTAGCAAGGTCGTAGAATCGCTCGGCCATCTCGTTCCTTTCGTGGATAAGTCGCAGGTTCCTGATCAGAAGCCGGAAGTTTCCGGTCCCGGGAATGGCTGGGGACTTTTTCACTGGGATGTACTCCAGTTAGCCCTTGATCAGATTTTGCTTGAGGTCGTGAAGGTGATAGTGGAACTTCCGATGCAGATCTCGGACGAGCTGAGGGTCTCGCCGAGAGAACTCCTCGTTCTGCAACCACTCCAGCTTCAGCCGGTCCTCCGTCACTTTGAACAGTTCCTCGAATCGGGCCTTTTCGAGCACGATGCATTCAGCCATTTCGCTTCTCCGCCTTCCATGCCCGGCAGCACTCAGCCGAGCAAAATGAGTTGCTGTGATCGTGCGGCTTCCGGCACCGCAGACAGGGACGCACGGGGTTTTCTGGTCGCGGCCGACTCCGCGGCCAGAGTTCTGGTGGCAACGTGGTTATGCCCAGGATGAGGGCCGCCGCTGCTGCTGAGGAAAGGTGCCTCATGTTTTCGTGCTCCGCTGAGATTCCGTTAACGCGCCGATTCAGTTTCGATCGTCCCGCAAGGCGACTTTTACCGACACAGTTCCCGGGACCGGTCCGCCGAATCGTTTGACCACGCGCAGTTTCGGAAACCGGCTAAGTAGTTTCTGGATGTACCGCTCGGCCTTGCCAGGATCTGCGTCGGTGATGAAGGCCACGGTCTTGCCGGTCATCGCAGCCTCGCCGATCTGGCGTATCCGCTCGTCCTCCGGCTCATCGGCAACATCTTTGTACTTAGCCATCAGATGCCGCCTCCCGCAGCCTTATCCGCAGCGGCCTTCTTCCTGGCCCTCAGGATCGCCTCTGCCTCTTCCGGAGTCGCACCCACCGGAGTTCCGTCCGGCCACTCAAATGCGTGCACAACGTCGTCCACGGCGGCGTCGAAGTGCTTCAGTGGAAAATGCCGGCCGCAACTACAGCAGAATGTCCCTCCGTAGAACTTCGGGTCGCGGGCGTAGGTTTCGCAAAGCGCGAGCCCCATCATCGTCACGGCTCCGCACTTTAAGTGCGTGTACGATCTGTGGACCGGCATCACAAAGCCTTTGGCCCGTTCCTCATCGGAAAGGATGAGATAGGTTTCCTGCTGGCCGTCCGCTCGGATTTTCCGGAGTCCCGGGTCGTTTTCGTCTGTCGTGAGTCCCATCTCAAAGTTCTCCCTTAAAAGTGCCACGTTATATTCCGGCCAGCCCTTAAATCACTCTTTCGAAGATCAGCAGCCCGCTTTTCGTGACTCCGCACCGGACCCATCCGGCGCACAGGAAACAGTATCCCGGGTTCCGGCTTTTGATCTCTTTCGAATTGACGTAGGTGTAATGCCGGCGATCAGTCCAGATTGCATCAGCAATTGCGTCCGCCTCTCGTATGAGGTCGCTGCTCTTTGTTCCTCGGCCCGATAGTCCCGTTTCGTTCCGGAAGGCCGCGCAGTTGATTCCGGCCTGGGGGAGCCCTGTCCGCTCGTCGATGCACGCATCGCGGAACTTTCGCCACACGAAAAAAGCGTCCCCTGCCTCGGATCGGAGCACGAACTTTTCTCCGGGGCCGCAGAACAGTCGCCGGCTCCGTCCGTCTCGATACCGATATGCCGAGTAATGGCGTTCATACAGCTCCAGACAGTCTCGATCCCCATCCTTGGTTGCCCACCACGTCGGCATGCTCCGCTGACTCCGGTATAACTAGGCAAAGGCGTTCTGCATGATGTGCCGACCGCCCATCAGGGGGCTGTAGTCGTTGAACATCCGGAAGAACATGTTCTTGTTCACCTTGTAGATCAGCGGCCCCTTATCGACGTATTCGAAGCGGCCGAGACGCAAGGGTCGCATCCAGGCTTCATCCTCGGGGCCGTAACCGCAGAACCGGGAGTCCTCTGGCGGGTGCCATCGCTCCTCGATGTCCCGCTCTGGCAGGTTACTGTCGAAGTGCAGCGGGATATCGAGGAACCCGGGCATCATCACCATCGGATTCCAGATGTCCTTGCAGAGCGGGGCGTTGGCCTTTTCGAGGGCCGCCTCGATGACCGCCTTGTTGTTCGGATGCGTGTACCACTCTTCCATCATGTTCCCCGTTTTGAGGCTGTCTTCCCGTTATTAGGTTGCCACCTGCTTCTCACGCCAAATCCGCTCTGCCGACGACTCCAGTGATCCGGTAATCTCCCGCACGCGACGCATCAGGGCGGCCGTAGAATCCTTCCACGGGCACTCGTGAGACCTCAGAAATTCACCCAGAAGAATTGGCTCGACATCCCCAACGATCCGCTCCAGCTTTGCCACCCGCTCCAGCAGTGCGGCGTTGTCTGTTTGCAGCCCCCTGACTTCGCTGTCAGAATCAGCGGCTTCCCGCGCCCAGCGATCCCTGTCCGCAGTCACTGCGGCGAGCTGCTGAGTCTCGGCGGCGAGCTGCAGTGACTGCCGGAACCGATCCTCGATGACATCCGCGAGCTGCAATTGAAGTTCGCGGATGCGGCAGGCATCTGACTGCTCGAAGCCGACGCCAGGCCCCTCCGTACTACCGCAAGACCACGTCCAGCAGTACGGCGCCTTAACGCGTATCTGCCCGCATTTCGGGCACCGCTCCGCAGCCGCACTTGAGGGGGTGGCGGGCGGCAACTCCAAAGCGCAGACCCAGCCTTCGCCGAGTCCGGCCGCGCCACGGCATGTTCCCGTGCAGGTGCAGGTTTTTCGCGTGTCAGTCGACATGGGTGGGCTCCTCGGGCTTCGCGGTCTTTTTGGCCGGCCGCTTCGAGTCGCCGAGCCCGTTCACGTATTCCTTCATCATGGCCAAGTCTTCCCGAAGCGACTTCTTATCGGGATAGCGAATCATCCGGGTCAACTCGGCCGCGATCGGAATCACGAGCGACGACAGCGGATATTTCTTGTCCGCCAGCCGCTTGCCGCCATAACCGATCGAGAACACCCGCTTGCCCTTCTCGTTCAGTTCCCCGACCTCGTGCAGGACCAGATAGACCTGACTGCCACGAACGATCGGAGAAGACTCAGCCTTGCTCGCTTTTTTCGCCATTTCACGCCCTTTCCTAGTTGAGTCTCGAACAGCCGGTTTAGCCGAGCAGTGATCGCTGAACGGCCACCGGCTCTGGTTCCTTCTCGAATAGCCGCCCTTGATCAAGCTCTCTGTCGCACCGCCGAGCGGCCTCCTCGCAATACGCCTCGTCAATTTCACAGCCGACGAACCGACGACCCGTTTTGATGCAGGCAATTGCCGTCGATCCCGATCCTGTGAACGGGTCGCAAACCAAATCGTCAGCCTCTGAAACCCGAGCAACCAGCTTCACCATGAAGTCGAGCGGCTTCGGGCTCGGATGATTTGGCATGTCGCCGCCAACCGTGAACTCAAACACATTCGGCCCCATCTTCGGCTTTGAGCCAGACAGAACCGCCGACAGCCAATTGCCGAAGCCGATCGGCCCCCTGGTCATTCCGTTCAGGTTCCTCGCCGACAGAACGTCAACGAACGAATCGCCAACGAGTGGAACAGAATCCTTCAGGCCGGCCGAGCCGGTAATGATCACCTGAGACTTTGAGACGGCCGCTGCCGACGCGAACCACTTCGTCGGAAAGGTCGAATCCCAGTCCGCCTTGCCGCAACCGTATGGCGGATCGGTCACTACGACCGCAATCCCGGCGTTCTCCATCGACGGCAGCCATTCAAGGCAATCGCCGTGATAGATTTGCACCGGACCACGTTCGTAAAACAGCTTCATGCTTTAGCTTTGCATTACAGAGAGGGCTGAGTGTGGATTATTATTAGCGCGATGCCATTCGCAGAGCGCGGAGGATGATGTCGTCTGGCACGTCCAGCCAGCCTCGGTCGTAGCGGAAGTCTTCACAGAAACGAGCCGCAGTTCTCGGGTGAAGCAGGAATTCATCGAACGTGAACCCCCCGATGAACACCTTGCGGAAGGCTTCCTCGACCATACGGACGAACACGCCCCGTTCGAGATGCACATCGAAGTCTCGCGGGTCGAAGTTGTCGCGATTCTCCAGAAACTCTTTGTAGAACTCGGATTGGGTTGTCATGTGAAATGCTGCGCACAGTTAAGTTGTTTTGTTTCAACGCATTACCGAAAAAACACCCTCAAAAACCGCAATTTGCTGCGCACGGGAGGCTGAGACGTGATCAACTGCGCTTCGCCGCGCTTTTCTTCGCCGCCTTCATCCGCCGCTTGATCATCCGGCATTCGTCCTTCGGGATCGTGCGGCCTCGGCCGTTCTTGATTTCGACGCTATGCACCTGCGGACGCTTGTCCTGCATGTCAATCGGATCTATGTAGTCCTTGTGGCCCGGAGGCGTCTGAGATGCCCCCCATTTTCCCCAGCGACGAAGCTCGCCGCACGGCCCATAAGCCCAATGATCATCCTTGTGCCCCTTCGTGCCTTGGCATTGGCAACTGCTGAGAAAGTCCTTGGCGACACACTGGGGATCTCGCTTCAACTTGTAGAGCGGCTTCGTCTTTCCCGTTTCTGGGTCGACTGCCGAAATCACCGACCAACCACTCATGCTCTATCTCCTTTGAAAACGAAGCGTTGTATCAGTCTCAGCCCTGCGCGACCTGCGTGAGCGTCACCTGTTGGCAGGTGAAGCCGAGCGACTTCCAGTGCTCCCAACTCTCCCCGGTGGCATGCACGAACTGAGCCATCGAGTCGCCTTCCCCAAGAGCGTTCGTAAACCACTGGACATGCCCAGTATTGCTCACCACCACAAACTGCGGTTCCATTTTCATCTTCATGCTCTCCTGTCTGTTCTCTCAGCCCATCAACGTCTTCTGCACCGGCTGTGGCGTGTAATTCACTGCCGACATAATCCTTCGCCCGATCCATTCGGCGATTTGTGGGACGACCGTGTTTCCGAGCTGTCGATATCGGTCCAACCGATCGGGTATCCCATCAACCACTCGACAAAGTTCGCTGTTGGGCACCCACCGAATTCGATCTGGCATCGAAGGACTATGTTCCCGCCGGCCGGGCCACATCCGAAGCCGAGCCTCTTGTTTCGTTCCATTTGCTTCAAATGCGCGGCGACAGAAAATTTCATCCGCAGCGAGTCGCTCGCCTGAGCGGTAGGCCACAATGAAAAGTCTGTCTCGGTAGTGCGGCGCGCCAAACGCCTGCGCCGGTATAAGTTGCCACTCCGCATCAAGCCCGAGTTTGGCAAGATCCCCGAGAACGGTATCGAGTCCCCGAAAAGTGAGCGCTGCCACGTTTTCAATGACAACGAACCTCGGGGAAAGTACGCGAATGATTCGCGCATATTCCCGCCAGAGGCCCGACCTTTCGTCTTCGAGCCCCTTCCCCCGGTGATTCGCCGAGCTGATCCCTTGGCATGGGAATCCACCGCAAACGACATCGACAGCCCAATCACTGGCGGGAGCCGGCGGAAAGGTTCGCACATCGTCCCATCGCCCGGCGTCGGGCCAGTGCTTCGAGAGGACTTTTTGACAGTATGGGTCGATTTCAACTTGCCACCTGCATTCCATGCCCGCTCGTTCAAGCCCGAGATCAAAGCCACCGATTCCAGCGAACAAGCTCCCAAAGGTCATTTCCAACCCCAAAAACGAAGCGTTGTTTATCAGTCTCAGCCCTTCGGCTTTCGCTCCTCGAACCACAGAATCGCCTGACAGATCGCCTCGCAGAACGTGCCGGAGCCGATCAGGTCAGTCGGCTTCCCAGGCTCCTTAATCCAGACTCCCCAGCCGGGAATGCCGCCATCCAATGTCAGTCCAGTCAGTTCGATGTCGTTTCCGAAAAACAGCCCGTACTTCTCAGCGGCGAGGACGGCATCCTCTGCGTTCAGGTCTGGTTCGAACGTCCAGTGCGATTCTTCGGTGCCGGCAAAGACAACCCCGTGCTTGACGAAAAATGTCATCCCACACGCATCCGCAACTCGTGCCGCAGTCGTCGTTTTCGTCGTGCTCATGCTTTTCTCCATTACCACGCACTACATAAACCGGCTGTTTTTCAGTCACTGCGAAACCCGAATCCCCATCCGCAACAAAACCGCAATCCGCGTCCGCTCGCCGTCCTCCGTGCCGAACGCATGAATCATCTCTCCACGAGCTGCCCGAGCGTCTTCTCCGGCGCTCTCCTCTCTGGCTTCGGCGAACGAGCCAGGAGGCGCTTATCCGTGCGGTGCGGCACCTTGGCGGCGGCGTGGATGGTTTCGGTGGGCATTAGGGCATCTCCATCTCGTGCCATGTGATTGCGATTGCCAGGGCTGACCAGCAGTCTTTCGAGAGACCGTAGAGCGGCCCCGGAGTCTTCTTGCGTCCGATTGCCTTTTCCTTTCCGCCATACCTGTCGATGATCGCCTGTCGGATATTCGCGTCTGTCGCACGTCCGCTGTTGCAGATGTGCCCGACGACTTGCTTTCGCGTCAGGCGAGCCCACTGTCTACCGAGCGAGTGCCATTCCTGAATGAATCTCCCCGACCAGAGAACGGTATCGAACAGTTCATCACCAGTCGGCATGCCGTAGTTCTTGATCTGCTCGATGACAAGAACGCCGTTCGCCATCTCCGAGAGCATTTGCAGCAAGTCTTCATTGCGGATCTTCCGGTAATCTCGCGGATAGCTTCCGTCGTAGACGCAGAACGCCGATTCGATGTAGCCGGGGTCCAGTCCGATGACTCTCACTGTGCGACTCCCTTCCGTGCCCTGAGTTGTTCCACCAACCGCCGCCAGTACGGTTCCATCACCGATACTTCTCTGGAGTTACATCGTACTGTGATCCCGTCGGAGCACCGAACACCTGCCGCTCCGCGTTGAACGTCGTTTCAATCCATCGCTCCCGTATCGGGCCGTTGCGGCGCTTCGCCGCGACAACGAGATACTTGCTGATGTCGTCTTCTTTTTTTCCCATCTTGTAAGGCCACTGGAGGAACAGAATCAGGTCGGCGTCTTGTTCGATCTGTCCGCTTTCCCGCAGGTCCGATTGACGCGGTTCGTTCCCGTCGCGCTTCTCAATCTCTCGATTGAGCTGGCACATAGCCAGAACCGCACAATCGTTCCGCTGTGCGGCCTGCTTCAGCCGGCGTGATATTTCGGTCACATCCTCGTAGCGGCTGTTCCCGCGACCACTGAGGAGCTGGAGATAGTCCACGGCAACAATCTTCACCCCGTAGATTCCGCAATGCTGATCGATGACCTCTTCGCAACGATCGATTGTGTTGCAGTTTTCAACGATGTGGATTTTCTGGCGCTGCGAGAAATGTTGCGCCGCCTCCTTACGCAGTTGTTCAATAACCCCATCGTTCCTCCACTTTCCCTCTTCAATCTCGGAGAGGGACATCAGTGCTCTCTTCGCGATCTCAAGTCGCGTCATCTCCTCGCTGATGATCAACCCCGGTAGACCTGAATTGGCGGCGTTATCAACCCACTGCAAACCAAACGCGGACTTACCATGCCCTGGTCGTCCTGCGATGACAGCCATCTGCCCGTAACCGATACCGTCGATCGAGTTGTCAACATCAATGATCCCGGAAGGGATATGTGGAACGCCCCCCTGCGGGATCATTTCTATGTATTCCATCACCGCATCGCGTAGCGTCGTTGTCTCGAGGCTCTTTACCTCATTCCTGCCAGTCACGAAGTCATAAGCCTTCGCCACCGTGCGAGGAATCCAATCATCGCGCTCGCCCTTCTCGTAGCCGAATTGCCGGCACCAACATCGCAGAGCCTGTTCGATCTCAGTCGTCGGGACATAGGTTCTAACAAGCTCGCAGGCGATCGACTGAACAAGCGCCGATCTCGACGAGTCACCGAGCCCGACCATGTTCCCAGCCCATCGCTTTGCCAGTAGTGTGTCTTTCTTCGCAAGCCTCTGCTTGACGCGAATCGAGATACCAGACCCGTCATCCGACACATCGACACCGGCCTCAGGCTTCAGTTCCCCGCCGCCAAGCTGGAAGGCGATCGTCCGCAGGTCGTAGCCGTCGCATCGCTTGAAGTGCAGCAGCGCCTCAATCGGCGTGATCGCTTGCCAGTCGCTTTCGACATCCGGGAAGTATGATTTGTTCCAGAGCGGGTATCTGACGAGGTTCCCGATCCCCTTGCCGGTGAGCACATCCTGACGGGGATATACCTCGGGAAAGGCGATCTCCAGATGAGTCGAGACACATCGCCAAAATGCTCGCACGAGCCAAGCGTCGACCGGTTCTGTAAATGCCAGCCAAACGTGAGCCGCATTGCCGCTTGCAGATACCTCAACCAGCGGGCTCAACCCGACGTTGTGCAGCAGCATGTAGACCAGTTCGGCCTTCGACTGCCAATTCGGATCTGGCCGCTCAGGCTTGTTGTCGAAGTCTACACACGAGCACCATACGCGATTGTCCTCCAGCATCAGGTAGAACCCGAGGCACCGCTCGCCGTTCAGGTGCCGTTGTTCCAGCCAGTCAGCCGGAAGCAGACGATCAAGATGCTGCGGGGCGAATCCGCCGCTGTCGTTCGCAACGGCAACGATTCGCTCGCGGCCACGAAATGCTTTCAAAATCTCTTCGGCGAGACTCATCGGCTTCCCGCCTTTCTTCCGAACTTCTGACAGCAGACGGTCATCCGCCCTAGTGTCGGAATATCGAGCAAGATTCTCTCGCCGCAACTGATTCGAAGCTTCTTCCAAGTGTTGCTGTAGATCGCTCCAATGCGATTCTGCATCATGAAGCTGGCGGTAGTTCCGTGCTGCTTATCGATCGGCCATATGGCAACGAAATCCAACATCACGTTGAAACCGTGCTCCATGTGCCAGACGCACCGGAGGTAGTCACCAGCCTGCGCAAGAACGGGACCAATCTTCATTCCTGACTTCTTCAACTCGACCCCGATGGGGCCGATATCCCAGCCTGCCTCGCGAAGCTCCCTTGTCGGCGACAGGATTCGATCAATCCGCATCTTCTTCAGCTCCTGTCCCATTCGAGGCTGCACATGAGAACCCCACACTTCGGCATAGCTTCTGAAGAGCTTCGTGCCAGTGCCGATGTCGCCTCATCCTGGTAGCCGCCGCAGGTGAAATCGGCCCGCCCCTCGGGCATGACCAAATCAGCGGGATCCGCTTCATCCGTCACAGAACCGGGATATTCCATTTGTTCTTTTCCTTTGCTGTCATCTCGGAAATCCGCTTTCCTGCCTCTTCGTGCCAGTCGGCCGGCTTCGGACCGCCGCAGCCACTCTCGTAGTCCATGAACCGCCGATTCGTCCCGACGAAAGTCGTCGGTTGCATGATGTACTGCGGCTCCCGCTTCTCACGCCGACACACCTCGGCATAATTCTTCGCCGCGCTAATCATCTGATCTGGAGACACACCTTCGCCAAGCCTAGCGTTCCACGATTTCAACGCCTCCGATCGCCGAACGGGCTTCGGGTAGACCGTCCAGAATTCAGCGAACGACGTGCTCGTTTCTTTATCTATTTCTTTATCTCTCCTCTTCTCTTCTCTGGTCACGCATTTAGCGTGACTGTTGCGTGACAAAAGCGTGACGCGCTTTTTCCTCTGCCGTCTCGCCGCAAGTGCTCTCCTCTTACCGCTTTGGCCCATGTGCTGGTTAAAGTTGGGAAACTGAAGTGCGCCATCGCGGACGATCAGCCAGCCAACTTTTACGAGCGCATCGGCGAAGCGCGGCGCGTGAACGAGAGCGTCCAACGACACGGCTGTCACGCTCGGAGCGTGACCATCTGCGGTGTGAGAGTCGGCCCATCGCCAGGCTTTGAAACACTTCGCGAAAACGATCTCAGGATCGATCTGAAGGAAGTCCGCCATCGCCAGGATCTCTGGCTTCTCGGGTGTGTCCTTTTCGATCTTCAGCCAATCGCCGGCCATCCTTCGAGCCTCTCATCAATCCTTGTTGCGGAAGCGACCATTTGCCGTCTCTCCGGCCCCATGATCACGGTGAGTCACACCACTGACCCAGGTGTCGGGTAGTCGCTAGAACGAAATTTCGTCCCCAGCCGCAGCCGGGACCGTCGCCCCCTCCTGCTTCGTCTTTGCCGCCGACGCCTTCGGGGGAGCTGCCGTTTTGAGGCTCTTCCCGAACAGTGCATCCAGCTTCTTACTGAGCCCGCTGACACGCTCCAGTGGACGGGCCTCCGGGGGCGGGAATTCCCATCGTTCCATCGCCTTCCCGTTGTAGTCTTCGTGGTCGCACACGAAGTCAACCTCCATGCCGACGAGCGACGTGTGTCCCGGAACCTCGGGATCGAGCTCACGGAAGCTCGATCCCGTGAAGCCGAGACTCCGCACGTTGCGAATTGCATTCTCGACAGTGTTCTCAGTAAGCCAGAGAGTCACCGTTCTCTCGAATCCATCGCATTGAAGAAGGTCGCCGTTTGTGGCATCATAAAGCGCCGTCGGCTTGATCTTGATTGCGAAGCAGGGAGTCTTCTTCTCCTTTGATTCTGAGAATCCCTGCTCCGTGATCTGGCAGCGGTAACGTCCTGGTGAGTAATGAGCCATTGAAAAAGTCTCCAATTGATTGAAATTGATAAGGTTAATTGACGAAACCTATTGCGGGGACTTCGCACTGCGGATCGCAGATACGAAATTCCCCCACGCTTCCGCCCCGGTGTCGCCCATGTCGATCTCTTCCGGCAGCCCGGCGCGATTCTTCGCGTCGTAGGCCGCGTGGCGGATCGTGTAGAGCACCCGCTGTTGACCGCCCTTACCCTTAGCCTTCAGCTCGTTGCGGTCCTTCTCGGCGAGCGTCAGGTAGTTCGCGAACAGGACGATGTCTGCCCACCTGTGCGTCAGCTCCCACGTCTTTTCGTGAACTGCCGGCTGGTAGCGGTCGAAGTCATTTCCGAGCGGGTTCTTGAAGGTCTTGATCTTCGTATGACAGAGGCAGATGATCGCCATCTTCTTCTGTTCGCGGAGACGATCGAGCGAGTTCAGAAAGTCCCGCCAGGGCGTCAGGGAGACCTCATAGCCCTTCGAGTAGCTCGCAAAGCCGGTGTTCCCCCAGTCGCCGCCGAAGTCGCGGGCACAGGTGAACTCGTGACAAAGCCGCTCCAGCCCGTTGAGCGTGTCGAGTACCAGCGTCTTGTAGCCGTGGTCCTCGACGGTCAACGACTCGATCGCTCCCAGCAGATCCTGCAAAGTGAGCGTTTCCGGCAGGTGGGGCACCTCGGGCAATTGACGCTGGTCGATCAACGTCTCAAGTCCCACCTCGCCGCGCGCCATGATGAATATCGGCGAGGGTGCATTAGCGGCGAAACTCGTCTTGCCGATCCCTTCGACGCCGTGCAGGATCACGCGGGACGGAAGCCCAGATCCTTTCGTCTTCACGTCAGAAAGCCAGTTCCGTTTGGCAACCGGCTGCTGCGGACGGCCCGTTGCCGGCGGCAGCGTTTTTCCCGTGCTCATCGTTTTCCTTTCGATAACAAGAAAACCAAGCCTCTAATGCTGCATGAAGCACAGTGCCCATGAACAGCGCCTCACGCTCCTCTTCGTCCCGGCGCTTAATGCCGAGTTCGTACTTGTAGTAATGCCGCCTGCGGCAAGACTGGAAACATTTCACGCGACTGTTAGTTAGTACATCGAGCGATGGTTCGCCGTTAAACACTGGCAGTTCTGCGTGCGGGTTCTGGGTGCGCTCCCATCGATCCGAATCGGGCGTGTCATATCCCGAGCAGATTCCCAGGAACGCACACGGCGAATTGTATTCAACGCAAGCCCCGGAATTGCGGTAGTGCGCATTGCGTGCCCTCGCCGAGATTATTGCCTGTCCAACCTCCCACAGCTCACTGGCATATTCCGTAATCTCTGTGTCGAGTCGATTGATCACACGGCGAGCGAAATACCGATCTGGATCGGAAATCGTTTCGGCAGCAAGCCGCATTGCATACAGCTCGTTGCATTCCCTAACCTGGCCGAGTGCTATAGATTGCTGGACGTGTTCCGGCACCCTGTATCCGCAATATGTACGATTACTAATAATGTGCGCGAGTTCCGCCTTGCTTAAATTCTTCGGTCGAATGCCGGGCTTCTTAATCACGTCGTAAACCGTACCATCAAGCTTCCTGCCCTGCTGCCAGTTGGCGAGCACATAGGCCGAGACCTGTGAATCAATCGCGAGCCTGCGCCAGTAGGTCGCGTTCGGGTCGGAGATGTCTTCGCTGGTCGTCTTGTGTTCCAGCAGGTATGTGCGGTTGTCCCGCGTTATCACGCCATCAAACTTTCCGGCTTGCGTGAAAGTCCGTGACTTCGCCCCAGTTTCAGGATTGATGATCGGTAGATGAAACGTCTCTTCGACGCTGATCGTCTGCCATCCGGCATCTTTCCAGCGATGGTCATACCCGACGATCAATCCCCTGACTTTTGCGGCAATGAGCATCGTCATCTCATCGCCGCTTGTTGGAATCGTCGCAAGGGCTGAGTCAAGTGCCGTCACGCTGCACGCTCCTTATTACGCTCAATCGCCGCCCTCATGAGGCAATCGATTTCTTCCTCATATTCTCTGTAGAGCCATGTCCCCTGGTCGCGAGACTGCTTCTTGGAATCCGGCTCTCCAATCACTCCCGTGTCGCCCGCGAACGTGATGCAGTCGATGACGGTCACTCGACGAGCTTCGTAGTATTTCCCTGAATCGTCATAGTCGGGAACTACTTCCAAAGCCCATTGAATCCGCCCCGTCGGCTCACGAAGAGTGATTGTGTATGTATCGCTCACCGCCCCTCCCGAAAATCACTCGGCCCGAACCCCAGGAACCCGCACACGCTGCACTGGCACTCCGGGTGATGGTGCGAGGCGTCCTCCGCGAACAGCGTCACCGCCGCGTCGATGAACTGCCGGATCACTCCCCGCTCTGCCGGCGTGGCTTCGCGGGGCGGGGCGTCGGCCTGATAGTGGCGTTGGATCTGGAGCATCAGTCGGTCTCCGGCGATTGAATGTTCTGCCTGCTGGGCAACAGAGCGTCGGCCGGCACGTCACCACGTACTGGTTCGTAGCCAGAGGGATTACTCCCACCGGCCGACGCCTGCGCCGGCGACAAGCCAGCGACTTCGCTCCGCATGATGCGCGTTGCCTCCGGTGCGGAGACGCCGAGCTTTACGCGGTTCCCATTCACGGCGACCAGCATCACGCGGATGTTGTCGCCGATGACGATTTCTTCACCGAGCTTTCGAGATAGCACGAGCAAGATTCAGACTCCCTTCTGCGTTAGATTTCCCGCCCGGCCTCCGCCTCCCGCATCAGCCGGGCACCGTCTAGTCCTCGCCCCAGTCGAGCCGCGTCCTGTCACTGCTGTCAGAGGTCGCCTTGACTGTCGCCGGCTCCAAGCCGGCGTCCCCGTCCTGTCCGCGTCCTGCGGTTGTTGGGGGATTAATCGTCCTCGTGCTTCTCACGCCAACCGAGACAGTCGCGTCTCTGATGGCGCTGCTTGCACTTTCCACAGAACAACTTCAGCAGAACTTCGAGAGTTCCAGTCCAGAAGAATCGCTGACCGCAATTGGAACATTCGCACTGCATCTTCTTCTCTCCTGTGAAAGCCTCCCCCACCCGCAGACAAACGACGGCAGCGGAGGCGCATGCCGGCCTGCGGATGGGGGCGGAACCGGGTTATGGTTTTCCGCGAAACACGGGACACTTGATCGCTTCGGACAGATACTTTCCGATCGCGCCAACTTCATTCTCGACCGCGTCATGGAGGCGGCCGGGAAGCGGGATTAGTTGGAACTGCTGGTTATCGAGATCGATCTCGACGGCACACTCGATTGGCCAAGTGTCGCGAAGAGATGGGTCGTCAAAGATCCGAACGCTGAGCGTCACTGTCTCCGGACACTCTCCAGCCTGACTGACAGCAGATTGCTCGATCTCGCGTCCAAGGCTCTCTTTGCCCTGCTTGATCGATGAGCCAGTGGATCTGCTATCGCTGAACTTCACGCTCGCCAGCCAATTGAGCAGCAGCGTATCAGTGAAGCATCCCGCAAGATCCACTCGCACGAGTCGGCGGAAGTCTCGCAGGCTGAATTGCTTTCTTGATCCCTCCAGAACAAACAGCGTCTGGCATTGTGGGCTCAAGGTCAGATCAAGGCTGGCGCGATCGCGCCTTGTGTTGTCGTCGATGACAACGACGACCCCGCTTCGATCAAACCATACGACGCTGTCGACTGCGCTGCCCTTTTTCTCTGCGAATGCGACAACCTGTTCAAGCGTCACAAGTTCGTGGCTACGTGGCTGTGATTCCGCCTCAATGCGGTTCACATCGCCGGCAGATGTCACAGTCAGATAGACATGTTCCGGCTCGGCCGGTGGCTTGACGATTGACAACTTGCCGTCAGCCCGGCTCGCTTGTACGGCCGTATCATTCAGCATTTTCAGCGTGTCTGGAAGTAGTCCCGCCATTACTCACCGTTCCTTTCAAAAGGGATTGCCGTTTGGTCGATGTCGTCGGGTATGTCCTGATTGAACAGCATTCGCGTTCCGCCTCGATCGGCTTTGATCTTGAGCTGGAACGTCTTCGTCTTGTGCGTCGGAAGCGATGTTGACCCGGATACGTCGAGCGTCACGTCATCGCATGTCGTGGCGTCTCCCGGATCGGAAACAGGAATCACCGAGAACTTCATCGTCAGCACACGAGCTGACTCGTCGTTCGGTCGATCCTTGCAGTCCATCGCGATTCGTGCGATGTGGCTCTGAAACAGAGCCTCGATACGCGGGTCCATGTCGGCGAGAGTTGCCAACGACAACTGAGCGAGGCGAACTGCCATGTCGCGGTCCTTTGAGAAAAGTGGAAAATCCCTCCCGCCTCCGCGCACGAAAGCGCGGGCCAACGCGATGTGGCGGAGACGGGAGGAAAGGTCAGAATTCCGCAGTACTTCGTCGGCGATTCGTCGCAAGTCGTTTTGCGTCAAGAACCAATCGCGTCCGATTTTCTTTCCGAAGGCGCGGGGCGTGCGATGACCACGGCAGATTTGTCGTACCCTGCCGGGCGTGATGTTCAGGACCTTGGCTGCCTCGTTCGTAGAAATCAACTCGAACTCTCCAGTGATTTGCATCGCGACGCTCCGTATATTACTTTCTGCGGTAACTCGATTCAAGAAAGAAATCCGAGAGGCGTTAGAAGGCGACGGATTCTTGCGATTGACGCCGCTGTCGGGCCTCACGGCACCGAACCGCCTCTCGGATTTCCTTGGTCATTCCATCGAACACGCGACTACCGTGCCGCGTCAATCCATAAACTTATCCATCTTGACTTTTCTTCCCATCTTTCCTATATTGCCCTCGGACGGCTTGCTGGTCCTCAATTGCCCGCCGGCCAGCGCGTGAAGCTGTGACGGTCGCGAAGGCTTCGCGCCCCTGATGGTGAATCACTCCTCTGCGACGAAACGCGCCAAGTTTGTCTGACGAACAGTTCGCGCAGTGACCGATCTAGGATGAGCCCCGGAAGGTGATAGGACGTGGGCACGGACGCCCGGATGAATCCGGACGGAATCGTGGTCCTTTCCAGTGAGGCTTTTCTATGCAGCGCACAGATTCCGTGCGTGCCCTACTCGACCGCTATCTCTTCGAGGGGCTCATCGTCTTTGACCCGGAGACCCGCAAGAAATACGAGGTGATTATCCGCCGATTCGAGCGAACTCTTGGGGAAGAGGCGCGGCTCGAACACCTGACGAATAATCACCTCGCGCGCATGATGGGCGAAATGGACCGACAGGGACGGTCGCGGCCGACGACCAACGGCTACAGGGCGAAACTTGTCGCGCTCTGGACATGGGCCTGTAAACAGGGGTGGTTGACCACATGGCCCACAGTGAAGAAATTGCCCGAGTCCCGGCGAACTCCGATCGCCTGGAGTGCTAATGAGATCGGCATTCTCTGGCGGTCTCTTGAGACGATTACAGGCTACGTCGGCGGGATCAACGCGAAACTCTGGTGGCGGGCTTACCTGCTCACCGCCTGGGATACCGGCGAGAGACACACCGCCCGCATGTCGCTGGAGTGGCACCACTTCACCGACTTCGCAGCCGGTCGCGGGATCTTCCCCGCCTCGATCCGCAAGGGACGTTCTGCCGATCTCCCGTTTCAGTTTCACCCGGCGACAATGGATCTGCTGAAGCGGATACGCGACCTCGAAGGCGAGCGCCCGCTGCCGTGGCCATACAGTCATTGCCTATTCTGGCTGCGGTTCAAGAAAGTCCTGAAGCGTGCCGGGCTGCCCTACACGTCGAAGCACATGAGCCATTGCCTACGGCGCTCCGTACCGACCGGGCGTCCGTGTCGGGCGTGCTGGGCCAGCGTGACCTGACCGTCATCGAGCGGTACATTGATGACACGCAGGTGAAGGGGACTGTCCCGCACGAACGGCTGTTCCGCCCGTGGGAAACATAAACCGGAATGTTTCTGCTGCCCGCAGCATCCCGCCCCAGTCCTCCCGTCGGCTTGTTGCTGGCGGGAGGCTGGGGATTTTTTATTTTCTCTTTTTTCTGGATTTAGTATTGACGCCTAGGCGGTGAAGTGTATAATGGAGCCATACGCGGCAGACAAACAACGAACCAAAGGAGAGAATGATGCAACAGTTTGAAACAGTGGTCGGAACCCGCAAGGTTATCAGCAGCCGCAACGACGACGCCTCGAAGTGGCAGAGCCGGATGTATGTGAACGGCGGAGAGACAGCCACTCTTGTTACCGGCAAGCACGCAACCGAAGCGAACGCCCGCAAGTGGGCCGAAAAGGTGTTGGCCCGATAATCCATCGCTGGATCGGCACGGCGAGATGACGTGCGATGACTAGGTTCGACTATCGTTCAGTGCGGGGGTGCAAAGCCTCGCTGCAAGCATGCCGGAGGGTAAGACTCAGGCCGGACAACTGCACGGTGCAAGCGGTAAACAGAGCCAGCCGGGGCGGGACCGGCATCCAGCAATTATTTATCGAGGCATAAAAAATGGACGCGAAGCACACGCCTGGGGAGTGGGAGGCTACTCCGCCAGATCGGTACAACGACGAGTGGATTATTCACACTGAAGCGGGCGTCGGTGGCGAGATTGCTCGCGTTTCCAATTTCGCCAGACCCGATAACTCGCAGGGAGAGATTACGGCAAATGCCCGCTTGATTGCGGCAGCGCCAGACATGCTCGCCGCCTTGGTGCATATTGTCGGATTGATGGACGCCAGCGGGCGATCAGTAGCCCGGAGAGCAATCGCCAAGGCTAGGGGATTCCATGTGAACAAGACAGACGAAGACGAGGTAGACGAATGACCAAGAAAGCCCCCAAGAAACCATCCGGCTCCGCCAACCTCGCCGCCACCGGGCGCAAGGCCATGACGCTCGCGGTGACTCCCGATGAACGCGAACTGATCCGCGTTGCCGCTGCGAAACACGGCATGGCAAGCGGCCCGTGGGTGGCGATGATCGCCATCGCCGAGGCGAAAAAGCACCAGTAATCGTGGCGTTTTGACGATTTCTGGAATTCCGGATATTTTCCCTGCATTCTGTATTGACGCCTAGGCGATTAATGGTATAATAACACCATGACGCGGCAACGAACACCAGAAACAAGGAGCCCTGCAATGTACAAAATCATCTGGAAGAACAGGAAAGTCTACGGGATCTACGAAACCCGCGAGGAAGCCGAGAAGAACCTCCCGAACACCGAAGACTTCGAGATTGTCCAAGTCCCCCGATAAGGGGGACGCGGGCCACGCGGTATATGTCAGTTAGCCCTTCAATGGGACAAATCATGTCGGCGAAAATCAACTTGATGAGTCGAGAGATCACTGGCAAGACCTACGGCATTGGCCGATGCTCCGTGACGATCGGCGGGGCGATGCTGGATTCGATCGCCGTGGTCGCAGACGGCGAGCGCCACATTTCGGATGCCGACGGGGTAATCGAGTGGCTGGTTGCTCGTGGCATGACGAAGCGCCAAGCCACAGATTTCGGCCTCAACGGACTGAAGGCATGGGATGAGGCGTATGCGGTCGGGATCGCCAACTGAGGTTTAGTTACCGCTTCTACGATCAAAACAGGCCAGTTTTTCACAGGAGTTAGCCGTTCATGGATAAGCTTTCCGAATATATCGAGCAGATGGCGGATCATGTTGAAGTCAGTTCCGCTGACCGAAGCGAACGCCCGCAAGTGGGCCGGAAAGGTTCTGGCCCGATGAACGCTGCCCTTGAGTGCGCCAACCGCCAGAGACACTACGACCGCCTGCATCACCTGATGCGGATACGGGACTTCGAGGCCGCCGGCAAACTCGATCATTTCGACTTCGGCCTTCTGCAGCAGAGCCGACGATGCGTTGCGTCCCCGGCCGAAGCGTACAACAGCGTTGACCTCGACGACGCAGGATACTTGGCGGAGCTTGATGCGTTCGCGAACGCGGCGAACAGAAAGCTGCGGCATATCGCCCCGCTGTAACACAGACACTAGCCCACAGGGAGCCTCACGAATGGACGAAGAAGATATCTGCGGATTCTGCGGACAGCCTGGAGCAGACAAGATTCCCCACCCGGTGCGCTGGCCCGGGGAGCAGTCGGCCGGGACCGAACTCGTACATGCCGACTGCGAGCAGGAGGAGTGCCGGCGTGCGCACGCGGAACTGTCTGACCGGCAGCGAGACGAGTTCCTGCGAAACATCTAACACCCATGCGGGCGAATTTGGAGATGGAAGAGGCATTCAACCGGGACAAGCGGGCGTTTGCGAAGTCACCCGAAGAATGGGTCGGGGAGGAGAACGACCCGGAAAACCCGGAATACCAGAAGCGGCGGTCGACGGCGTTCAAGGTGTTTGAGAAGGCGACGGGAGTGAACCTTCGCGACTGAACGCCCCGCTGTGTACAAGTCTCCCGTTCAACCACAGGAAAATAGCCGTGCAACAGACCATTCCGCCGAGACAGTTCGGCTACGAGGCTGGCGACACCTGCAAGCGGCAGTTCTGCAAAGGCGTCATCGACCTGCATCCCGTCGAGGACTGCTCCTGCCATCTCCATCCACCTTGCTCGGCCTGCACGAGTCCAAGAGCGTTCTGCCCAACCTGCGGCTGGGAGGAGAGCGAGGACCAACAGGTTAACGGATTTGTCGGCAGCACGAACAAAAAGACCGGCATTCAGAGCTGGGAGCGCCGAGCCCTGGACACGAGTCGAATCGACTGGCACGACCTTGAGCACACGCACTTTTCGCGAATCAGGGAAGGCGTTTGCCCGGAAGGCACGACGGCCGCGCAAGTCCTGGAACTGGTCAAGGGGACATTCGGGGGCCGATTTGAGCACTTCGGGAATGGCCGTTTCAAATACATCGCCTACACCGATTGACCCGCTGAATCACCCTCATTGAGTCTTTGCGAAATGCATTACACCGCAATCTGTATTGGTGGGGAGGCCGATGGCCGCATGGTCGACGGAAAGGGGCCGTCAGTCCATATCCCGCTAGTCGAGCCGCTCAGCCTCGCTCCTGCCGCCGATGTGGAGATAAAGCCGTCGCGCTATCAAACCTATTACGCGCATGGGCTGACGCCGGATCGAGGAAAGCCGATCCATGTCTTGGTTCACTCCGGGATGAGCTTGCGGCAGGGATTGGAGCAGCTCATTGATGGATATGCGGGGTCGCACATTCCGAAGAACTCGGGCCGAAAGGCTGAGCCAAGCGAGGTTGACGCCTTGGTGGCGAGGATCAGATTTCTTGAAGAGCTTTCCCGCGGCCAGGGCGAGATCATTCGCGACATGCGGGCGCGGCTTGGCGAATGAAGCGGTAACAGAGAGTCAACTAGACAGACTGGAATTCGCGATGCCAGCGAGAGGACAGGCGAGAGTCTGGACGGCGGAGGAAATCGGAAAACTTGGAGAGCGTAGCGATTTCCATGTGGCGGCTGAAATGGGAATCCATCCCTCGACGGTAATGCTAAAGCGAAAATCGCTGGGGATTCAGGCTTACAAAAGACCTGCCGCGAAAAAGCGCACCAAGCGTCGGGTATGGACCGATGCAGAGATATCGATGCTGGGCACGAATACTGACGTGGCGATCGCAAAGGCACTCGGCGTGCGCGTGGAGACCATAGGACGCAGGCGGACGAAATATGGAATTCCGAAATACAAAGCCGCGATTAAGCCGAGGTCATCGCGAGGCTGGCCAATGCTTCGCGTCGGAAATCCAGTGCGGGGAGAAATTACATTCGAGGTCGCCGAGGGCAGGGGGCTGGACGGCCTGATATTTGAGAGTGAATCCCTGCCAATCGGCAATCGCCGATTGCTGCTCCTCTGGACGGAGACAATCGGTCTCGAAGGAGTGAAGACGGGAGATAAAATCGAGATCGCCTGCAAAGCAGACAATAATGGAAAAGAACGAATCTACGTGACTGACCGGCTGACACACTCTCATTGAGGCGATCATGGCGACCACGACACGCAAGGCAAAGGCCTCCGACCTGAAGACAGGAGATGTCATTGCCGCCAAGGACGCAGAAGGCGGTATGCACATATTCCGTGTTGGAGACATCAGCACGGAGTTCAATTGGTTCGTCGGATACAACCCATCCTCCACTCGCCAGCTATTCAGCCTATCAACCGGCAGGGGAAAGAAGGTGGTAGGGTATCGCGGCACGCTTCAATCGAGGCCCGACATCGTATTCGCCAGATACGCCAATGACGAAGAGGCGTCCACCCTGAAGATGGAAGAGGACGCTTCGCGCGAGACCATGCAGTTGATTGACTATTTGCAGTGCAATCACCGATGGGGCGCTCTTTCTCTGGACAAACTCCGAACCATTGTCGGATGGCTGAAGGAAGCGTAAACCGGCTAATCACATAACAGCCCGCCAGACACCACGGAGAGCGAGAGATGACGGACGAAGAACGCGACGAGCAGATCGTTCAGAGGGTGTACGGAAACGTGCACATGGAGCATCCGGCAATCACGTTGGATATGGTTCGGCAAGTCCTGAAGGAGCGCCGAAGGGTCTCAACTCTTCCAAAAACTCCTAAATCTCCGGCTGCATTCCCATCAGTTCACTGGGGCGGAGATGAGTTCATATACCTTGGGGATGGCAGGATCGACACAACTGGTACCGGGATTTGACCGGCTGTTTACCACACAACACGGAGACCCCCGATGAAGACATACCTGACGCCCCGCAACTTCATCCGCACCGACCTCGAACGAGAGGACGACCCGCGAATCCCCGACACGATTGCTCTCGTGCAGGAGTCTTCAGCCATCGGCGATTATCCTGACTCGATGGAGAACCCCGGCAGCAGTTTCCTATGGATTGGCGGCGTCCTGCATCTGAACCGCGAGCATGCGGCGGATCTCGCACGGAGAATCAATCACTGGCTCGATACCGGACGCCTTCCGCTTGACCCGGAGCCCATCCCATGACCCCATCGAAAGAGGCCCTGAGTGCGGCGAGAGCAGTGGACAGAGCGTCAAATCTTCATCTGCCGCGAACGTCGATGCATTCAGGAACGATCGTTGATATCGCCATCATCATCGACACCGCCTTCGCCGAGCACAGGGAGCGGGTCGCTGCGTTGGTTCGTGCCGCAAGAGAGGCGTCTGGCGAAATCAGAAGCCTGCCGCACAAGCAGTGGCTCGATCGTCTCGACGCCGCCCTCGCCCCGTTCCTCGAACAGGAGACGCCGACGACATGACGAATCTAGAAATCCGAGAAGTTGAGTGCTTCTACTGCAACGGGAGCGGTCGATGGCTCGAACAGACAGCCGATGGATTGATTCGCTCGCCATGCGGAGAATGCGAAGGAACTGGAAAGCTGCACCTCCCTGTCCTGCTGATGGAAGTCGCTGAAGAAATCGTACGGGAGAAGCTGAAATGAAAGTTGCGTTGCATGTATTTTCCATATGGCTTGGCTTTTCATGCTTTGTGGTTATGTTCGCCAGTATTTTCGGAAACATTGCCGCAGGCGAACCGTGGAAAGCTGTCGGGCGGCTCGGGAGATGTATGAATTTGCCGAAGCGGCACGGGTCATTGAACCGCTGAGCAGCAGTCACCACAACTCACAGGGCATCGAACCATGAGCGAACCAGAAATCGGAAGCTATGCGATCGTATGCGATTCGGACGGGAAGCCGACTGCATTGGTTGGACCCGGAGATCCGAGGCCCGAGGGGTGCGAAATCACCATCGCAATGGCCTGCTCCCGGGAAGACGCCGAGAAAGAATTCAGGCGGCTGAAGGAGTTGCACGCACAGAGAAATAACCAGCCGGGATGTCATTCGATCGGATTTGTATTCGGACCGATGAAGGACCGCGAATCGCGCATTCTGACGCCAGAGTACCTGATAACTGATGTCTACAAAGACGGCGTCCTAGTCGAAACCAGGAAGACGCCGACTCGGGATTTGATCGGCTGACGGCTGACCCGCGAGCAGTCACCACTGACAGGAGAAACCAAATGGGCGTTCTGGCGTGCGACCGAGCCGGCTGCAGCAACATCATGTGCGACATACTCGTGGCGGGCCAATGGTACGTCTGCAACGAGTGCGCGGATGAGTTCACCAAGAAGAACCCGGGCATGATCGATGACATCGCGGATCGGTTCACCGCGTTCATGGCCACGCAGAAGTCGGGGATTCTGGACGGAACCTGCACGGCGGAAAAGTTCTTCGAGAATCACCGGCGTCACCACTGACAGGAGAGGGAGACCGATGAGCACAGTTTGTCCAGATTGTTGCCCGGGTGGAATCCACGCAGCGGAGCCAGCCTATTGGTGCCGTCACGGAATGCTGGTATCTCAAGCCGCGTCAAGGCGACTCACGGAACAGGACGCCGCCCGGTATCGGTTCATCAGAGACCGGCTGGCACAGGGCAAGTGGCCGATTCCACGGAGTGGCGACCAGTATTGGGAGATCCGACTGGATGGCTGGTATCAGACGTTTGATGAAGGCGTGGATGCCATGATTGAGCGATATGCCGAGGAACAGTTGTTTGACGACGACTGCCGAACAGACAAACGCGACGTTGCCGAGATCATCGATTCACGGGTCAGGCCGCTTGTCGAGCTTCTGCGCGAGTGCCGACCATATATCGACGACTACCAAGGCACGCTGCCGCCCGGTGATCCGTCTGGAACGACTCTGGCACGCATCGATGCCGCTCTGAAGGATGCAGGTGCAGAATGAACACCGTCAAAATCGACCGCTCGACCGTCCGCCACCAAAAGCCGCCTCCTAAGTTCATGCCGACCGGCTACGTGGAAGAAATCCGAGACGCTGCCGGAAACGTCATCGGATATCGTCGAGAGACGTTCGACACGTCCACGATGACAGGCGATTATTGTCCATTCACTTACCGCTATATCCACCAGCCGCTGATCTGTCAGGAGTGCGGCCACTCCTGCTTCGAGCGTGACATCGAGGAAACGGAATATGGCGACCTGCCGTGCCCTCAGTGCGGAGAGTTCATCGACGTGGAATACGAGGACCTGCCGCATGTGGTGCTGAAGCGGTTGGCGGATGAGAATGCAGGTGCAGAATGACCGACCGATACGCCAACTACCGCCGGCAACTGTCGGTTGATGAAACCGACTTTGAATGGCTGCATCTCGCAATGATGTGCTACAACTCGACGTGGTGGAAGGGGCAGGCACCGGAAACGGTTCAGCTTCAGCCATTCGACTGGCGCCGGATCGGCTATGATCGAGATTCAGACCAAGCTATTCTGACGACCACGTTCAAGCATGGGACGCCGTGGGGATTCGTCAGGGATACACGGACCGGCGAAGTAACGAAGTTCCAGATTTATGGTCTCGCAGACTTCAACGAATTCGACTTCGGCACGCTATGGCTGCCGGAACATGCGAGGAATTGACGGATTTTCCAGAAATCCGACCTCTGTTCAGTATTCCTGGCTTGCGTGAAAATCCATTCGTGGGAAAATTGCTCTGTCGAAAATCCAGAGCGTGACACCGTACAATATGCGAGCGGCAGGTTGCGTCGGGTTCCCGGACCTCCGGGACTGGTTGCTTTGGAACCAGCGACACCCCGATGCTACTTGCCGCTTTCATTTTTGCGCGATGCGAGACGCAGGCACCAAATTCGAGGCTGTAAAACACACGGCGCTTCAGCCTCATCGCCGCCAGTCCGTCACGGCTGGATTCGGGTGCATGCACGGACGCTCCAGCCAGGGGCGGCAGCTTCGGTACAGGCTCATCACCCTCGCAGACAAGGTTGTCTTATACGTGACCCCGGTAAAGGCGATGGTGCGCCTGTAGCTCACTCGCCGCTGTCCCAGAGCGTGAACGGGATAGCCTATTGCCTTGGCTCAGTTCCTCGCGCGGCCCGCAAAAGCAGATAGAGCGCTCCCAGGCCCACCAGGACGCACGCCGTCAGCCAGATTGATGGCGGAATCCAGATTCCGACCGTCTGCTTTACGCAGGACGAAAACGCCCGGAATGCAGTCGGAGTAACGCCATCCAGCACCTGATTGACCCGTTCTCCAAATGTCTGGCCCAACATGGCTATTTGCCTCCAGCCCGGACGCTCAAGTAAGTGATGTCGTCGAGCAGCGCGTCGTCGTCCTTGATCGCTGCCAGATGCCCGAAATTGGTGGTGTCGTCCGGCTCGTAGAGCCCCAGAACGCCATCGGGACCGGCCGACACGACGATCATCGTGTGATAGACCGCTGGCGTGTGGAACACAGGCCCCGAGATCTCGGTGGGGAACTCCGGACTGCTCGCCGGGATGCCCATCGTCTCGAAATTCGGGAATACTGTGCATTGCCGCAGGGGATCATCAGGGTCGCGGCTGAGATTGTTCGGCAGTGTCGAAAACAGTGATTTGGCCCGGGGATCGTTCATCAGCCGTGTCGGCCAGCGATAGAACCGAAGCGGGTTGCCCCAGGCGTCGACGAATTCAGGAAGCCCGTTCTGGTCTTTGTCGGTCGCCTCTGCCGGCGAGAACGAATCCACGTCGATCAATTCCAGGCCGACGGTATTTCCCGCCTCTCCCACGAGAAAGTCATACAGAATTTCCGAACTGCTGGCGGACGCCGACGCTACAATCTTCGGCTGCACTGTGACCCCGCTGACCTTCGGCGCGTCGAGAACTTCCTGACGTGTCTGCGGAAAATACGTCCTCATCATGAGCTTGCGCGCGAGGATCTTCCGGAGATTGTCATTCCCACCGGAGATGTTCTTCGCGGCCGAGTAATACTCAAGCGTGTTCTCCACCCAGCGCTTCCGTGCCTGCAGGCGGTAAAGCGATTCGGATCGCTGATTCAGCATGGAGGACACTTTGCGGATTGTCGTCTCAGTCGCCGACTCACGTGACATTGTGATGAATGTCCCTGTCGCTTTCACGACCAGCGTCAGAAGAACGGCAATGATGCTGATGACGATCAGCAGTTCCAGCAGCGTGAAGCCTTTTCGAGATCGCATACAGCACCAATGAAAAGCCCCGCACCTGCCGGTGAGACGGGCAGGGCGGGGCGAACAGCCCGAAGGCTGATTGTCTGGGGGGCTCGGTCTCACCGCGAGCCAATCCGTGTAACGGTCATTATCTCAGGATGGATCACTGGGAATCAACTGGAATCGCCGGCCACCGAGGCGGATTATCGGGACACTGCCAGGCTCGCCCCCGGGCTTTTACCCCGATAAAGCATCCGCAGATACCGCATCTCCGACTCGTTCGCTTCGGGCAGTTCTGACAGATTCGGAGCCGTTCTGCGTATTGTTCCTTCGTGACGCAATGGCAGCCGTCAGCCGCGAACGCGGCAAGATCAGCGATCAGGTGCGAGACATGGAGCATCAGAACGTCCGCGCATCAATGAATCGGGCCGCATTTCCGATTCCGGTAATCGAGAGCGTATGCCAGAGCGCCGTCCCTGTGCCGTCCGTCTTCCAGATACGATCGGCGAGCTGCGCAGTCATCTGGACGCCGAACGTATTTCCAGATGTCGGGTCACATGCGGCACCGGCAAACGTCGTCCCCGCTGTCGCCGAGATGAACGTCCCATAGATGACGCCCTTCGTCCCTGTATTGGCATTCACCGCGAACGTCTGGACGAGTGTCGTCCCGCCAGAATTTGCCGCGCGCATGCCACCATAGAGCTTGCTTCCATCAGCACTCAAGCTAAGAGAGTTCTGGAGCGATCGACTCTGTGCCGTCGAAGCCGTACCGGCCATATCCGTCAGGCTCATCTGCCAGTCTGCGGAGAGTGTCGAGCAGTCAATCTGAGCGACGACGACTTTGCTGGCGCTCCAGCTCGCTGGCTGGTAAGTGCCGATATAGAATTTCGAGTTCGTTCGATCGACACGAACGACAGAGCATTGTGCATCAAGCGCCGTGCACGTCCCGATGTAGCTTCCGCTGCTACTGACCTTATAGACCTTGATCTCGAAAATCCCAGTACTCGTCAGCGGCGTGAAATAGATGTTCCCGCTTGAGTCCACATCAAGGCAGTCGATCGGCCCCGTGTCCGTGGTAATGGTCGGGATACTTCCACCAGGATAGGGAATTCCGCTGACATAGCTTCCGGTGGGATCGACGATCGACATGATGTTCGTCGAAGTCGGTTCGCGGGGATGGCCGAATAGGATATTCCCACCATCCATCAGCGTGCAGCCCGGTCCGCGAGTCAGGCCATCACCGACGACAGACGCCATCGTCGAATTATTGTTCCGATAGGTTTCCGTCTGGTAATTCCAGACGAGCGCCCCGGTGGAATCGAGCTTCGTGAGCTGCCCCGCGTAATCGTGATTACCCGCTCCCCCAGCGTTGTACCCGATAATTCCCCAGCTCGGGACGTAAACATTCCCGTCGGCGTCGATTCGCGGATGTCCCGGCTGCCACTTCGTTGAGTTCGTCGCGTCAGCCAGGCCGAGATCGTACCGCCAGAGCAGTGTCGGCGTCGTATTGTCCGTGCCGTCATAGGCGGAAACGGTCGCGTAGTTCGAGCCGCTGTAATTCCAGCGTTCGTGCGTGATGACGACCATGACAGCTCCGCCCCCGCAGCAGCAGCTCCCCATCATTCCGAAGCCCATAGCACCATCCTAGCACTCGGCTGCGATGAGTTCGTATCCCCACGGGCATTCGAGGACGGCCACCCATTTACCGCTGGCAACATCGGCAAATCGGGTATATGCGGTCACGTTGTCCCCCGTATCGGAAAGCGTGGATGTTGTTCCGCTATAGATGGAGATGGTCCCGCTGTTCGCCTTGGTGATTGCGGCATCGGCCTTTCCGAACAGGATGCGATAGACATCGCCTGTTCCGCCGCCGGCCCTGCGCCGGGAGGTATCGATGACCTGTCCGGCTTCTGATTTCCGGACGGTGCGAGCCACGCGCTCCACATCATCGCGGGACTGGAACCCGAAGATTTTAGAGCGGGCCATAATCAGGGAGCGTTGTTTTCTTCCACGTCGGCCCAGGCAAACGCGCCCTGGACGCCCGTGGAACTCGATACGGTGATAGCGATCGACAGGATGTCGCCGGCTACGAAGCTCGTAACCGAAAGTGTTCCATCCTGCGTCTGCTTGTCGGTCGTGGAGTCTGTGATCGTGATCACAGACGAAAGGCAGGTCGTCCCGTTCTTCTTCAGGTCGAACGTCATGCTGGACGAACTGCCGGTATCGTTGCAGACCGCATGGAACCCCCTGATGGTCCCGGTTTGCGTAGCCACGAAGACCATCTCTTCCCGGGTCGATGGAGCCGATCCGATCGCCGTAGCAAAGTTCGTCCAGGGCTTATAGACGTGCTGCATCTTGTCAGCGTCGATCCGTGTCGAACTACTGATGTTCGATTCGATGATTGAGCCGGCATCAAGGGAAAGCGTGCCGCTGAGACGTGCCATTAATCACTCCTTACTCTGCGATTTCCTGAATTCCCGGCAGCACGGAAAAGTCCATGTTGTCGTAAACCTCGAAGTCCCCATAAACGGCTGTGGCTGGTGATGGATTGGCAAGAACAGAGCCGTCAGCCGCCAGAAGTCGCGGCGACGTGACTGGCCGGGGCGGCGTCGAACCATCGAGAATCACCTTGCGGTCAGATCCGCTCTTGTAGTTGTACCCCTGCTGCAGCGGCTTGACGTTCCATGTTTCTGAACGGAATTCGAGCGTATAAGTGAACGGGTAATAAAAGAACTCGTTTTCCGATGCCAGTTCCCCAATGTCGATTTCCGCCAGCCGGGCGACACGTTCGCCTACATAAACGCCCTGAATGTAAAACGCCGTGTCATTGACAGCTTTTTCGTACTCAAGAATGTAGGTCGGCACTGCGGAGACGTTTTTCGTTACCGTCACAACCCAGCGGTTGATGTCGATCTCAATCGGAGGATCGAAATAATCTCCGGCGGAGTTCACGATCCCATCGCCGGCCGTGTCCTGAAACACAGGCTTGCGGTAGGACGCCGTGCGCCATTTTGCCTTCGGCGGACGCTGCCGAGGGTCTTCAATCTGCTGCTGGTCCTGTTCTCGCTGCGTCAGCGGCTCACTGCTGAATGCCGCCTCACAGATCCAGTGCAGTGGCGAACTTGTTTCCGAAGAGATCGACAGACCGCGACAAAGATGGAAGGTGTTTGTGGGGTGAAAGTCGTAATACGGGCGCGGGAGAATCCCATTTCCCCACCCGAACTCGACAATGTCCCGTTCAGAATCAAAGCGGCTGTCGCAAACGGCAAGCCATCTAAGCGACGACTGCGAGTCGATGATCTTCTTGTAATCGCTCTTGCGCCCGGGAAGCGGTGAGATGCGGACGACGCTCATATCGAGATCGCCTCCGCATCAAGCTCGATGTCATCAGGAAGCGTTTCCAGCAGATCGTTGGTCCTGCGCTGCTCGGCCAACTGGTCCTCCGCCAGCTTCGCCAGCCGATCTTCCTTGCTGCCTCGCATGTTCTCGAAGATCGAGGTCAGCGCTTCCTTGCTGCCTTGCAGGGCGGTGAAGTCACTTTTCTGCTTCTTAGTCCCGACATCCACAGGCCCATGAACATCAATGTCAGTCTTGCCCAATCCTTTCCGCTTTACGATGGCATCTTCGCGCTCTTTTTCCCGAGCGGCGATCGCATCCAGCAGTTGTTCTTTCTGCGCCTTCAGGTCGGCCCCCAGGCCACCAGAGGATTTGAACCCCTCATCAATTTCCTTCTTCGTCTTCTCGTAGGCTTTGCCGAACTCGGTGAATGGGTTCTTCGCCCCGCCAACATCCTTCTGATTTGCTAGTGTCGAAACAAACGCATCCGCGAACGCACCGGCTGCGCCCTTCAGGTCGCCTGATTTAATCGATTGAAACGACGCGCTAATGCCGGCACCAACCGCCTCGGCGACGTTCCCAATTTCCTTCAGGCCGCCGATGATGTTATCTTTCCAGGCGCTGAAGAACGCCAGAATTCCGTCAAACGTCGCGACCAGCGTGCTTCCGATACTTTGAAACGCCTGCTCCGAACCCGGAATCAAATCAAAGATCGCCAGTTGCAGGTCAATGAGAGACACCATTGCCAGATCGCCGGCATTTCGGAAAGCAAACGCAATGTCCTCGCCCAATCCGGCGAAGGAACCGCTGGCATCAGTCACATAAGAAACCAGATCGCCCAGCCAGGCGGTGAATTCCTTTGCCACTGGCAATACAAGCGCGCCCAGCGTTTCGCCAAGATCGCCCACCATATTTTTCAACTGGGTGAACGGGTCCGCCGTGGCCTTTGCCACGCCTCCATATGTGTCCTGAAGTTTTTTAAGCAGGATATTCTGAGCGCCGACAATATCTCCGGTGGCAACCATCGCCTTAACTTGCGCCTTCTGCTCTTCGGTGAAACTCACGCCCTGCTTTCTCAGGATCATCAGCCCCTTAATCGGATCGGACAGCGACTTTCCGAGTGCCCGCATTGCCGAATCCAGATCCTGCCCAGTGGCTGCCGCCAGATCGGCTGCGGCTACAACCGCATTCTTGAACACGTCCCCCTTGATGTTGCCGAACCCTGCCAACATGGCTGCGGCGGATGTCGTCGCATCGTCCTCGAAGTTTGTAACCCGCTGGAGGTCGGACGCGAGTTCACGCATCTCCTCCAATGTCACGCCCGCTGAGCCGTTGGTTGCATCCAGAACCGCCTGGAACTTCGCTCCTGCTTTCTCGGCATCAAGCGCTCCGGAGATGATTTCCTTAAATCCCAGGGCGGCAACGAGACCCCCTCCGAGCCCGAGAGCCAATCCCTTGATGCTGCCGAAGGCACTGGAGATGGCCGAGACGGTGGATTGCGATTCCTTCCTGGCAGCCTGCATCGGCTTTACGAAGCCAACGATATTGGCCGTCAGGTTTGCAACCAGATCCCCGAGGATCATGTTTTCACCGTACTGGGATACCGCTGCCTCATCATCGCTGCGGCTGAATTAGGACTCTGGAAACCGGAGTTCTGCGTTTTCTCGACGTTCAGATAATCCGAAAGTTTGCCGATGTCGATTTCTGCGCCATTTATCGAATTCACGATGATGGCCGTGTTGAGTGCGGAACGCAGATCGGCACGCTCCTCGCCCCACGGCTCGATGCGATGCAGCGCCTCAAGGACGGCTAGTTGCTGCGGCTGCAATTCGTCCAGCAGATTTTCCCATTCCGGAAGGCGACCGGCTTCCCGGGCCAGCTTCATCAGGAAGCGGATTCGCCGGTCGCTTCGGAGTTTTTTTCTATGGCCTTCGGCTTCGATGGATTCGTGAGCTTCGTAATTTCAGCCACAAGAATCCTCAGCTTGTCGGCGGGGATATCCAGAACGGCGGGGTCATCATCGATGAATGCCTGAGTACCATCAGGCTCCACCACACACCGACTGATCACGTACTTGCCGATTTCGCCGTCGTCATTCTTCGCCAACTCTTCCGCTCGAATCGCTTCGCGGAGAGTCATCGAGCGAATCATGATCTTGTCACCATCAATCTCGATCTCTCTCGGAACTCGTCGCTTCAATTTCTCAGCAGCGCTCATTCGTCCTCCGCGTCATCAGATCCCTGCTGCATCTGTTCCAGCAGGTGGAAATTCGGACCCGGCTTATAGTCGCCATTGGGCTCATATCCGAGGATCACCCCGGCGTCGAACAGTTCAAAATCTTCCGGGTGAATCCCGGCATTCACTCGCTCGTAAGCCTTCTCAGCGGCAATCTGCATAAGCGGCGTCATGCGAGCGCGCTTTGCGCATCCGTCATCCGCCGGCCGGGCAACGCCCATTTGAACAAGCATCCAGGCGTCCGGATGTTCGAGAATCGCTCCCAGCTTCCAGAAAGGCAGGCTGACCATTTCGCCATTCTGCATCACCTCTCGGAATTCGTATTGCTCTTCGTGGCCGATAGGGACGTTGCCGAGCGATACCTGAACATCATTCCGGATGAACTCGCATTTCATTCAGTCACCATTACGGATGGGTGAATCCCGGATCTCCGGAAATCTTAATCTTGAACTTGCCCTTGAGACCGTCGCCCATATCCACAGTCACTCCGAATCCGATGCCGGAGTTCGTGAAGCTCTGGGTCGTCGTCGCCTGATCGGCGTAAACGATCTGCATGGCGTTCTGTGCCGGAGCGGTCGTGCTATACCCCATCAGTCCTGACAGAAATTTGTGTCCCGCCAGTGCTGGGTCGTAGAACAACTCTCCGGAAATCTCTCCGGGCTCCGAAAATCCGGTCAGGTCGTATGTCTTAAAGATTCCGCCATCGAGCGTGGTCGAATCGTAAGTCAGCGACTCTGCTCCCGAATGGTCGAACGAAATAATCTGCGCAATCGCAGTCAAGCTCGCGGAGATCGTCTGCTTCAGGACAGTCCCCTTGCAAATGACCTTTGCCATCTTTCAGAACTCCTTAAAGGGTGACGCCTGTATTGACGATTCCCACCTGCAGGACTGTTGTTGACGATGCATATCCAAGCTGACAGGGAATCCACCCTGTTGTTGCATCTGAGGCCGGAGCAACACCACCGGCGGTTGCCGAGGCGATGTAAAAAACTCCCGCCGTGAGCGTTCCTCCGATCGTAATTGGCCCCTGCGTCAGGTACTGAATCGGCTGATTTGACGAGGCTGCGTGCAGGGCGATCCCGACACAGGCGGCTGTCGCTGCCGTGCTATTGGCATCCGCCAGCTTCAACGTGTTTGTGGCCGAGTCGAGATAAAGCGTCTGCCCGGCTGTAATGGAAGCGCCCGCCGTTCCACTGGAGGTGGAGGCCCCGCTCCCCTTGACGACGTTTGCTGCTGTAATCGCGATATCTGCCATCGGATTTCTCCGTTATCAATTCGCCTGATGCTGAATCGTGAAGCTCAGAGAGACGATGTGCTGCCGCTGGTCGCCACCCTGAGACTCGAATACCTCGTCGTATCGCTTGTTGTTGAACAGCACGGCCTTGACTGTGTCAGACGGTCCAGCAGCCCCCGAATAATCCTTAAGGAAGTCCTCGACGATCTGGCCCAGCGTCAGGGCTTCCTCATAATCCCTCGAATAGCAATCGAAGTCGAAATCGTCGAATCGCAGACCATACGTGCCATCCAAGGCTTTCAGCGGGTCTAAGCTGAGTTGGCTGATCAGGACAAACGGCGGCTTAAAGCCTTGTACCGGATGTTCGTTGAAGACACCTTGATAAGTAATTCCAGAAACATTCTGAGGCTTCGCGATCCCGACAATTGATGTCTGCGCAAGCAGCAATGCTCTGAGTCCGGTTTCGATAGCCATTCACTTCCGTGCCTCAATTGCAATGCTCTGCCTCAGTGACTGAACAATTGCGGATGCCGCCTCTCCCGATGACTTTTCAAACCCCGTTTTGATCGCATCAGGAAAGAGCGGTTCCATCGCACCAGTCGAAAGATTGCTGAGCGCTTTGCCTTTCAGAAATCCGCCGGCCTTCGTTCTCTTGCGAAGACCGGTCCCGAGAATTGCCCAATGGATATTGGGGGCACCGAGTCCGACTCCGCTTTTTTTGCCCTGCTCCTTCCGTTTGGCCTTCTGCTTCTCCGCCCGCTTCCGCATGGCCTTTTTTGATATCCCTACACCGGCACCGGCTTTGGCCTGCACCTGATCGCGATTCGGTCCGCCCTTTTTATTGAACCGGCTGCCGATGGCTTTCTTCGCGTCCTTGTACGGAGATGGAACTTCAGCCTTCATTGCTTTGGCAACAATCCGAAGTCCCTTTCCAATCGCTTTTCGAGATGCGGCCCGCAGTTCCTTTCCCGAGAGCGCCGCCATCCGCTTTTCGAGTTGCTTGTCTCCGGTAACGATTGCCATCTCACGGCACCTCAATACACGCCATCACCAGCGAGTGATTGGCTTCGTCTGTATTTCGTGGCGGCCCTGAAATGTTCAGCTTCCTCCCGGAAAACGTCACCCTCATGCCAGACGTGATCTGATTCGCCTTGGCGCTATAGAGGATTTCCACCTGATGGGTGATATCCGCCGCCACCTGTTCGCGACGGAAGAATTCGCGGCTCCCCCGAGGCGACACATTCGCCCAGACCTTGCAGAAGTCCTCCCAATTCGTATCGTCTGATTCGTCGACATGACCACCAGCATTGGGGGCCGTTCCACGACGAAGTCGCTGCACCGTGATCAGTTTGTTTCTCTTCTCTGCGCGTGCTGGCTTGCTGCTGGGCATCAGGCCACCTTCCTCCACCGCAGCTTGTCCACCAGGCTCTGATACCGTTCGTCGTTCGTTTCGCCGAATTCACGGTTCCAATACATGTCGGCCACCTTGAGGTAGATGGCGAGCTTGGCGTTGAGCGGCACTTCCGCAGCCGAGGCGTACCCGCATGTAAATGTGACGTTCACGGACCCGATGACCGGATAAGCCACCGGCCAGACCGTTCCGTAAGACGGCGTGATGATCGCCGGGCGGGAGTTCAAATCCGTCCGGTAGGCAGTGTGCGTCTGTGTCACGCCGGCATAGTCGAGATAGGTGACGCTGGAAACCGCTGTCACCGGCAGGCAACGCAGCTCCATTTCCCACGCGGGAAAGAAGTCCATCGTCAGCACCCGCGTCTGAGGCATCAGGGCGATTTCGGCGTCATACTCGACCGCCTCCACCGCCATGCGGATGTAATCCATGATGAGCGGATTCTCATCGTCTCCGCTGATGCGGGCGTGGAGCTTCACCTGATCGATATCGACCGGCAGATCGGTCGCAGGAACCGTGACGCGGGGATAGGCGCGCGTGATGTCCCGGAACCGCAGACGCGGTCCAAAGCCGACGAAATCCGAAACGTCGAAGGGATACATCAGAGCGGCTGATAATAGAGGTAAATCGTTCCCTGTTTCGAGTTGCCGGCGTTGGCAATCGACCACTTGAGCTTGTCGCACACCACGGGATGCAGGGACTGTGCTAGAGGCGTTCCTGCGCCGTCGAGAAGCATGAAATACACTTCCTGCGTACTGGAGGTCGATCGGTCTGCCAGTGTCTTCTGGGACGCCGTCAGGACATTGCTTCCCTGCTCATCAGTCAGGGTAATGTCATAGAGATCGGTCGGCGCGGCCGTTCCCGATGGCACCGTAATCGCCTTGATCAGCCTTCCGACGATCTTCGGGACTTTCCCCGTGATCGCTGCCGTATCGCTGGCTACGGCACCTGTGGCGCTGTCGCTCGTCCAAGCACAGATGACCTTATGGACGTTCCCGTGCTGGGCGATATCGTCCGTGCCATAGTCCACCGTGAATGTCATTGCACTTCCGGCCATCGCTCACCCTCTTATCGAAGTTGGGCGATTCGGAGCCCAGAGATTGTCAAAGTGGACTGGGTCGTGCCGCTGGTCTGACAGACGAAGCTGGGGTACATCACCGACTTTGACACGTAGGTCGTGGCGATCGCCGAACCAACCTTGACGCCGTTGATGTATTGCTGGATCGTGTCGGCCGTGCCGTCGTAGTAGAACCCGAGTCGCTTCGTGGCGCTCGTCGAAAGCGTCGTGCCCGTCGTCAGTGACCCGGTTCCAGCCTTGTCACAGTCGAACTGCACGACGCCATCACCGGCAACGCCAGTCCAGCCGATGCGGTTGTTCGTGCTCATCGATCCAGAAGCGATGATCGTTGTGTCGATCGCCGCCAGTCCCAGGAAAGTTTCAAGCGTCAATCCGGTTCCGGCAATGACTGCGACCTCGAACCAGATATGTTTTCCTGTGGCCGGCAGGAAGGCGCATTTCGTTCGCTGAATCTGAATCCCCTGATGGGCAGTGGTCGCCCCGGGATCGAGCTTCAAGGCACCTGGAACCGTCGTCGAGATCGCAGCCGTACCCGAGGTGGCGGCAGTCGCCACCCAATCCCCGGTCGTCGCGGTCGCATCGTAATTCGCGAACGACTCTTCGTAGAGAAACAGGAGCGACGGATCGTGCAACTGTTCCAGCAGCGGGCACGATTGCCAAAGGCTGCCGTTTGCAAACGTGGTCTGGAGAGTCGGGTCGTAGTGCGACACGCGCTCTCCGCCGTTCTGAAAACCCCGGGTGGGCATGCTGGGACTCCTAGGAAGCGACAGACCGATCTGCCGCTGGAATGATCTGGATTTCGATTCCGAGAATTTCTTCCGGTCGTCGGCCTTCGCCGATCTGCGAAGCCACCTTGCCGAACGCCTGCGCCCCCTGAAAGCAGAAGGCCGCCAAAGCCTGGTCGGATGACTGCTTGTTTTCGGGATGCCAGAATCGCTGGTAAAGCTGAAACGCCAGATCGTCGATTGACGGCTTTGGATCGACCGCCTTCGGCTGCGATGATTGTTCTTTCGCCATGAGTCACGCTTACTGGATATAGTTCGCGGTCAGAGCGTCCTGCGGCGCTTTCGGATTGAACCGGCCCATCAGGACCACGCATTCGTCTCCAGAGTTCGAGCAGGTGATTCGCCCGGTGACGTGCGTGAAGGCATACCCGGCCGCCGCACCGACTTCCTTGATCTGCTCCGCGGTGCACTCGACACAGACGTTGTCGCCAACGTTCGTGCTGGCCACGGTGCCGCTCGTCACGATGGCCGTGGCGTTGGTCCCGCTGGAATTGGTCGCGGCGATGATCTCCACGAGCGTCGGGCCGCTCGAAGAGGTCGACACGCTGTTCATGGCGACGACGACGAAACTCTCGTAGTTCGCCATCGCCAGATAGTTTTTGGTCGTGCCGCCGTCGCCGGAGACCACGACGGCCGAGGTTGCCCCGGGATCATGGTCATAGAGCTTGATCGAGGCATTCGAGAAAAGTTTGCTGACAGTTACCGCAGAGGCCATTTGAAACTCCTATGTGAAAATCAGGTCCAAAGACCCTGTGGCTTATCGCGTGGCACAGACGACGAACGGGGAAAGGGTGTTCGAGCTGTATGCAGGAGTCAGGGCGCTCTTCCACCACGGACGCCCATCGTTCCGCATCCAGAACTTGAAGACCCTTTCGTTATTCACGAACCGGACGTGAATCGATTCGGCGGACTGCATCGCCTGATAAGTCCCCTCCAGGTATTCGGTGGGATTCACAAGCAGCACGTCGCCGGCGGTGCCCAGCGTCTGGCAGTATTCGCTGAAGACCAGCGGGCGGCCGAGCAGCACGCCCGCCACGTCGTTATCGACGAGACCGAGCCTCGTACCCGGCTGGAAGACGGGGATGCCACCCGCCCCCACGCTCTGGCTCATCAGCATGATCTGCGGCAGCACATCATGATTGGCGATCCAGACCGCGCGGCTGTAGCCCCAGCAGCGGGCACGCATGTTGACCGCGTTCTTGTAGACGAACGTGGTCGATGCCTGCCCGGTTTCCGCAGAGACCGAGATGAGCGCCGGGTTGTTCGTATGGCCCATCCCGAGATATTCGCCGACACCCGTTCCGAAGAGCCGTTCCTTCGTCAGGGCATAAGTGAACTGATCTCGGAAACCCATATCGAGGATGGCGATGAACGCCAGCGGCGAATCAGTCATCAGCTCTTCGGTGACGTAGCTCAGGCCCATCAGGTTGTGGGCGGTGAGCACGACCTGCTCAAACGTCGTCTGACTGGCCGTGGCCGCAACCGTTTCCGGACGCCGGGTCACAGTGACGCCGCCGGAGACGCTGCTCGTGTGGTTCTTGTCGGTACGAGCCGGGATCTTGATCGTCGGGAGATCCATCGGGATCTTCCGAGTCAGATAGCCGACGGGATCGGCTTCGGGCTCAACCCGCAGGAGTTCCGGACTGAACCCCAGCGGAACCAGGAACCCGCCTGCCGGGTCGCTGTTGCCGCGAGCCTCATCCGAGCCAGCCGCCTGCCATCGTCCTGCGCCCATGCCAGAGAGATCGGCAGGACCGGCGACAGTCAGCGAGAGCAACCGCTCATCCTCGATCTGATAGCCGTTCGCCCGCCGCAGCTCGGCATCGAATACTGCCATCAGGAAGTCGCGCGGCGTCTTGAACCCCTTCTTGGGGTCATCCAGCCACGCCGGGCGCTGGGAGGTGATTGCCGGGTCGTCTTTCCCCTTCGGGGCGTCCGGCTGCGACCGACGGCCGTTGCGGCTCAGGCTCTGCAGGGCAGCCTTACGATCGAACTGCCGCTTCTTCGCGGCGTCGTCGTCATCGAGGGCTTTCACGTCCGCCTGCAGCTTATCGACTTCGGCTTCCCATGCGGTGATCTGGTCGCGCTCTTCTTTCGAGAGGGCACGCTTTTCGTCTTCCGCCTTTTTGAACGCCGCGTCGATCTTGCCGCTGATCTCTTCCGCTTTCGCCAGAAGTGCCGACTTATCCATCATGTTTGCTCCGGTTTGGCCGGTGGGCCGGAGCAAAAGCAAAAACGCCATGCGGTCGGGGACCACCGGCAGGTTTCCGATAGGGAAATCTGCTGGCGATTCCAGAACGCACGGCGTCCTCTGAATCGTCTTATCGCATCAACCGGTCGCGAGCACTGAGGAACGCGGCGGGCAGGCGCTGTTATTCGTTGAGTATCAGAATCGTTTCAAACGAAATCCTGTCAAGCAGAATTTCTCACAATTCGGTTCACTGTGGCTTTTGTCACAGCCAGACAACGAGCGATCTCTCGCGACGGTTGGCCGGCGCGGTGCATCTCGACAATCCGTTGTCGCTCGCGGTCGGTGAGTGGCTTACCGGGGGTTGCCATTGTCAGTCAGCAATACCTCTCGAAATCAATTCCTTGATGCAGCCACAGTTCATCCGCCACATCCTGCAGGCGGTCCCGATGCCCGGATGGGCAAATCCCGCAATCGAGCCATCGGAACGCTTCCCGCAGCTTCTGGTAAGCCTCAGGGCACATCAGAAAGCTGCCATCGGGATTCAATCCGCCAGCAAAGTCGTTTAGAGGTTCTGGAATTTCGCGCGGCGGAGGGGTCTCGGGAGGCTTCGCCTTCTCTGCTGGAATCATCATTCCCGCCGGTCCTTCGGTCCAATTCACGAAAACACCTCATTTCTCGGCTGTTTTTGAGGCTTTGTGCAAATTTGCACAAATCAGTCCTCGCCAATCTCATGATCAAACGCCAGCAGCGCCGCCGCATCCGATCCCGCCAACCGCAACTGCTGGACGAACGTCGTCAGTTCGCGGATCGACTCGACGCCGATCTGGGTATAGGGCTGCAGGAATCGCAGGGTGTCGAAGTCCCCTTCCTTCACTGCCTGCGCCCCGATGGCGTTCAACTCCCGCATGACCTTCTTCTCCAGCTCCAGCGCTGCCGAAAAGCAGTCAATCAGCCGCAGCGGGGGGGCGTCGATTTCCGCCTGCTTCCCAATGGGAGGCGGTGAACCGGGCGGGAAGATGTCATCGACATAGGACTGGAAGCCCTGCATATGCTTCAGCTCGTCCGCCGACTCAGCCATAAAGTAGGCTTCCGAGCCAGGCCAGCCGTTGAGTCCGCACCAGGATTGAAAGTAGCGGTATGTCCGGCTGGCGAGTTCTTCCGAGGCGATATGCTCGGCCAGCATTTCGATTGTGGATGCCATCAGACCGAAACCCCCTTCCGCCGAAGCCGGCTGTGCAACTTCGCCGTTTCCAGATCATCTTTCCACGAGTCGTCCGGCTCGCTGAACACAACGTCCATTTCTTCACGGCTCCGAACCGTGCTCATCGTGATCTTGCCGCTCATCATCTTCCCGACGACATCTTCAAGGGTTGCGACCCGGTCGACGAGACCGGCATCAACGGCAGCCTTGGAGGAGAGTACGCGGCCCTCTCCGAACTGCTTCTGGGCGACGGCTGTCGAGACTCCCCGGTTGCGGGCCACGCTGGAGAGGAATTCGTCATAGATCCGATCGACTTCGACCTGTTCATCTTTGATTGCCTCCTTACTGAACTCCTGCCACGGCAGAAAGCTCGCCTTCATCGGGCTCCCTTCCGACCGCCAGACATGCACTTTGACGCCGTCCTGTTCCAATGCCCGGGAATATTCCGCTGCTGCCGACCAGACTCCAATCGATCCCGTTCCGGCGCTGGGCGTGGCGAATACCATATGCGCCGCCGAGGCGATGTAGTAAGCCGCCGAGCACATCTCGGCATTCGAGACGGCCACAATCGGCTTGGCTTCCCGGCTGTCGTAGATTTTCTTCGACAGTTCGTAAGTGCCAACCGCCGAGCCCCCCGGGCTGTCGGTATCGATGACGATCCCCTTCACGTTCGGATCGGCAATCAACTGGTCGAACACAGCCCCAAAGGCATCGGTGCTGGTGCCCCCCATGAAATCCATCATCCACGACGACCGCTTATCGATCATGCCATAGAGGCCCATCATCGCGACCGTCTTCTGCTGCTTCGGCTTACCGCCCATCGCCCATCGGAGCCCCCGATCGGGGCTATCTTCCATTCGGAATCCTTCCCGCATCGCCTGCGACAGCGTCCCGCAGATCGCATCGAACGCCGTCGGGCGCATCATCCAGACGTTGCCCATGATGGCCGCCAAACCCTGACGAGTTTCCATTTCAACTTCCTTTCAGATTCCCCATCCCATGAATTCGGGATGACGTTCAATCTTTTGACGATATTGCGGAAACACCTTTGGAATAGGTGATCCTTCAGGAACATCTGGCAAATCTCCGCCTTCGACCCGAATCTTGATCGTCCGTGATTCAACATCTGCTGTGATATGCGTAATCCGAACGCCTTCTGGCAGAAGAAACAATTGGGCAATCAACTCCGGAGTTGTCTCGAACCATGCCGCGCGTATTGTATTCGGTGGAACAGATAAGTCAGTCAAAACGTCAATCATTGGTTATGCCGCCTTCGGAATGACCGCATCGGCGATCGACTGAGCGCCGTTCTTTTCCCAGTTCTCTACCACGCTTCCCACACGCTCGCCCAACTGTGCCGCTGTGCATTCCGATGCCGTCAGCAACGCCTCCCGAGATTCTGCGGCGCATCGTTCCGCCAGGCGTTCGGCGTCAACCGACACGCCGAGGCTGACCAATGCCGAGCAGATCGGAGAGAACACCTTGACGAACAGCGAACGATATTCCCCGTCGTAAAACTCGTTGATCCACTTCCCGAATTTCTCGGGACTTTCCGCCGCCTTCTTGGCTGCCCAGCATTCCTTTCGGCGCACCCGATCGGCAGCGTCTTCCAGCATCAATCGAGCGGCGGCCATCAAAGGCGCTTTGGTTTCGTCCGGGGTTTTCTCGCGGATCTCTGATTTCAGTGATTCAATGGCTCCCATCAGCCGCTGTTCCAGTCCGCTCTGGCGATCCGCCCGGACATATTCGGCGACCCAGTTCGGCACTGCCGCCTGTGCCTGCGGATCTTTATTCCCGTCCTTGCCCTTCTGGGACTCCGGCGACTCCGGTGCCGGCAGATTCGGCACCTGCCCGACGTTCTCGATCGGGACCATCGCGCCCTGCATGTACAGCTTGTCAGCGGCAGGATCGGGATAGGGGTTGTCCCCCTCCATCAGCCGCCCTTCGTTGGGCGTCTTGATGCCGATCTGGATGCAGGTCCGCAGGTATTCCGCACGGCTCCGCGCATCGCCGCGCAACAGCTCCGTCACATTAAACCGGAAGAAATGCGTTGATTGCTCATCGGCCGTCAGCAGTTTCCGATGCAGTTCCTGCTCCCACAGCCGGAACCAGGGCATCATCGTATAAGTCACAAACTCGATGCCGATCTGCTCAATGCCGCTCACGCCAGACTGCATCACCCGCTGCAGCATATGCACGGGCACACCGTACCAGCGGGCGACTTCCTCGATGTTGTGTCCTCTCGTCTGCAGGAACTGGCTGTCCTCGTTGTTGATGTTGATCGGCATCGCCTCTGCCCCTTCCGTGAGCAGGGCCACCATGTCACCCTCCGACCCTCCATACAATTCCTTCCATTCCTTCCGGAAGTTCCGCCGGGCGTCTTCGCTGAGTTTCCCCTTATGCTTCACCACGACGCGCGGAACGCCGCCCGTTCCGAACCACTTCGCCCCATAGCGCTCCGTCGCCAGCCCGAAACCGATCGTTTCCCGGGCGTAGGCAATCGTTCCCTTTCCGCTGATCCCATCATCCGACATCATGCTCGGGACGTGCAGGATGTCCCGGGGATCGAAGATCGTCACCGTGCCATCGTTATTCTTGACCTCGTAATAGAGATCGCTGCCGGCCTTGTTCGGCTCGATGTCCTCGATTTTGCCCGTCGCCTCATCGCGAATGGCTTTCCCACGCTTCGTTTTGCCCCGGCTCCGATGGATTGGCCAGAGCGCAACGAACCGTCCTTTGACATCCCGCTCGATCTCGGAAAAGCAGTTTCCGCCGTTGACCTGCTGAATCGATGCCTGCCCCTTGAACATCATCGCGTTCATTTCGTCGTTGGGCGCGAATTCGACAGCGATGTTGCGGGGATCTTCCCGGAGCACATTCTCTGCCCCGTTGGTTTGGCGCATCAGCAGATTCAGCGGCAGCCCGCCGATCGTGCTGGAGATCAGCCGCGTGCAGGCCCACACGGCGGAATAGGTCAGCGCAACATCGTCCGTAACGCGAGTCCGCGAGCTGGTCGGGCGTCCGACGGCCGTATACCAGAAGTCCGACAATGGCGAATAGATCCCAGCCGTGGTGAATACCCCGGGATCTTCGGTGCGCCGGCTCGGCCCCATCGGCAGCAGCAGATTGATCACTATTGCCCCACCTTCCTCGTTCTCGCATAGATGACCAGTCCGAGCATCACCACCGAGACCACCACCGTGGCCGCCGGACGGCTGAACTCAGACACACCCCACCAGATTCCAAACAGCGATCCCACGAAGACGTAGCTGTGAATCGCATTCGTTGAGAGCATCGCCCCCACAAAATGAATCAGGAACTCTTTCATCCCCAGAATCGTTCGTCCTCCAGCCAATCCACCGATGCCGCCGGCTGTGCCTCCACCTCCGGTTTTTCATCTTCCCAGAGCGTCAGCGCCCCGGGAGTCTCGTAAACGCTCGGCCCGGCATCGCTCATCGCGCCCGCAATCCCCATGATGGCCGCCAGCACTCCATCGACTGTTCGATGGTCCCCCCGGTTCGGTCGAATCGGGCGAACGATTCCGTTCATTTCCTTCACCATCACATGGCCGATCTGCCACGACAGAATCGGATGTCCGTTATGCTTCAGCTTTCCTGCGACAATCAGATTCTCAAAGTCATCCGTCGGCTTGGCGAAGAATGTCGGCTTCTGCGGGAACTCGATCCGTTCCATCCCGTGCGAATCCGAAAGCCGTTGCGTCAGTTCCTCTCCGAACATCGGATCGAACACCACCGCCCGGATATTGAACTGCTCACACAGCGCTGAAATGTCTTCCTCCACAACCCGATAGTCGCAGACATTCCCGTCGGTCAGTCGAATAAATCCCTCTTTCTCCCACTGGAGATAAGGCACCTCGTGCGCCAATTCCTCTGCCCGGTCGCGCGGCATCCAGAAGTAGGGAAGGATGCGATAATCCCCATCCTCATCAGGTCCGAAGATCAACGCCAGCGCCGTCAAGTCCTGTTTGCGGGCGAGGTCGAGCGCTGCCACACAGGACTGCCCCGACAGATCGGCCGGCGTGAAATTCTCCCGGCATGCCGCCCAGTCGCCCGCCTTGATGAACGGGTTCGCCGAATTGGCCCAGATGTTCAGGCGGTACATCTTGAAATTCGTCCAGTCGTTCAACGACCGCTTCGACCGGCTCAGTGAATCCGTGAACTCCTCACTGTTGATCGTCACGCCCCATGACGGATTGGCTGCCTTCCAGATTGCCGGATCGTTGAACTGTTCGTCTGTCGCATCCTGCGGAGCCTCAAACGCCTCGAAGAAGAACCGCTCATCCGGGAATCTTCCGGCCTTCACTTCCCGACCGTGTTCGTACTGCTTGCGGCCGTAGCCCTGCGGATTGTTTCCAGCAGTCGACACCTCGAACTGAAGCGGCTCCGACCGGCTCGCGCCCATGAACTCGATGACCGACGCCAGCCGGTTATCGACCACATGCGTTTCGTCGATGATGACCGACCCGTTGAGCCCTTCCTGCCCCTGGATGTTGTCGCCGCTCAACAGGTCATAGAAGCTCGATGACGGCAGGTGCGTGATGCGTCCCGTGCTCTGGTTGATTTTGCAGACCTTGGATAGCTCCGGGGACGCCTCCACCATCTTTTTGGCATGGGTATGAACAATGCCAGCCTGCTTCCCATCCCGGGCAGCACTGAAGACCTTCTGGCCCATCTCGCCATCGGCAATCAGGAGGTAGAGACCGACGCCGGCAGCAAGGGGACTTTTCCCGTTCTTCTTTGGTACAAAAATGCACGCTTTGCGGAACCGGCGAACCTCCCGCCCGACGAAATCCGAATGCCTAACCCAGCCGAAAATCCGCGACAGGCAGTCTTTCTGCCAATCCATCAACTCGAACTTCTGCCCGGCACGCTCGCCCTCATACAGCCGAAGGAATCGCGGAAAGAACTCGCAGACGTGCGCAGCCCGATCCTCGTCAAACCGACAGCCGTTCTCGGCCGCCCGCTGATCGGCTGCATTGCGAATCCATCGTTGTGTCACAGCGTCAATCATCCGCGCTTCCTGGCGAACGCCTGAATTCCATCGTCCTGTTTCGTATCCGGGGGAACACTGAGCCTGGCCCGATCCACTGGGTTCATCCCGAGGCGCCCCGCCGCCTTATCGAAGGCCGTCCAATATGCCACCACCGCCGCCCTGATATTCCGATCGCATGGATTGATGAAAGCCTTCTCCTTCGCCGCGCAATACAGCGACCACATCTCGCAGGCCGCAACTAGCGCCTCCGTATCGATCTCCTTGACGACCCGCATCCTCAGAAGCTGCGGCAGAACGCGATCCCAGAGCGCAGACGCAACCGTATCCATGCCCTCCGGCTTCTGCGGCACTCCGGAAGCCTCCGGTTCGTTCAGGCGAACGTCGTGACGATTCG